>OBEQ010155413.1_pt1 | contig 100844 bp, 94 predicted proteins | sample 1670901 | NCBI WGS metagenome assembly OBEQ01 (sample SAMEA104232315, study PRJEB22302) | groundwater metagenome | biome: forest; feature: aquifer; material: groundwater | place: USA | collected 2011-08-07 | depth 5.4 m
CCCAAAACGTGTCCCGCCTGTAAAGGCCAGGGACAGGTTGTCACGTCCAACGGCTTCTTTAGAATGGCGCAAACTTGCGGACAATGCCGCGGACAAGGAAAGATCATTACGGAATTTTGTTCCAAATGTCGCGGTGAAGGTTCTGTAAAAATCACGCGAAATATTGAAGTCAACTTTCCCGCGGGGGTCGATAGCAATTCGCAGCTTCGGGTTCGTGGTGAGGGCGAAGTCGGTCAGAGCGGAAAGGGGGATCTTTATATCTTTGTTAATGTTCTTTCGCATTCCCAATTTAAGCGAGACGGTCGCGATATTTATATGCAAATGCCCGTAAGCTTTGTCAAAGCCGCACTTGGCGGTGAATTGTCAGTTCCCACATTAAATGGAAATGTTAGTATGAAAATACCAATAGGAACCCAAAGTGGTAAGACTTTTCGCCTAAAAGGGGAGGGAATGAACGATTTACACGGGAATTCAAAAGGTGATCAATATGTTCAAGTGATGCTGCGGGTCCCCGAGCGGTTGACAACAGAACAAAGAAAGATCTTAGAAGATTATGCGCGTATCAGCGGAGAAAATGGTTTTACCAGTGACGATACGTTTGCCGATAAACTAAAAAAAGTTTTTAAATAAGAACCCATAAACGGGGGTCAATTTATGCCAACGTATCAATATGAATGTTCCACCTGCGGTCATCAGTTTGAAATCATGCAATCGATGAACGATGACAGGCTCAAAAAATGCCCAAAATGTTCAAAAAATAAGCTCAAGCGCCTCATTGGCGCTGGAACCGGGATCATTTTTAAAGGAAAAGGATTTTACGCGACAGATTATAAGAAAAAATCATCAAGCGTGGATTCTCCTAAGAGCAAACCTAGTCCGGCGCCTTGTTCCGGCTCTTGCGCGTGTCATCCGCAAACTCCCGGCAAGACCTGACTTTCCTTAACGCACTCCAAGACCCATTGGATGAAATTTCCTAAATTGAAATTTCTTAAATTTTGGTTTCCCGCACTAAGTTATTCTGCTATTATTTTTCTTGTCTCAGGCTTGCCAAATGTGCAGGTTCCAGAGCAGTTTCCACTTACGGACAAGATTGTGCATGTCTTTGAATACAGTTTATTGGGTATTTTGGTAGCAAGAGCTCTTTTAAATACAACGCCTTGGACAAGGCGTATTGTTTTTTTGGTCGCCATCATGGTTTGTTTTTTATACGGATTGACGGATGAATATCATCAAAGTTTTGTTCCGGGGCGCGACTCTTCGATATTTGATGCTCTGGCTGATTTTTTTGGGGCAAACATCGGTGCGGGGGTATATTTATTAATCCTTTCAAAGTATTTTAAGGCGATTCGACATAGTAGGGAAGGCGGCTTAAGAAAGCATGACACAAATCAAACCATTTAAAGGAATACACTACAATACCGAGAAGGTGGGAGATCTTTCAAAGGTCGTCTGCCCTCCTTATGATGTCATTTCTAAAGAAGAACAAGTCCGTCTGCATCATTTACATCCCAACAATTTTATCCATGTTCTTTTGGGGCTTGAACGGGAGAATGATAATGAGCGGGATAACAAATACCTTCGTTCTCAGAAAACGTTTGAAGATTGGCTGTCAAAAGGCGTGATGGTGGAAGACAATAAACCCTGCCTTTATTTTTGCAAACAAGAATATGTGATCCGGGGACAGAAGTACAGCCGTATGGGTTTTATTGCTCTGATGAATCTGCAAAATAAAGGGGAATCCAAGATTTTTCCTCATGAGAATATTCATTCCGCCGCTAAAGAAGACCGTCTTCGCCTCTGGCAGAGCACCAAAGCCAACTGTTCTCCGATTTTTGTTTGTTTTGCCGATCGTGATAAAACCGTTCAACGGATCTTTGCCGAACAATTTTCCGCAAAAAAACCCTGGATGTCGGTTGTCGATTCCGAAGGCACGTCCCACAAGATGTGGCGATTGGATGATGAGAGGCTTATCATTGAGATTCAGAAATCTCTGACCGATCAACAACTTTTTATCGCCGATGGACATCATCGTTATGAGACCGCGATGGAATACCGCAATCTTGTTAAAACCGTCAAAGGAAAACTGAGTGACACGGATTCCTGCAATTATGTGATGACATATTTTACAAATCTTGATTCCAAAGATTTGCTCATCCTGCCCATTCATCGCCTTGTTAAAAAGTTCCGTGGCAAGCTGGATTTCCTGGAAAATTTTTTTCGTATCGATAAGATCCGTGTTAAGGACGATCTGCCGATCCTTTTGGCCAAGGCCGGCCAGAACGAACATGCCTTTGGATTGTATTCCTCAGAAGGCATGACGCTTTTGCGTTTGAAAAATAAACTCCTCATCGATCAGTATATTACCGAAGGCTCAAAAGATTTCAAAAGCCTTGACGCCACGATCCTCAAATGGTTCGTCTTTGATAAAGTGGGGATCACCTCTGAAGATATTACTTATACCAAAGACATTCAAGACGTGATCGAAAAGGTCGATAGCGGCCAGGTTGAGGCCGGATTCATTTTAAATCCTGTCCGTATCCAACAACTCAAAGCGATTGCCTTAAACGGTGAGCGAATGCCGCCCAAAACAACGTACTTTTACCCCAAAGTTCTTTCAGGGATAACCCTGTACCGGTTAAATTAATAGCCGGTCACTCATGCCCATGTTTGGAAAAGAAAAATATACGCTTGTTAAAGTTAAGAAGAAGAATATCCCCGAGGGGTTGTGGACCAAGTGCCCTGATTGTGAAACGCCGGTTTACAACAAAGCCCTCAAAGATAATCTCAATGTCTGCCCCAAATGCCAGTTTCACTTCTCCATGACCGCTCCCGAACGTATCCAGCTTCTCATTGATGAAGGATCATTTCAAGAAACCGGCGCCGCACTTTCAGCCGTGGATCTTCTCGAATTTAGAGGCCCTAAAACTTATAAAGAGAAACTCAAAAGCGATCAGGAAACCACGGGTTTGACGGATGCTGTGATTACCGGCTATGGAACGATCAATAATAAAAAGACCGCGCTTGCGATTACCGATTCACGTTTTATTATGGGTTCGATGGGTTCTGTGGTTGGTGAAAAGATTACCCGTACCATTGAATATGGTACGAAAAATAAATTGCCCGTGATCATTGTTTCCGGATCAGGAGGCGGCGCGCGCATGTATGAGGGAATTTTTTCGCTGATGCAGATGGCGAAAACCTGTGCGGCGCTTTCACGGCATCACGAGGGGAGACTTTTGTACATTTCTATTCTTACTGATCCCACGATGGCCGGCGTTATGGCGTCGTTTGCCGGGATCGGCGATATCATGATCGCCGAGCCCAAAGCCCTTATTGGTTTTACGGGGCCCCGGGTTATTGAGCAGACCATCCGCCAGAAATTGCCCAAAGGTTTTCAACGGGCGGAATTTTTACTCTCCCACGGGCTCATTGACATGATCATTCATCGCAAGGACATGAAATCGACGCTCGATAAAATTCTGGAGTATTGGTCGGGTGTAAAAAATAATTCAAAATCATCTTAAGAAGCTTATCCATTGCGCTCAAAACGACTTTTGTTATCATGACTCATCTTTTTTAAAAAAGCCTTCAATTGGAAAGACAATATTATCGATGGCACAGGTCAGTTTAAGAAACGTATGTAAGGTTTACAAAGGCGGCATCAAGGCCGTTGATAACATCAATCTGGGTGTTGAGAACAAGGAGTTTCTCGTCCTTGTCGGCCCTTCCGGTTGCGGCAAATCCACGGCACTTCGTATGATTGCCGGACTTGAAGAGGTCTCGGAAGGGACCATCTGGATCGGCGATAAGATCGTCAATGACGTTCCTGCCAAAGACCGCAATATCGCGATGGTTTTTCAAAACTACGCGCTGTATCCTCACATGACCGTCTTTGAAAATATGGCCTTTGGCCTGAAATTGCGCCGTTATCCCAAACCGGAGATTATCCGCCGGGTTCATGAAGCCGCGGAGATCCTGGGAATTAAGAAATTGATTGATCGCCGCCCGCGTGAACTTTCCGGCGGCGAAAGGCAGCGTGTGGCGGTAGGCCGCGCCATTGTGCGAAAGCCGATGGTTTTTTTGTTCGATGAACCTTTAAGCAACCTCGATGCCAAGATGCGTGTTCAAATGCGCGCCGAGATCCACAAACTTCGCATGCGCCTGCAGACAACCTTTATTTACGTCACCCACGATCAGGTGGAAGCCATGACCATGGGTGACAGGATTGTTGTCATGAAGGACGGCAAAATTCAGCAATGCGCGGATCCGATTTCCGTTTATAATTCTCCCGCCAATAAATTTGTTGCCGGTTTTATCGGGTCGCCGCCCATTAATTTTATGAACGGGCAGATTATTCAAAAAGACCGCCGTCTGTATTTTGATGAAGGAAAATTCCAGGTTCGTATTATCGAAGAAATGTATAATGTCTTGACACCCTTTCTTGGGAAGGATATTGTCTTTGGGATTCGGCCTGAAGATGTGTACGATAAGCTTTTTACCTCCACGGCGTCGCCAACCAATACGCTGCGTGCCACCTGCGAAGTTGTTGAACCCATGGGGTCGGAAGTTTATCTTCATTTAAATACGGGGCGCCATACTTTCATCGCCCGCGTGGGAGCTCATGACCGGCCTGAGATCAATCGTGATATGGACCTTGTCATGGACATGAGTAAGGTACACTTTTTTGATAAGGATACTGAAAAAACGATTATCTAGCCCCATCTGCCTTCCCGTCGTCTATGTTGTTTTCCTCGCTGCCGGTTACTGCCTCTTCATTTCTGAGTATCCCCTCTATTTCTTCGTCGTGATCGCGTTACTCCATGTTGGTTTTTTATGGATCCTCATACGATTTCGCGCCCTGATCTTGCGTGATCAGGGGCAATTGGAATCCATCAAACAGGATTATCTGGAAAAAACAAATCTTGCTTTAGAACAGATCGATAAAAAGAAGATCGCCCTCGATTCTTACCGCAAAGAACTTCTCAATTATTCACAGCTTAAAGACCTGACGGAACAGTTAAGTCAATGTTTGACTCTGATGGATACCTCACAGACCCTGTCCTCGCACTTGATCCGTATTTTGGGAGGGGAGGAGACGGTTGTCATTTTGTATTTGTTTCACGCCAGGACCGGGGAGCTGGGGCTTTCCTCTTCGCAAAAAGGACAGATGCGCATCAATTTAAAATCGAAAAAAGGCGACGTGTTCGATGAATGGATCGTGAAAACCCTGCAGCCGCTTCTTATCGAAGACGCACAGAACGATTATCGCTTTGACCTGGATAAAAATGAAACAGAAGAGGCGCGGCCGGTCAAATCCCTGATCAGCTCTCCTTTGACCATTGCCAACAGGACGGTGGGCATCCTGCGCATTGATTCGCCGGTGGCGCATTATTTTAAAACGGAAGACCTGCGGTTTTTATCAACCGTGGCTGACATCGGTGCCGTTGCCATTGAAAATGCGCAACTTTTTGAGCGCGTCGAGGAATTGGCCATAAAAGACGGATTGACCGGGCTTTATTTGCGGCGATTTTTTATGGAGCGGCTCACTGAGGAAATCAACCGATCCCTGCGAACAAAAAAAGATCTGTCGCTTTTGATGATCGACATCGATTATTTCAAAAAATACAACGATACCTTTGGCCATATGGCCGGGGATATTGTTTTGAAATCCGTTGGCCTCATCTTGAGTGAATGTTTTCAAGGCCCCGGAAATATCGTCTGCCGTTATGGCGGAGAAGAATTTGTTGTGGCGTTGGTTGATTGTCCGAAAGAACAGGCTCTGAAATTGGCCAATGAGGTTCGCATCAAAATTCGTACCCAGAATATTATTCTGCGCAAGCAAGCGACGCATGTGGCCGTGTCGGTGGGAATGGCCAGCCTTCCGGCCGATACACCGCTGCGTGAGGATCTCCTCCGCAAGGCGGATGAAGCGCTTTATCGGGCGAAAACACAGGGGCGTGACCGCGTATGCCAATGGGAATAACAATCTGGAGCTTAGGGTTTCTGGGGTGCTTTTATGGGGCCTTACGATTTTTTGTCGAAGGCCTCTTGGAGCATTCAAGAATAAAAATTCAAGAATTGGAAATCCAGGACCAGACAATTTTAAATGAGCAGCAGAAAATTTCAGAAGAAAAAGCTTCAAGCGAAAAAGAAGCGGCGGAAATTTTTTTGCTTTATGAGATGACCAAGGAGATCGCGCGCAAGTTAAATGAACAAGATGCCCTGGCGGTTTTTGGGGAGCGGTTAAAACAATTCGCGAGTTTCGAGGAATGCCGTTTTATCAGCGAACAATGGCATGAACTGGAAGCCTTTCGCCATAAAAAAGATCACTACATTTTTCCGCTGCGAAACAAGATGGAGCTGATGGGATACTTAGTTATTAAAGGGTTAAAGACGGCTGAAAATAATAAAGTTATGATTCTCTGTCATCAATTTTCCCTTGCGCTGCGCAGGGTTCAACTCTATCAGCGGGTCGAGCGGTTGGCGGTGACGGATGGTTTGACCGGCGTTCATACGCGCCGATTTTTCCTGGAGCGTTTTTCGGAAGAACTGAATCGTTCGATCGCCCAAAAGAATGAATTATCGGTGTTGATGATCGATATCGATTATTTTAAGAATATCAACGATGCGCACGGGCATTTAATCGGCGATCAAATCTTAAGAAACGTCGGCGGTATTATCAAAGACAATCTTCGTGAGATTGACGTTATCGGCCGTTATGGAGGAGAAGAATTTTGTGTTCTATTGCCGGTTACGGATCAAAAGGGGGCGCTCTATGCGGCCGAGCGTATTCGCGCAGCTGTGGCGGAGGCTGTCATCCACGCTTATGATGTTAGCGTTCGCACAACGATCAGCATGGGTGTTGCCCGCTTTCCCGTTGACGGCAGGGATGTCAGTGTTCTTTTGGACAAATCGGATTGGGCCCTGTACCGCGCCAAAAAGAAAGGGCGCAATTGCGTCTGTGTCTTTGGTGTTTATGACAAAGCAGAAGATTCAAACGCCTAGATGCGGGTATAAAAAATAAACAGTGGCAGTGTTGAATCCAAAATTTTTTTCATGTAATATGGGGTCGCTTATGAAAAATCTTGTGCTGGGTGTCGATGTTGGCGGAACAAATATCAAGATTGGCATTGTGAATAATGAAGGCCTGGTTATTGATCGAAATGTCATGGCAACAAAGGGGCTGTCCACTCCGGTAAAATTAATCGATGCGATTTCTTCCTCGCTTCAAAGTCTCATAAAAAACAATCGGTTAGCAAAAAATAATTTTGTGGGAATTGGAATGGGCCTGCCGGGCCTCGTTGATTTTCAAAAAGGGTTTGTCCACTTTCTTGTCAATATCCCGGGATGGAAAAAAGTTCCGCTTAAGGCCATCATGCAAAAACGCCTCGGAATTCCTGTCTTTGTTGATAATGATGCCAATGTGATAACGCTGGGAGAATGGCAATACGGTGCCGGCCGCGGTTTTCAGAATCTGGTATGCTTGACGCTGGGGACCGGGGTTGGCGGCGGGCTCATCCTTGCCAATGCAATATATCGGGGGCCCAGTTTTTCGGCCGGGGAGATCGGACACATTCCTTTAACCGAAAATGGCCCGGCGTGCAAATGCGGAGGCCGGGGTTGTTTGGAGCGCACCGTTGGCAATCGTTATTTGTTAAAGCGCGCGCGAACAATATTTCACACCAATATTTCATTGGAAGAAGTGACCCTGCGCGCGCGAAGCGGTGAACAAAAAGCTGTTCATTTTTGGCATGGCGTTGGCGAGCATTTGGGGCATGCGCTCACGGGGGTTGTCAATCTTTTAAACCCGCAATGTTTTATCATCGGCGGTGGGGTGGCCAATGCCGGAGCGTTTATTTTCCCGGCGATTCGCGCAACCTTAAAACGCCGCGCGATGAGAATTCCCGGCCGTCTTGTCAAAATTGTGAAAGCCCGATTGGGCGCTGACGCGGGGATCATGGGAACTCAGGTTTTGGTTCAATATGCATTACGTTAAAAACAAAATTCGCTTATCCCATCTATTTTTTTCTTTCGTTGTTACGGCGGCTTTGATGTTTGTGCGGCCGTCTTTTATTTTCGCCCAGGCGTCTTTCTTAAACGACCCTAATGATAAAGAATCTCAGCAAAACAATCTACCGATTGAAGCTTCCGGCGATTCCATGGAATACGTGATGGAAGGCAATAAAGCGATCATTACCGGCAATGCCCGCGTGACACAGGGAAAGACAAAGCTCATTGCCGATCGCATTGAGTTTTCAAAAGACGCAAGCATTGCGATGGCCGAAGGGCACGTGGCCATGAAATCGCCGCGCGGGCTTTTTTCCGGCGACAAATTGACCTACAATTTTGCAACGCAGACCGGGGATTTCACCAACGTCAAGATCATGACCATCATGGAACCCAGTTCGATGACCCAGCAGAAAAGCGTCCGGATGTATGCCAAAGGCGAACAGGCCGCCAAGCTCGGAGAGAATCATATCGCGATGAAAAAAGGATATTTTACGACGTGCGATCTTTCCGATCCACATTACCGCATGAAAGCAAAAACCATCGATATTTATCCGCGCGATAAATTGGTCGCCCGCAGCATTTCCATGAAGGTCGGCAAAGCAACCTTGATCCATTTCCCCCGGTTCACGCAGGCTTTAGATGGCAAACCCAAACTGACCTTTGTCCCTGGATATAAAAAGGATTGGGGGTTCTTTTTACTCACCACCTACCGGGATTATCTAAACGATCATGTCCAGGCGACGTGGCATTTGGATTACCGTGAAAAGCGCGATGTCGCCGGAGGCGTTGATCTAAAATACGACACCGTCAAATACGGAAGCGGCACCGTTCGCACGTACTACATGAATGAACGTCCGATTACCTCGAAACGTGTCTGGCAGCCGCGGCCCAGCCCCACGCCGGAGCATGAGCGTTTTAAAGTTGATTGGCGGCATAAGTGGACCATCGATGAGAAAACGAATGCAGTTTTGCAATATTATAAGTTAAGCGACAGCAGTTTTTTAAAAGATTATTATAGGAGAGAGTATGAGCGGGATTCCAGCCCGCAGACGTTTTTTGTTTTAACGCGCAATATCTCGAGCGGGACCGTCAGCTTTCGCACCGACGCACGTGTCAACCGTTTTGTGGGAGCCATCGACAGGCTTCCGCAGATCCGCTATGACGTTTCCAATCAGAAGATCGGGGACACGCGTTTGTATTTCAAAAGCGCCAATGAATATGTGAACCTTGCTAAAAAGAACCCTTCTCCGACAGAGCTGCGCCAGGAAACCATGCGCGTGGACTCCAACAATGAGGTGTCCTATCCGATGAAGGTGGGTTTCATTGAAATGCGCCCTTTTGTTGGCGGACGCCAGACCTATTACAGCAAAACAACGGATCCGTCGCAGTACAATATCCTGCGCGGTTTATTTTTTACGGGAGCGGACCTCAACACAAAATTCTACCGTGTTTATGATGCAAAAACAAATTTTCTGGGGCTTAATATCAACAAACTGCGTCATATCATTACGCCTTCAGTGGCCTACAACTTTAACCATGCGCCTACGGTCCGTTCTTCAATCCTGGATCAGTACGATGGCGTGGATTCCCTGGATCAGCGCCATTACATTCACCTGTCCCTCGAAAATAAATTGCAGACCAAGCGCAGTGGAATATCGACGGATCTGTTACGCTTTATTGCCGACACTGACTTTAATTTGAAGGAAGATGTCGGTAAAGGCGGGTTTAATCACGTGAAAACGAGAATGAATTTTATGCCGATTAACTGGCTGGCGATCAATGCGGATACGGATTACGATACCATTGATGATCGGCTGGTTTCCGCGAATTTCGACCTTCATTTTAAAGACCCTAAAAAAGGCCGCTGGACATTTGACCTCGAGAAACGCTATTCTCCCAATGTCGATGATCAGATTACAACCGATTGGAGTTATAAGATCAATCCCAAGTGGAAATTCCGAATTTACCGTCGATTTGATATCTTACACAATAGCGTAAAGGCACAGGAATATACGATCACGCGCGATCTGCACTGCTGGGAAATGGATATCAATTACAATGAAACGCGCGGCAGCGGCAGTGAGATCTGGGTTGTCTTTCGCCTGAAGGCCTTTCCGGAGATGGGCCTTGATTTCGGGACGGGTTTCAACAAGCGTAAAACCGGCTCCCAGAGCTCTGGTAATTAAAACCTGTTATAAACTGAAAGCCTTCTAAAAAAGGAGACTTAAACTCGTGAATATTGCAATTGTTGGAGCAGGATATGTCGGCCTTGTGACGGGGGTTTGTTTATCCGAGCTCGGCCACAGGGTCATTTGCGTTGACAATGATCCTAAAAAAATTTCAAGTTTAAAGAAGCTGCGTGTTCCTATCTATGAACCCGGACTAGACGCCTTGCTGCGTAAAAACGTCAGCCATAAACGCCTTTCTTTTACGACGTCCATTAAAGATGCCGCGAAAAATGCAACCGTCATTTTTATCGCGGTCGGAACGCCTTCCAAGGAAAACGGCGAAGCCGATTTGACCTATGTCGAGAATGTGGCCCGTGAGATCGCCCAAACTATGGACTCCTACAAACTCATCGTTGAGAAGTCCACCGTTCCGACGGCAACCGGAAAACGTATCGAACGTACCATCTTGTTAAACCTTCCCAAGAGAACAAATGGCGCCCGGTCAAAGGCGATCACCTTTGATGTGGCCTCCAACCCGGAATTCTTGCGCGAAGGTTCGGCTGTTGAAGATTTCATGAACCCCGACCGTATCGTCATCGGCGTTGAATCAAAAAAAGCCGAGGAACTCCTTAAAGAAATTTATAAACCGCTCAAGGCTGCCATTGTTGTCACCGATATCAATTCCGCAGAGATGATCAAGCATGCTTCCAATTCTTTTCTGGCCACGAAGATTTCTTTTATCAACGCGATCAGCCAGATCTGCGAGCGGGTGGGGGCGGATGTCCTCAAGGTTGCCGAGGGGATGGGATTTGATAAACGTATCGGGCGGGCTTTTTTAAATGCCGGCATCGGTTATGGAGGAAGCTGTTTTCCCAAAGACGTTGATGCCTTTGTGCGCTTGAGTGAAAAGGCCGGTTACGATTTTACGCTCCTGAAGGCGGTCCGCAATATCAATGAAGAGCAAAAGAAGAGTTTTATAAAATTGATCGAAGATAAGATATGGATTCTTAAGGGAAAAAAGATCGGTATTTTAGGGTTAGCCTTCAAACCGGAAACCGACGATATGCGTAATGCCCCGGCGGTCGATATTATCAGAGCCCTTCAAAAGGAGGGCGCCAGAATCAAAGCCTACGATCCCCAAGCGGCACAAAAAGCCGGGGAGGTTTTGTGCAACGTCGAATTTTCGAAAGACGCCTATAAAGCCGTCAGCGGCTGCGATTGTCTTTTGTTGTTGACCGAATGGAATGAGTTTAAAAAATTGGATTTCAAAAGAATCAAAAAACAGATGAAGCACGCCATTATTTTCGATGGGCGAAACTTCTTCAATGAAACCAAAATGCGCGAATGTGGTTTTGAATATTTCGGCATCGGGCGCGGGAAGAGGTAAATGATGAAAGGTGTTATTTTAGCGGGAGGTTTGGGAACGCGGCTGCATCCCTTGACGCTTGTGACCAACAAACATTTGCTTCCGGTTTTTGACCAGCCGATGATCTATTACCCGATCAAAACACTGATTGGCGCCGGCATTGAAGATATTTTGATCGTTACCGGCGGCAATCATGCGGGGGACTTTTTAAAATTATTAGGCAACGGCGAGGATTTTGGCATCAAAGGAATTCAATACGCGTTTCAAAAAGGGGAAGGCGGCATTGCCGATGCCCTGCGTTTGGCCGAGCATTTTGTCGGGAATGATAAATTCGTCGTTATCCTGGGTGACAATGTGATGGACGCCTCCATCAGACCGTTTGTGAATGAATTTCGTAAACAGAAAAAAGGCGCACGGATCTTGCTCAAACAAGTTCCGGACCCGGAGCGTTTTGGCGTTGCCGATATCGAAGGCCATAAGATCACCCGTATTATCGAGAAGCCTAAGAATCCACCGACAGATTTTATCGTCACGGGAATTTATATGTACGACCACCAGGCCTTTGATTTTATCCGCTCCCTTAAACCCTCGCGGCGCGGTGAGCTTGAGATCACGGATGTCAACAATATGTACCTGAAAAAAGGCGCAATGTCTTACAACATTTTTGAAGGGCAGTGGACGGACTGCGGGACGTTTCCGTCCTTATTCAAGGCCAACATGATCATGGCCAAAAAACAGATGAAAGATTTAAGGGATTAGGATATGAAACTTCTTGTGACGGGCGGCGCGGGGTTTATCGGTTCGAATTTTATTATTCATCTTTTTGGGAAATATCCCCGCCTTAAAATCACCAACCTTGATAAATTAACCTACGCCGGCAATCTTGATAATCTTAAAGGCATTGTCAAAAATAAGAATTACCGATTCGTCAAAGGCGACATTTGTGACGCGAAAATCGTGAATAAACTCGTCAAAGAATCCGACATCCTTGTTCACTTCGCCGCCGAGACACACGTGGACCGCTCCATTAAAAATGCGGGCAGTTTTGTGCGCACCAACGTTTTGGGGACATACACGCTTTTGGAGGCCGCCTTAAAGTACCGTGTTAAGAAATTTGTTCACATCAGCACCGACGAAGTTTACGGGAGCCGTTTGACCGGTTATTTTAAGGAGGGTGACCCTTTAAATCCCAGCAGCCCGTATTCGGCCAGTAAAGCGTCTTCCGATCTTCTGGCGCGTTCCTATTATGTCACTTACAAACTGCCGGTTGTTATCACGCGAAGTTCTAATAACTTCGGGCCCCGCCAGTATCCTGAAAAAGTTATCCCGCTGTTTATCACCAATTTGCTCGATGGCAAGAAAGTCCCGCTTTATTCCAAGGGCTTGAATGTCCGCGACTGGATTTATGTTGAAGACAATTGCCGGGCGATTGATGAGGTTTTACAAAAGGGTGTGGCGGGCGAAATTTACAATATCGGCGCCGGGAATGATGTGAAGAATATCAATCTGACGCAAAAGATCTTAAAGAAAATGAATCAATCTGAATCGATGATCCAGGAAGTTCAAGACCGTTTGGGGCATGATTTTCGCTATGCGATTGACTGCCGGAAAATTTATCGTTTAGGATTTAAACCGAAGATGAATTTCGACAAAGCTCTCTCAGAGACAATTGATTGGTACCGCAAGAACCGCTCATGGTGGACACATTTAAAAAAGACGTTTTAGTCATCGGTGCCGGCGGGCTTTTAGGCAAAGCGCTGGCGGATGATTTTTCACGCACGTGGGATACGGAAGGATTCGCCCGCTGGAAGCTGGATATTGTCGATTGGTTTGATACGCTTGCGAAAATCAAAATGGTTTCACCGCGTGTCATTGTCTTGTCTGCCGCTTACACTGATGTCGACGGCTGTGAAAAAAATATTTTGAAAGCCGCAAAGGTTAATACACAGGGCCCCAGCAATGTTGCCAAAGCCGCCAGAGAAATCGGCGCGACTCTTGTTTATATCAGCACCGATTATGTTTTTGACGGCGAGGCCAAGACTCCCTATCAAGAAACCGACGCGACACAGCCGCTGAGCGTTTACGGAGTTTCCAAACTCCAGGGAGAGCAGGCGGTTCTCTCGGTGTTAAACAGGGCGATTGTGATCAGGAGCAGCTGGCTTTTTGGGGAAGGCAAAAAAGGTTTCATCCCCTTCGTTTTAGAAAGTTTAAAAGAAAAAAAGCCGATGACAGTGGTGGCGGATAAATTTGGCTGCTGCACGTATGCGGTGGACTTGGCCGCCGGCATTCGCAATATTATTTCGCTGATCTTAAAAAATCAATACGATTTTAAAAATAATGTTTTGCACGTGACCAACAACGGTGTGTGTTCCTGGTACGATATGGCCCTGTGCACGGCGGAGGCGTTGGGCATGAAGGATGTTGCCATCAGCAAAACGACGCTCGCCGAGTTTCCCTTTAAGGCCCGGCGGCCGCGGTATTCAGCCATGGACAATGGGCGGTTTAACGCGATGACCGGAAAACCGTTGCGAGCGTGGCAGGAGGCGCTCAAGGAATTTGTCACACATAGTCATTCCGCCCCGCCTTTGGCGGGGTAATCGGGAATCTTACCCCGCCAAAGGCGGGGCGGGGGTGACAGGGAAGGAATTCTAAAGATGTCAGATGTTTTAAAACGAAAAATTCAAAATCACGATGCCAGAATTGCACTCGTTGGATTAGGGTACGTAGGATTGCCTTTGGCGATCAGTTTCGCCAGAGCAGGTTACAAAGTTTTTGGCCTGGATATGGACAAGGACCGTGTCGGAAAACTAAATCGCAAAGAAAGCTATATCCTAGATGTTCCCCCGTCAGAGATTGCTGCGGTTGTCGATTCCGGAAAGTTTGAAGCCTCCACCCATTTCGACGCGCTTGCGCACAGCGACGTCGTTATCATTTGCGTTCCCACGCCTTTAAAAAGAAAATACACACCGGACATTTCTTATATGGTGAGCGCCGTTAACACCATCGCCCGGTTTATCCGCAAAGATATGTTGATCGTTCTTGAGAGCACAACCTATCCCGGCACGACACGTGAGCTGATCCAACCCGCGCTCGAAAAAAGCGGACTCAAAGCAGAAAAAGATTTTTATCTTTCCTTTTCTCCCGAGCGCATTGACCCGGGCAATCCTCATTTCGACGTGACCAAAATTACCAAGGTTGTCGGCGGTTTAAGCCACACTTCCGGGGAGCTGACAAAACTTCTTTATGAAAAGATCATTACCAAAGTTCATATGGTGTCATCGACGGATGCCGCTGAGATGACGAAATTGTTGGAAAACACCTTTCGCATTATCAATATCGGCTGGATCAATGAAATTGCGATGATGTGCCACAAGATGAATATCGATATCTGGGAGGTCATTGAGGCCGCCAAAACAAAACCCTTTGGTTTCATGCCATTTTATCCCGGACTTGGCGTCGGAGGACATTGTATTCCGGATGATCCGCTGTATTTGTATTGGAAGGCCAAGCATCACGGTTTCAGTTCAAAGTTTATCAAGCTCTCGGCGGATACCAACTCGGCGATGCCGCAGTATGCTGTCACGCGCCTGCGCGAGATATTAAAGAAAAATAAGAAGCTTCTTAATAAATCCAAAGTGCTGGTTTTGGGCGTCACTTACAAAAAGGATGTTAAAGACCTTCGCAAATCTCCGCCTTTAAAACTCATCGAGCTTTTAAAGTCAGCCAGGTGCAGGGTCAGTTATTTTGATCCTTACATTCCGTATCTCAATATCAACGGCATTAAGATGGATTCTATTCGCTTTGACGCTAAAACGCTCTTAAGCTTTGATTGCGCGGTCATCGCCACTGATCATTCGAAAGTGGATTACAACTTTCTTTTGGAGAACTCCAAAGTTATTTTTGATATTCGGAATGTTTATAAAGGGGTTAACAATCCTAAAATTGTAAAACTTTAGTTTAGTGTCATTGCGAGGTCGTTTTTTGGCCGAAGCAATCCCTGGTCTGAGTCATTCCCGAAATCTTCAATCGGGAATCTTAAAACAAGACCCCCGATTACCCCCTGCGGGGGCTGCTTCGCTGAAACATTCGGGGGTGACAAAAAATTGTCGCAATGACATAATGAAAAAATTAGGAGACTATTATGAGTACCAAAAAAAAGACAGTTTTGATCACCGGAGGGGCGGGATTTTTAGGAAGCCATTTGTGCGATAAGTTCATCGGCCTGGGTTTTAAAGTCATTGCGATGGACAATTTGATCACCGGAAATCTCGGCAATATCGCGCATTTAAAGAAAAATCCGGATTTTCGATTCATCAAACACAATGTCTGCGAGAAAATCCGTGTCAGCGGCCCGGTGGATTATATTTTGCATTTCGCTTCACCGGCCAGCCCCATCGATTATCTCAACTTTCCCATTCAAACATTAAAGGTGGGTTCTTTGGGAACGCACAATACCCTCGGGCTTGCCAGAGCGAAGGGGGCCACGTATTTTTTGGCTTCCACGTCGGAAGTTTACGGCGACCCGCTGGTGCATCCGCAAAAAGAAACCTACTGGGGGCATGTCAATCCCATCGGCCCGCGCGGGGTTTATGATGAGGCCAAGCGATTTGCCGAGGCCATCACCATGGCGTATCGGCGCGTCCACAGAGTTGATACCAGGATCATTCGCATTTTTAATACTTACGGCCCGCGCATGCGCATGAAGGATGGGCGTGTGGTTCCCAATTTTATCGACCAGATCTTAAACGGGAAACCGTTGACCATTTACGGCGACGGCAAACAGACGCGTTCGTTTTGTTATGTGACGGATCTGGTGGAAGGAATCGTGAAACTGCTTTTCTCCAAAGAATCCGGCCCCATGAATATCGGAAATCCGAGGGAGTTTACAATATTGGAACTGGCGAAGATTTTAAAAGAAATTTCAGGCTCAAAAGCAAAACTCATTTTCAAATCTCTTCCCACCGACGATCCCAAACAGCGCAGGCCCGACATTACACTGGCTAAAACAAAATTAGGCTGGCGGCCGAAGGTCGGTTTAAAAGACGGCCTCACCCGCACCATGCGGTGGTTTGGCGAAAATGCCTGCGAGTGTCATTTCAACAGACTTAACCGGAATGAATCGTAAGGGATTTTCTGGAGGAAATAGTATTGAATAATCGATACCGGCCAAATCAAAATCAATCCAACGCGAGGTCCGGCCCGCATTCGTTTCCAAGGCCGTCGCAGCCTGTCCGCCGGGTTGATGAAGCCGAACAAAAGTTTTTTTCCGGAACGCCCATTGACCCCCAGCCGCGCATACGCCTCGAGGATGGAAGCAAAGAGTTGACCATGCGCGCGATGGACCTCGTGTGCCCCATCGGAATGGGCCAGCGCGGCCTCATCGTGGCACCGCCAGGCTCGGGAAAAACAACCTTTCTAAGGCATATCTGCCAGGCCGTTGCCAAAAGCTGTCCGCAGGTGAAGCTTTATTGTTTACTGATCGATGAACGCCCGGAAGAAGTGACGGAATTTAAACGCTCTGTTCCGGGGGAGGTACGTTTTTCATCGTCCGATCAGAGCTACGAACATCATGTGGCGACCGCCGATGAACTGATGCGCCAAGTTTTTCGTGAAGCCGCCGCCGGAGAGAACGTGATGGTGGTCATCGATTCTTTGACACGGCTTTCGCGCGTGCACAACGCGCAGAGGCAGTCGAGCGGGCGGACTTTGTCGGGAGGCGTTGACTCGCGGGCGCTGGAAGTGCCAAGAAGGATCTTCGGAGCCGCCCGCAAGATCGAAGGGGGCGGCTCCTTATCCATTCTGGCGACGATCTTAATTGAGACCGGCAGCCGCATGGATGAAGTGATTTTTGAGGAATTCAAAGGCACGGGCAATATGGAAATTGTGCTTTCGCGCGAGATCGCCAATCACCGTATCTTTCCAGCCATCGATATCGCCAAAAGCGCTACCCGCAAATCCGAATTACTGCTTACGCCGGATGAATTGAATAAAGTCAATGATCTTCGCCGGGCACTGGCGGACCTTAAACCGGTTGAGGCGGCCCAGGCTTTGGTCGAACAAATGCAGAAATATCCCACTAATAAAGAATTGTTGTGGCACGGATAGTGATGAAAAGGAAGCCTTGATGGGAATGATGGAAATGATCGTTTTTTCCGTCGCCTGTTTTGTGGCGGCGGGGGTGGCAACGATTGCCGGGTTCGGCGCCTCGACGGTTCTGGTGCCGGTGGCGGCATACTTTTTGAATGTCAAAACGGCGATTCTGTTTGTAGCTATTTTTCATCTGATCACGAATATTTTTAAACTCAGGCTCTTTTTTAAAGCGATCGACAAAAAGATATTTCTCTATTTCGGTATTCCTTCCATCGTTTTTGCTTTTGCGGGAGCTCAATGGGCCAATGTTTTACCGCCCTTTCTTATCAAGAAAATTCTGGCCGTATTTTTAATCGTGTTTGCCATTGTTTCTTTTTTTAAGCCAAACCTTACGGTCAAGCCGAATAACGCTAACGCCATTTTAGGCGGAAGCCTTTCGGGGCTTTTCGCAGGGCTTATCGGTTTGGGGGGTGCGATGCGGGGAGCCTTTTTGGTGGCCTTCAATCTTCCCAAAGAGGTTTATATTGCCACGTCGTCCGTTATTGCATTTTTGGTCGATAGCACGCGTATCCCGGTTTATTTCTCTGCTCAACCGGCAGCTCGATTGAATTACGCCCTTTTGTTGCCGGCGATGATCGTTGTTTCCTATTTGGGAACAACGCTCGGAAAAAAACTTTTGGATAAGATTTCTCAAAAAACTTCGCGCAAGGTCATCGTTATCTTTCTTTTCTTAATCGGTATGAAATTATTGCTGGAGCGTTGATTGTGATGCGCGGGAAAATGAAAACTTTTATACTATCGATAACTTTTTTTCTTTTAAGTGGCGTCTGTCTGGCACTGTCACAACCCGAGGATGGGTTAACGGACGTAATCACGAATTATCAACCCGGCGGGGTTTTGGTAGAAAAACTTCTTAATGCTCCGGCAGGTTCGGCAAACTCGATCCCCGTTTCGAGTTTTTCTTTCGCGAATCTTATCGGCAGCATTATTTTTAGCGGGATCGGTTTTGCGGCTTTTGTTTATGGTAAAAAACAAGGAAGTATTAAACCACTCATCATCGGAGTTATTCTGATGGGCTATCCTTACTTTTTACCAGGCACTTTGGCCATTTATGGCGTCGGGATCGGCCTGTGCGGTTTATTATTTTTTTGGCGGAATTGAGAATGGGGGCGCCCCGGAATTTTAAAACGCGCGGGCGCCCCCTGAAAAACCCATATTAGTCTTTGAAATCCAAGGGAAATTCGATATACTACAGCTGTTTTTTAAAAAATGTCATTCCCGAAATCTTTAATCGGGAATCTTACCCCGCCAACGGCGGGGCGGGGGTGACAAAAAGGATATTTATGAGATGAGCGCTAATAATCTATGAGTCAAGCAGAACTTTTAGCCAAAAAACCCTCCAAGAAACCCATGGTTGAGATCACCAAAGAATATATTGAGGTTTTTGAGAAAGAGATCGCCGCAATTTTTGCAACCGGCGTTATCCGTGCTCCTGTCCATTTGCGTTCCGGCAGGGAAGATGAGCTTATCCGTATCTTTAAAGACAATAAAATCGGACCCGATGATTACGTTTTCGGGTTTTGGGATTCCCATGAGCTGGCCCTTCTAAAGGGTGTTTCCCGCGAAGAATTAAAGCAAGCCATCGTTGATGGGAAAAGCATTTCTCTGTGTTTTCCTAAATATAAACTCCTTTGTTCCGGTATCGTGGGCAGTCTTATGGGAACCGCGGTGGGCGTTGGCTGGGCTTTAAAAAACCAAAAGAAAAAGGGGGCGGCCTATCTTTTTTGCGGCGAAATGTCATCGGAGACCGGCATTTTTCACGAGGCGATTAAATACGCGGTCAATTTTGATTTACCGGTCAAGTTCATCGTTTGCGATAATGGAGTGAGCGTCATGACCAATACCCGTGCAGTGTGGGGTAGTCAGGAGCCGTGGTTTAAAGGGACGAAGTTTGAGAAAAAAATTATATATTTCAAATACACCAACGGTTACCCGCATTCGGGATTGGGAAAATTAATTAAATTTTAAAATTGGTTGTAGGGACGGGTTTGAAATCCGTCCCAACGAAGGAATCATATGAAATATTTTGACGAATTAAAACGGACGATGGAATGGGTGGCCCGGCAGCCCAAAACGCTTTTTGTCGGGCAGACGGTTGCCGGCCCGGGGACATTTATGTTCCAAACACTAAGAGATGTTTCCCCGGAGAAAACGCTGGAAATGCCGATCAATGAAAGTTTTCAGATGCAGTTTACCATCGGGTTAGCGCTGGCCGGTTATATTCCGATCTCCGTTTATCCCCGGCAGAATTTTTTGCTTCTGGCAACAGGGGATATGGTCAATACGCTCGATAAAATTCCGGCGATCAGCGCCAACACGCTTTTACCGAAGGTGATCATCCGTGTCGCGGTGGGGCCCGATGCGCCGGTTCATCCCGGGCATCAGCATATCGGCAATTACGCGGAGGCTTTCCGTAAGTTATTTCAATGGATCGATGTTGTCGAATTAAACGAACCCGAAGAGATTTTTCCGGCGTATCAGCACGCGTTGGAACGTAAGGACATCCGGGCCACCATGCTTATCGAACATGGGAATTATTATCAACAGAAATAATTGTGTTCGAGAATACATTTCGTAGGGGCACGGCATGCCGTGTCCCTATGAGGTTAAAAGCCGAGCAGGTTTAACAGAATGCAAAAAGATTCCCGGATTCTCGTGATTGGCCATAGTGACGTCATTGAAAACTCCCTTTTCGAACACTTTCAGATCCAAAGTTACACTCATGCTGTTTCCGCCTCCGCGATCGCTTTGGATACGACGATACAGCCTTCGGTTTACGATTATTTCCAAAAGAACCGCCCGGAATATGTTTTCCTGGGCTCTGTCGCTTCCGGTGGTATTGCGGCTAATCTCAAGTCGCCCGGGGATTTTATTTATAAGAACTGTGCCAGCCAGGACAATGTGATCTACGCGGCGCAAAAATTTGGTGTTAAAAAAATTATGTATTTCGCCGGTTCTTGCGTTTATCCAAAAGATTGTCCGCAACCGATCAAAGAAGAATATCTTTTAACATCTCCTCTGGAACAAACGAGCGAAGCCTATTCCATTGCCAGGATCGCCGGTATCAAACTCTGTCAATCGTATCGCAAACAATACGGTTTAAATGCCATTGTTGTTATTCCGGCAACTGTTTACGGGCCCGGTTCTGACAGCGCTATTGAAACTGCGCACGTCATCGGTTCTTTGATCGGAAAATTCGCGACCGCGATATTAAAAGGCGAAAACGAAGTTGTGGTCTGGGGGACAGGCGAACCCTGTCGTGAATTTATTTTTACCGGCGATTTTGTCAACGCCTGTCTATTTCTGATGGATAAATATAACGCGGATGAGATGGTCAATGTCGGATGGGGAGCCGATATTTCCATCAAAGCGCTGGCCGATATGATCAAAGAAATTTCCGGTTTTAAAGGAACAATCACCTTCGACAGTACAAAACCCGATGGGACAATGCGAAAGCTTATGGACAATTCGCGCATCACAAAAATGGGTTGGAAAGCAAGTGTTAGATTGAAGGAAGGTGTTGAGAAGACATATCGGTGGTATTGGGACATCCACCATAAAAAATATCAGTAGAGACGCAAGATTTTGCGTCTCTACGGGGAATAAGAGAGACGCAAGATTTTGCGGCTCTACGGGGAACAAATGAAAACATGAATGGAGAAGAAAGATGAAGATTCTCGTAACAGGCGGGGCAGGGTATTTGGGTTCAATCATGGTGCCCTTACTTTTAAAAGAAAATCATCAGGTCACGGTTTTAGATAACCTCATGTACAATCAATCGTCGCTTTTAGATTGCTGCCATGATAAAAAATTAACAATCGTCCGCGGGGACACGCGTGAAAAATCACTTTTAACAAAGCTCATCAAAGATGCGGACGCGATCTTCCCCCTGGCGTGCCTGACGGGCGCGCCCCTGTGCTCAAAAGATCCCGTGGGCGCGCAGACCATTCTTTTAGGTGCGATCAAAATGATTTTGGAATTGCGCGGTAAAGATCAGATGATCATTTTTCCGACGACCAATAGCGGATATGGCGTGGGGGAAAAAGGAAAACATTGTACGGAAAAAACACCGCTTCGTCCGATCTCGCTTTATGGAAAACTAAAAGTCGAAGCCGAAGAGGCGCTTCTTTCTGCGGGCAATAGCATTACACTTCGCCTGGCCACAGCTTTTGGGGTGAGCCCGCGGATGCGCCTTGACCTTCTTGTCAATGACTTTACTTACCGCGCTGTTTACGACCGTTTTGTCGTTATCTTCGAAGGGCATTTTAAACGCAACTATATTCATGTGCGCGACGTCGCCAAAGCGTTTATCCATTCTTTGAATCGTTTTGACAGGATGAAGAACGAACCCTACAACGTGGGCCTTAGCGACGCCAATTTAAGCAAACTTGAGCTCTGCGCGGAGATCAAAAAACAGATCCCGGGGTTTTATTTCGTGGAGGCCACTATCGGTGAGGATCCTGACAAGCGTGATTATATTGTCAGCAATGAAAAAATTGAAAAGACCGGTTTTAAACCTGATGTTTCGATGACGGATGGGATTGGGGAACTCATCAAAGGTTATCAGATCATCAAGCGAAATCAATATGCTAATATATAGGTAAAATTCTAAATTTTAATCTCTGAATACTAAATAATATCTAAATTCAAATGACCGAAGTTCAAAACAAAAGGGTTTGATCATTTGGATTTTGAAATTTGAATTTGTTTAGAGTTTGGTGCTTAGGATTTAAAGTTTGAAAGTCCCATAAAAATGAAGAAGCTCGACATCCTTTTTATCCATCCCAACGCCGCGAAGAAGGTCTATCAGGGGTTGAGTGATTATTATTCCGCCATCGAGCCGCCCATCTGGGCGGGGATGCTGGCCTCTCATTGTTTGACAAAGGGATTTCGCGCGGAGATTTTAGACTGCGAAGCCCTTCACTTGGATGACTATGAGGCGGTTGACATGATAGGGGAGTTAAACCCGAAGGTTGCCGGTTTTGTTGTTTATGGCCAGCAGCCATCGGCGAGTTCGCAGAATATGGAAGGGGCTGTTTCTCTGGCCGAACACCTTAAAGAAATTTATCCCGGTATCAAGATCCTTTTTGCCGGCGGACATGTCAGCGCCCTGCCGCGGGACGTGATGGAGCGCCACTCCGTTATTGACATGGTTTGTCAAAACGAGGGGGTCACGACCATCTCCAATCTTTTAAATACAAATTTAAACGATCGGTTGAATAAAGTCGCAGGGCTCGGGTTTCGCCAAAACGGCGGCATTATTTTAAATGCCCCGTCCCCGATCGTCCCTAAGGAAAATCTGCCTCGCGAATTGCCGGGCGTGGCCTGGCATTTATTGCCGATGAAGAAATACCGCACCACCCTCTGGCATTCCCTGCCCAATGATTCCGAGCGCCAGCCTTTTGCCGCGCTTTATACCAGTTTGGGTTGTCCGATGAAATGTAGTTTTTGCATGATCAATATCATCAATCGCCAGGAGAATGAATATTCCGACGGCAGTGCGATATTCCGTTACTGGGACCCGGAATACATCATTCGAGATTTTGATATCTTTGCCCAGATGGGGATTAAAAATATTAAGATTGCCGATGAGTTATTTGTTCTCAATACCCATCACTTCATGCGGCTTTGCGAACTTATTATTGAGCGCGGGTATAAATTTAATATCTGGTGTTATTCCCGCGTGGATACGGTCAAAGAGCAATATTTAAAAACGCTAAAAAAAGCCGGAGTGAATTTCCTGGCGCTGGGCATTGAAAGCGGCAATGCGCGAGTGCGCAAAGATGTCACCAAGGGAAAATTTGAAGAAGGGGACATTCGCAGCATCGTTAAAAAGATCCGCGATCACGGCATCAATGTCGCCGCCAATTATATTTTTGGTTTACCGGAAGATAACTTTGAAACGATGCAGGCCACACTGGATCTGGCCCTTGAGCTCAATACGGAGATGGCAAATTTTTATTCGGCCATGGCGTATCCGGGGAGCCCGCTTTATGGCATTGCTAAAAAAGAAGGATGGAAATTGCCGGATACGTACGCCGGATATTCACAGCACTCCTACGACACGCAGCCTTTGCCGACGAAATATTTATCCGCCAGAGATGTTTTGCAATTTCGTGACGAGGCCTGGATCACATATCATACCAGCCCTCCATTTCTTTCTCTTTTAAAGGAAAAATTTGGCGATAAAGCCGTCAATGAAACGATCAAATCAACAAAAATCAAATTGCGCCGTAAGATTCTCGAAGAACCTCAGGGCGAAGGGGAGCCGGTTCTCATCCGTTAAACAATGATCATCAGCCGCACACCTTTTCGGGTTTCATTCTTTGGCGGGGGGACAGATTACCGCGGATGGTATGAAGAGCATAAGGGCGCAGTTCTCGCGACCACCATTGATAAATACTGCTGGATTTCCTGCCGCTATCTGCCGCCGTTTTTTGACCACCGCTCGCGCATTATTTATTCAAAGATGGAACATGTCCAAACGCATGACGAGATCAATCATCCGGCGGTACGAGAAACATTAAAGTTTTTGAATATCAAAGAAGGCATTGAAATTCATCACGATGGTGATCTGCCGGCCAGGGCGGGTTTGGGGTCGAGTTCCTCATTTACCGTCGGGCTTTTAAATGGCCTTTATGCCCTTAAAGGGATCATGACGACAAAAGAGCGTTTGGCCAAAGAGGCCATTCATGTTGAACAAGACCTGTGTCAGGAAAATGTCGGTTGTCAGGACCAGACGCTGGCGGCTTACGGGGGGTTTAATTTCATTGAGTTTGGCGGTTCCGGTCATCTCAATGTCCGGCGGGTGACAATCCCACAAAAACTTCTTTGTCACCTGGAAGGCCATCTTATGCTCTTTTTTACCGGATTCTCACGAACGGCCTCCGAGATTGCCGCTCATCAAATTAAAAATATTCCCAACAAGAAAAAAGAATTGCAGAAAATGTATGAAATGGCCGTTCATGCGGTGGAATTGCTCAATGGGTCCGATACGGATCGTTTCGGCAAACTCCTTCATGACAGCTGGATGCTGAAGCGCTCATTGTCCGAAAAAGTGACAACACCTGTTATCGACGAGATTTATGAGGCCGCACGATCGGCCGGGGCTTTTGGTGGGAAGCTTCTGGGAGCGGGCGGAGGCGGCTTCTTGCTGGTCTTTGCCAGGCCGGAACATCAAAAGAAAGTCCGGGAAAAGTTAAAGAAGTTTTTAGAAATTCCTTTTCGGTTCGAATCCCTGGGAAGCCAGATCATTTTCTACGAGCCCAATAGCGGCAAGGTTGATTAAGAATTTATGTTAGGGGCAATCGATACTCTTGTTTTGTGCGGCGGTTTAGGCAAGCGCTTAAGGCCGCAAATAGGGGAAAGCCAAAAAGTGATGGCAGAGGTTTCCGGCCATCCTTTTTTAGATATTCTCATAGGCTATTTAAAAGCCCAGGGAGTCAAGCGTGTTATTCTTTGCGCCGGTTTTAAAGCGGAAACTCTCGAAGAATATTATCAATCGAAAAATCCTGGCCTGACAATTGAGTTTTCAAAAGAGCAAGAACCGCTGGGGACCGGCGGGGCGGTTAAGCATGCGAAACATTTTGTCAGATCAAATCCATTTTTTGTTTTAAACGGCGATTCCTTTTGCCCGATTGACTTAAATGAATTCCTAAATTTTCATAAGTTTAAAAGTGCTCTGGCAACGATCGCTGTTTCCAAAGTTCAATCCGCGTCTGATTTTGGTTCAATCACGCTTGGCAGCGATCAGGAGATCAAAAATTTTGAAGAGAAGGCCCAAAGTTTGGAAAGCTTTGTCAATGCCGGTGTGTATTGTTTCAATCGGGAAACGTTTGATCGGATGCCGGCCGAGGATAAGTTTTCTATGGAAGAAGACTATTTTCCAACGTTGATCGGGAAAGCATTTTATGGATACACGACGACAAAAGAATTTATTGATATCGGAACACCCGAGCGTTACAAGCAGGCGCAGATATTTTTAAAAGGGTAACAAAAAGCAGTATCTTTGCGAGCGAAACGAAGTGAAGCGAAGCAGACTTTTAAAAGATTGCTTCGTTCATAGCCCAAAAAATTCAACCTCGCAATGACACAAAAAAAGATTGCTTCGCAAAAAGCTCTCGTAGCGACGTAATAAAGTTAGAAAGGTAGCATTGTGAGTAAGAATAAAAAAACCGGTTACCGCGTCCCCTTCGGAACGGTTTCCATCACCGATGATGCGCGCAGGCTCATTGATAAAATTTTAGACACCAAATGGGTCACCCGCGGCAAATACGTCGGAGAATTTGAACAAAAATTTGCCAGGCTTTTTGGCACCAGAGATGCGGTGGCAGTCAGCAGCGGAACCGATGCCGATGCGCTCGCGCTTGCGGTTTTGCACGATTATGGCGCCAAACGCGGCGATGAGATCATTATTCCAGCCTTAACGTTTGTGGCAACTGCCAATGCGGTTTTTCAAGCCGGATTTACACCTGTGTTTGTGGACGTCAAAAAGGAAACGCTTAACATTGACCCCGACAAAATTGAACGCGTTATTACAAAGAAAACCCGCGCCATCCTGCCGGTGCATTTGATGGGAAAGCCCGCGGCCATGGATGAGATCTTAGGCTTAGCCAAAAAATACAAACTTCACGTCATTGAAGATGCGGCCGAGGCTCACGGCGCGGAGTATAAAGGAAAGAAGATCGGCACGATGGGGGACATGGCGGCGTTTAGTCTGTATGCGGCGCACATTATCACAACCATCGAAGGGGGGATTGTCACGACGAACAACCCTGAGATGGCTGCCATTTTACGATCGCTTCGCAATCACGGCATGATCCATAAATTTATTTTTAAACGCATCGGGTTTTCCGCGAAGATGAACGAGATCGAAGCGGCGGTGGGTTTGGGAAACATCAAGATCTTCAGCAAGATCCTTTCACGCCGGCGGAGAAATATGTATTACCTGATCGAGAAGTTAAAACAATTTGACGAATATTTCTTTTCTATCAAAGAGGAGCCTTACGAAAAATTAGGGCCGCATGCTTTTCCGATCACTTTAAGAGGACATGCCGGCTTTAAGCTTGAGGAATTTGTTTCCTACATTGAAAGCCATGGCGTGGATTCGCGCAATCTTTTTTATTCCATTCCCACCCAATGCCCGGGTTATGAATTCATGGGGCACAAACTCGGTGATTTCCCGGAAGCGGAATATTGCGGCACGCACGGCTGTCATATCGGCGTTCACCAGGGCCTGGAATTGGCCGATCTCGATTACGCGGTCGACATTATTAAGAAGTTTCTAAAGACAAGAAAGTGATTGCGCCAATTCCTGTGTCATTGCGAGGAGGAGCGTATTTTGCGACGACGTGGCAATCTTTTAAAAGATTGCTTCACCCCGACAAAAGACGTCGGGGTTCGCAAAGACACGATTAAAAGTTTGCCTTCCTGACGACGGCAGTCAGGTTGTTAAAAAAATTCGCAATGATACAAGAGGAGAAGCATGCGCATCGCCATCAATTGCCGTTCATTCCTTGACCGGCATTATGCTGGAATCGGACGCTACGCCTTTAATCTCGTCAAAAGTTTAAGCGCAATTGATTCCCAAAACCAATATTGCCTTTACGCGAAGACCGGGCTTTTCTCTTCGAAAAAACTCCCCCATTTTACCGCGCCTAATTTTAAACCTTATCATGATTTCTTCAAACGCGGAGCCCAAAAGACATTGGGCCCGGTTGATATTTACCATTCTCCCAGTCCGGACGCGCTGGACATTCAAAACACCAAAATTATCGTGACGGTCCACGATCTGGTCTACAAAGTCTTTCCCCAGGGACATACGCCGGAAACAATTCAAACCACTGAAAAACATTTCCAGGAGATCATCGCGAAAGCGGACCAGATCATCTGCTGCTCCCAAAGTACGGAAAAAGACTTCCAGAAATATTTTCCGCAAAGCTCAGGCAAGACGACGATGATCTATCAGGGCGTTGACAAAAAGGAATTTTATCCTCTGCCAGACAGCGAGCGGCTCAAAGCAAAGGATTCTACCGCAAAACTAGGAGTTAAAGGGCCGTTTCTTTTATCCGTCGGCACAATCGAACCGCGCAAGAACATAGAAACTCTTATCAATGTTTATGAAAAGCTCAAACGCCAGAACAAATTTTCAGGGAAACTTGTTTGCATTGGCAAAACCGGTTGGATGAGCGAACATATTTTTAAACGCGTTGAAGAACTTGGATTAAAGAACGATGTTTTATTTCTTGGTTTTATTACAAATGAAGAACTAAGGAGCTTTTATAATTTGGCGGAAGTTTTTGTTTTTCCATCGTTCTACGAAGGGTTCGGATTCCCGATCCTGGAGGCGTTCAGTTGTGGCGCGGTCGTTGTAACATCTAATATGTCCTCCTGCGGGGAAGTGGCGGGGGGCGCAGCTTTAACGATCGACCCGTTTAGCGCGGACGCAATGGCAAACGCCATCGAGAGAATTTTGACTGACAAAAAGTTAAAGGAAGAATTGAAGGCCAAAGCCCTTCTTCGCGCACGGGATTTTTCCTTTGAGAAAACGGCGCGGGAGACACTCAAGGTTTATGAGGAGGTTTATCATTTAAAATGAAACTCAGTGGATTCACCATTGTTAGAAACGCCATCAAATTCAATTATCCGGCGGTTGAATCGATTCAATCGATTTTGCCGATCTGCGATGAATTTATCGTCAACGTTGGTGATTCTGAGGACGACACGCTCAAGCTCATCGAATCCATTAAAAGCCCCAAGATAAAGATCATTCAAAGCCAATGGGATTTTATGATGGGAAAAGAAGTGCTTTCCTATCAAACAAACCTGGCGCTGAAAGAATGCAAAGGCGATTGGGCGTTTTATCTGCAATCGGATGAAGTCATTCATGAAGAGGATTTGCCAAAGATCAGGAATTTGTTAAAGAATTCCACAGACAATCAAGAGATCGATGCGATTCGTTTTCAATGGTTTCATTTTTACGGAAGCTATTTTCGTTATCGTATTGATGCGGGGTGGTATCAGAAGCAGGACAGGGTCATTCGCAACAATGGCAGTGTTGAATCCTTTGGCGATGCGTATGCGTTTCGAAAAAAAGATGGGCAGCCGCTCAGAAGACAAAGCACGCCGTTTTTCCTGTATCATTATGGCTGGGTCCATTCGGAAGATGTGATGGCCCAAAGACGGGCCAATGCCGAAAAGATAGGCTTTGTTTCATTAAAAGATGATGAACGAAAAGAAAATTATCATTACGGTGATTTGAACCGGTTTCCCGTTTACTTTGGGTCACATCCAAAGGTGATGGAGGATCGCGTTAGGGGGCATTTATTAAGCCAGGAAGATAAAAAAATCATTGATAAAAAATATCGGTGGCATCCTTGTAAAATCTTGAAAACAAGGTATAAGACATATAAGAGAATTAAGACGAAGATCGAGTGATTATCGGGCAATTGGCTCTGTTCCGTGCTCGGACAACCACTTCGCTTGCGCTTCGTCGTGAACTGCGCGCGGAACAGAGCCAATTGCCCCTATGAGAAGTGGGGCATGAGGGATTGAGATGAAGAATAATATTTATGCCGTCATTCTAGCCGGCGGGTCGGGGACAAGGTTTTGGCCGCTCAGCCGTAAGTCCAGGCCGAAACAATTCTTAAAAATTATCGGCCAAAGGTCGCTTTTTGAGAAAACTCTCGCGCGGATCAAGCCGAAAGTCCCCGGTCAAAATATTCTGATCGTTACAAACGCGGCCTATTTAAAAATTGTTAAGGCGCAATCCGCGGGTTTTGGAATTACGGATTCGAACATTTTGCTTGAACCGTCCGCCAAAAATACGGCGCCGGCCATCTGCTGGGCGGCAAGCCGCATCCGCAGTTTAAATCCTGACGGCATCATGATGGTCCTGCCGTCGGATCATTGGATCCGTAACACAAAAGCTTTTCTGGACTGTATGAATGAAGCCCTGCGGCTTGCCGCCCAAGATTACTTAGTCACCATCGGCATTGTCCCCACGCGTCCCGAAACGGGGTATGGCTATTTAAAAGTTTCCCCGCGAAAAGTCTCCGGCAAGACGATTGTGTTTGTCTCGCGGTTTTTGGAAAAACCCAGTGTTGAGAACGCCAAAAAGTTTCTGAAAGCTAAAAATTATCTTTGGAACGGCGGTATTTTTATCTGGAAAGCGGAAGTCATTTTAAAAGAGTTTAAGAAAAATCTTCCCCAGGTTTATGATGTTTTTGGCGGCCTCGCCGTGCACCATAACGGTTCATGGCTCGCAACGACAGAGTCTATTAAAAAACATTGGCCCCATCTTCCCAGCATTTCCATTGATTACGGCATTTTAGAAAAGGCCTCCCCTATTGTCACCGTTCCGGCGGCGAAAATGATTTGGTCGGATTTGGGAAGCTGGGAGGCGCTCTTTGAAGCATTGCCAAAAGATAAAAGCGGCAATCATAAAAAAGGTAACATTCTTGATGTGGGTTGCAAAAACAGCTTGCTATGGTCGGAGAATCGTTGCATGACCGCCATCGGGCTGGAGAATATTATTGCCATCGATACGCCGGATGCTGTTCTTATTTGCCGTAAAGATCTGTCGCAGAAGGTGCGTGATGTTGTTAATATTTTAAAAGCAGCAAAACAAGATTAGGTAGGGAACGGTTTTAAACCGTTCCCTACGGTAAAAGGGAATTTTAAATGTCATGCCGCAAAATCCTCCAAAGCGAATCCTCATCATTAATATCTTCGGCATTGGCGATGTTCTTTTTACGACGCCGCTCATGTCCAATATCAAACTTCACAATCCCGGCTGTTATATCGGTTATGTTTGCAACAAACGGGCCGTCGACGTTTTAAAAGGCAACACCGGTGTTGACAGAGTTTTTGTTTATGAAAAAGACGATTACCGGGATGCCTTGAAGAGATCAAAGGGTGAATTTATCAAAAAAATATTTTCCTCCCTTGCCGAAATCAAACAAGAACAATTTGACTGTGTGATAGACCTTTCTTTAAATAAGTATGCCAGCATTCTTATGGGGCTTATCGGTATTAAGCGGAGAATAGGATTTAATTACCGCAACCGCAGCCTATTCTTAACCGAGAAAATCAAGCTCAATGGTTACGAAGGAAAACACGTTGTCGACTTTTATTTGAGCCTTCTTAAACATTTGGATATTCCGATTCAAAGCCGAAGCTTTGAATTTGCGATTGGCGAAGGCGATCATCAGTGGGCGAAAACAGTGTTAGAACGTTGGGGGGTCAAAGATTCGGATATTCTCATTGGCCTTGTTCCCGGCGGGGGAGCCAGCTGGGGCAAAGACGCGAACTTAAAGCGCTGGCCGGCTGAAAAATACGCAAAATTAGCCGACAAAGTCGTTGAAAAATATAAAGCAAAAGTTATACTGTTGGGGGACATTTCTGAAAATGAATTGTGCGCGTCCATTCGCAGTCAGATGCGCAGGGAAGCGTTCGTGATCGCAGAGCCAACAAGCATCCAGCAGTTCGCGGCTCTTTTAAAACGTTGCCGGCTCATTGTTTTAAACGACGGAGGGCCGCTTCATATCGCCGTTGCCGCGGGTGTTAAAACAGTTTCCATCTTTGGGCCTGTTGATGAAAACGTTTACGGCCCTTATCCAAAAGAAGGCCATGCGGTTGTAAGCAGTGATATTGCCTGCCGGCCGTGTTATCGACAATTTAAAATCGCGGATTGTGAGCACTACAATTGCCTTCGTTTATTGGATGTTGAACATATTTTAGAAAGGGTAGGAACGGTGTTATGAAAGTTCCGTTTATCGATTTTACCGGTCAGAATCAGGAAATCAAAAAGGAAGTCGACGCTGGATTTAAAGCGGTCATCAAGCACGGCGATTTTGTTTTAGGCAAAGAAGAACAGGACTTTGAAAAGTCATTTGCCAAATATTGCGAAGCCAAGTACGCCGTGGGTGTCAATTCCGGAACGGACGCGCTTTATTTAGCCGTCTGCGCTTTTAATATCGGTGTTGGCGATGAAGTCATCCTGCCGACATTTACCTATATCGCCACCGCGCTTTGCATTTCTTACACCGGCGCGAAAGCAGTTTTCGTGGATATCGAAAAAGACACCTACAACATCGATCCCATCAAACTTGAAAAAGCCATTACCCCTCAAACCAAGGCCGTCATCCCTGTCCATATTTACGGCCAGGCTGCGAATATGGCGGAAATCAAAGTGATCGCTATAAAACACAATTTAAAAGTCATTGAAGATGCCGCGCAGGCCCATGGCGCGCGATATCAGGGAAAAAGAATCGGTTCGCTGGGGGATGCCGCCTGTTTTAGTTTTTATCCCACCAAAGGCCTGGGCGCTTACGGGGACGGCGGGATGGTGGTAACCGACGATGAAAAAGTTTATAAAGAATGTTTGATGTTGCGCGATTACGGACGCGAAAGTCGTTATGTTCACAAAGTGAAGGGTTATAATTCTCGTTTGGATACCCTGCAGGCCGTTGTGTTAAGCGCGAAATTAAAGCGTCTTGATCAATGGAACAAGATGCGCGCTCAGGTTGCCGCGCATTACAATAAATTATTAAAAGATGTGGATGGTGTTGTAACGCCAAAACTCACCTCGGACAGGACGCATGTCTATCAAACCTATGCGGTGCGTATCAAACGCCATCGCCAGAAAGTCCATGACGCTTTGCTTAAAAAGGGTGTCAGCGTTCTGATCCATTATCCGATTCCGATTCATTTGCAGGAAGCCTATCAAGAACTCAATCACAAAACCGGCGATTTTCCCGAGGGAGAAGCGATAGCCGATGAAACGCTGTCACTGCCGATGTTTCCGCACATGTCGAAAAAGCAGGTGGAATACGTTTGCCAGAGCCTGAAGGATATTTTAAAGAATGTCTAAGTTGCCCCTCTCGGTTGTCGTGATCACGAAGAACGAAGAGAAGAATATCGACGAATGCCTGGGGAGCGTTTACGGTTGGGCCGATGAGATTGTTGTTGTCGATGATGAGAGTGCGGACAAAACCGTTGGACTATCCCAAAAATACACCCACCGTATTCTTCATCGCAAGATGGACAATGAAGGTATTCACCGCAACTGGGCTTACGGCCAGGCGAAAAATGAATGGGTCTTAAGCCTTGATGCGGATGAAAAGGTCAGCGATGAATTAAAAGAAGAAATATCCAGGCTTTTGCCCAACACAAATTTTCAGGCCTTTGATATTCCGCTTCGCAACTACATTGGCCATTATTGGGTCCGTCACGGCGGCTGGTATCCGGCCAACAAGCTTAGGCTGTTTATGAAAAGCCGTTTTAAGTATGAAGAGGTGGAAGTCCACCCCAAAGTTTTTTTAGACGGACAGACAGGACACCTGACAAAAGATATTATTCACAAAGGTTATCCGGATTTTGAACATTTTCTGAAAAGTTTAAACCGCCAGACGACGTTGGAAGCGCGAAAGTGGATTCAAACCGGCCGGCGGATGTCAGCGGGGCAGGCGATTTGGAGAACGGTTGATCGTTTCCCGAGAAGTTATTTTGGAAAACAAGGGTACAAAGACGGATTTATTGGTTTTATGATCGCGTTTTTTGCCTCGCTGTATCAGATCATGAGCTATGCGAAGTATTGGGAGATGAGGAAAACAAGTAAATAGTTAATGGTGAATAGTGAATTGTTAATGGTTAATGTTGTGTGTGAATTTCCCATCTCGGTGTCGTTGCGAGCGAGTCCCGCCAACGGCGGGACGAGCGAAGCATCCTTTTAAAAGGATTGCCGCGTCGTCCACCGCCTTCGGCGGAGTCCTCCTCGCAATGACACCAGGAGAGTATTCAAACGCGAAAGTCCTGATACTATTAACTATTCACCATTAACCAATTCATATTTTCCGAAGCATTTATGAAAATCATATTTCTTGATAGAGATGGCGTTATCAATAAGTTTCCGGGCCTGGGGAATTACGTCACCAGGGTCAAGGACTTTCATTTTATCCCGGGATCGCTAACGGCCATCCGGCAGCTGACCGGTATGGGTTATGCGATCTTTATTGTCTCCAATCAGGCCGGTGTCTCGCGCGGGGTTTATTCGCAAAGAAAACTCGATCAGATCACGAAACATATGATGACAGATGTTAAAAAATCCGGAGGGAAGATCACAAAGGTTTTTTATTGCACGCACACGCAGCATCATAACTGTGATTGCCGCAAGCCGAAGATCGGCTCGATCAAAGAGGCCATGTCCCTGGTCAATAAAACACTGAAGCACGCCCAGAAATCATTTTTTGTCGGCGATACGAATACGGATATCGAAGCCGGAAATAATGCCGGATGCCGGACGATCCTTGTCCTTTCCGGGAAAGATAACCGCCGCGCCACGCGCACGTGGAAGGTCAAACCCGATTTTGTTGCTCAAAATCTCTTAGAGGCCGTCAAAATAGTTTGCCATGAAGATTCTTGTTTGTCATGCCACAGCGGGCGCCGGGCATAAAAAGGCCGCCGAAGCCCTTTTTTTAATTCTTCAAAAAAATCCAAGATACGACGTTAAGATCGTCGATATCCTTGACTACACACTCCCGTTTTACAAAAATTGTTATCAAAAAAGCTACACATTTCTGATCAGCAGGGCCTCATGGCTGTGGGGATTTTGCTTTTGGCTCACCGATCAAAAGGGCTTGCAGGGGTTGATCCGTCACTTGCGGCGTTTGTCGAATAGCCATGTTGCAAAACCTTTCGCGGAATTCTTAAAAGACGAACAATTTGATTGCATTTTTTCCACGCATTTTTTCCCCAATGAAGTGGCCGGCTACTTGAAGCGTAATGGCTATATTCTTTCAAAAGTTATTTCGGTTATCACCGACTTTGATGTCCACCGGATGTGGGTATCCGAGGGTGTGGATATTTATACGGCGGCCAGCGACACGACAAAAGCAAAGCTTGTTCAATTGGGTGTTTTAGAGGACCATATCCGTGTGACCGGGATTCCGGTCGATCAAAAATTTGCGGTTTCCCTAAACAGGGAAGAACTCCAAAATAAACTCGGCATCCAAAAGGGCATTTTTACCGTCTTAATCGCGACAGGTTCTTTTGGGATCGGCCCCATCCGGCAGATCATGGAAGGCTTAAAGGGTGTCCAGGCGCTGGTTATTTGCGGAAATAATAAAAAACTCTTTGACGACTTAAGCCGCATCAAAAAAGAATTCCTTCATGTCTACGGGCACGTCAATAATATGGATGAGCTGATGAGCGTTTCGGATTGTATGGTGACAAAGCCCGGCGGCCTGTCGATCAGTGAGGCCCTTGTCAAAAATCTTCCGGTTATTTTCTTTAGCGCGATTCCGGGGCAGGAGACAAACAATGTCAGGATTCTCGCCTCCCACGGGGTCGGCCTTAAGGCCGACGGTGTCAGTGCCATTGTCCAGGACGTGGACAGGCTGAAAAACCAACCGCCATATTTTCAGGACCAAAAAGAAAAAACAAAAGCCATCGCCCGCCCCGCCGCCGCTGTTGATATTACTGCTCTCATTTCATGAAAAATAAGGTTGCCGAGGTTGTCGTCGGCCTGCCCATCAAAGGCCCCTTTGATTATTTTATTCCCGAGGCTCACCGGGAAAAGATCGCCGTTGGCGCGCGTGTGAGCGTTCCTTTCGGCCCCAGAAAGCTTGTCGGATATGTTGTCGATTTAAAACCCTCCAGCTCGTTTAAAAAATTGAAATCCCTTTACTCCCTTCTTGATGATGCGCCCATTTTAGATGAGGCGTTATTAAATCTCACAAAAGATATTTCAAAACATTACGGCTGCTCGTGGGGGGAGGCTATGGAAGCCGCTTTGCCGCAGGCGCTACGCAAGGGAAAGAGTATTGAGGGGGCTCTTTCGCTGAAACATTCGGGGGTGACAGGGGAAGAGAAATCGTCATTCCCGCAATCTTTAGGCGGGAATCTAAAACAAGACCCCCGACAAAAGATTTCGGGGGTGACAGAGAAAGAGAAGTATTCGGGGGTGACAGAGAAAGAGAAGTATTCGGGGGTGACAGAGAAAGAGAAGCATTCGGGGGTGACACAAGATTGTTATAGGGATATCACACTGCTTCATTCCTTTGAAGACGAAACCTATTGGAAATATCTTATCGAAGAGATCAAAAAAACGTTAGCGATTGGTCAGGGTGTTATTGTGCTTGTCCCGGAGGTCTCCCTTATTTCAAAAGTCGGCGCGCGGTTAAAGCAAAACATTCCAGGCGAAATCCTTTTGTTGGATAAAAAATTCTCGCCCAAACAGGAATTGGAACATTGGGTTGGTTTGAAGGAAGGGGCGTTTCCTATTGTTGTCGGCGCGCGCTCAACCGTTTTTGCGCCGGTTAAGAATTTAGGGCTCATGATTCTCTGCGACGAAGGGCACGCGGCCTACAAGCAGGAACAATCACCCCATTATCACGCCAGGACAGTGGCGATGATGCGCCTGATACCTGCCGCAGGCAGGCTGATCTTAAGCAGCCTTTGTCCGTCGATAGAAATGTGGCATCTGGCGCAAAAAAAGAAAATTCAGTACATTCCTTTGAATATCAAACCAGGCTCTGTGACTCAAGTGGTGGATACGTCAGATAGTATTTTTCGAAAGGGATCGATCGTTTCGTTTCCTTTGCGCGCACACATGGAAAAGGTTTTAAATCAAAAAGGAAAGATCCTTCTTGTGATGAACCGCAAAGGGTTCAGTACGAAAACATCGTGCGTCAAGTGCGGGTTTGTTTTGAAATGCCAGCGTTGTGACGTGAATTTAACCTATCTGTATTCGAAAAAGAAAATGGTATGCCGTCGTTGCGGATTTTCTCTTGCTCCCCCCACCATGTGCCCGCAGTGCCAGAATTCTTATCTGAAATATTCTGGACTTGGCATTGAAAAACTTGAAAGCGAACTCTCCAGGCTCTTTCCGCAGGCGAGGGTCAATCATTTGGATAAAGATAATACCGGTGACATATCGGCGTTTGACCTTTTGATCGCCACCCAGGCGTTTACCAGAATGGCGGATGAGCACACCTTTAACCTTGTCGGGACATTGCGGGTTGATGGCGATCTCAATCGCCCGGATTATGACAGCGCTCACGCAACGTTCGCGAGACTCATGCGATTGTCATTTTTGGCAAAGGAAAAGTTTATTCTTCAAACATCTCTGCCGGACCATTATGTCATCCAGAATATCGTGAAAGGGGACTTCGCAAAATTTTATAAAGAGGAATTAAAATTCCGAAAGCAGGCGAAGCTTCCGCCGTTTTGTCATCTGGCAGAAATCAGACTGAGGGGTTTTAAGGAAGCCGTTGTTTTTGAAAAAGCCAGCGCGCTTTATCAAAAGTTGTGCGAGGTTGAAGACGCGAATATCATTGAAATCGGCGAGCCGCAGGCTGATATTGTCGCAAAATTACGGGATAAATACCGTTTCACGATCATCGTTAAGGGAAAAGATGCCGCAAAGCTGATGACATTTTTACAAAACGCCGTGCGTCAGACCCCGAAGAAAAGGGATGTCACAGTTAGCGTCGATATTGGAATTTAAGATTTCAAATATTAAAGCCGCTCAATTGATGATATAATTCCGCAGGTTTTAAGTAAAAACAATTTATTGGAAATTATTTTTATGAAGATTATTTTCTTTGGTTCCGATGATTTTGCCGCGCGGCATTTGAAAGCGCTTTGCAATTCACCACACGAGATCCTGGCGTGCGTGACCCAGCCGGCGCGCGCCAGGGGCCGTCATTGGAAAGTGACGCCGACGATTGTCCGGGACCTGGCGCTTCAAAATAAGATTCCGGTCTTTGAACCTGAAACATTAAAAGATCCCGCGATTCTGAAAGCTCTCAAAGATTTAAACGCCGAGCTTTTTGCCGTTGTGGCCTACGGCCATAAACTTCCTGAAGAGATCATCGGTATTCCGAAGCTATTTTGTATCAATGTTCACGGCTCACTTCTTCCCAAATACCGGGGGGCGGCCCCCATCAACTGGGCCATCATTAACGGCGAGAAAGAGTCGGGCGCGACCATCTTTAAGATCAATAAAGATTTTGATTCTGGTGAGATTATTTCACAGAGGTCTATTCCGATCGAAGAGAGTGACACCTCCGTTACTCTACGTTCCAAGGTTTGTCAATTGGGTGTCGAATTGCTTCTCGAAACTTTGAGTTCCATTGAAAAAGAAAAATATTCTCTGACTAAACAAGACTCTTCGAAAGCCACGCTTGCACCAAAGCTGACCAAAGAGCTGGGAGCTATTGATTGGAAAAAGAACGCGGTGGGCATCCACAACCTGGTGCGCGGACTTCTACCCTGGCCGACGGCCTACACGCAATTCAAAGGAAAGATGTTAAAGGTCCTGGAAACAGAAATGAGCCGCGAAACGACAGCGCAAAAACCCGGAGAGGTTTTGGAAATCACCGGCCAGGGATTTTGGGTGTCGGCCGGTCACGGAAAGGTTCATGTCAAACGTGTTCATCTGGAATCGTCAAGGCCGATGGAGGCCAAAAGCTTCGTGAGGGGCCATAAAATCACAATCGGCTTTCAATTTTCTTAACCCCGTAAAAAAATATCTTATACAAATTTTGGGTTAGAAATATTTTAATTACTGAAAAAAATATAAAATCGCCGTGATATAATCCGGTCACTTCAATAAATATGACAGCGACATTACCCTCATGCCTGAATTAAGAAAAGACCCCATCATCGGCCGCTGGATTATCGTGGCCACCGAACGAGCCCGACGCCCGGGAAACTTTGTTGATCCCGGTGAAAATACTTTTATCGAAAAGCCCTGTCCTTTTTGCGAACACAAAGAGAATCAAACGCCTCCCGAAGTTTACGCGATCCGCGAAAAGCATTCCCAGGCCAATGGCCCTAATTGGAAGGTTCGTGTTGTCCCCAGCATTAATCCTTTTTTAAGAATTGAAGGCGGTATTCAACCTCGCGGGAAGGGGCTTTATGACGCCATGGATGCGCTGGGGGCCCACGAGATTGTCATTGAAACGCCCAAACATATTCACAACATGGCGGATCTTGAGACGCGCCAGATTGAACTGACCTTTGAAACCTATATCGCACGCATCAACGATCTTGAAAAAGACACGCGTTTTAAATATGTGTTACCTTATAAAAATTATGGCTGGTCAGCCGGGGGAGGAAAGATTCGCCATTCCCGCTCGCAGATCATCGCAACACCCGTCAATCCCATGCGCGTTAAAGAAGAATTGGTGGGGGCGAGAAATTATTTCGATATCCATAAGCACTGTATTTATTGCGATTTAATCCGTCAAGAATTGAAATCGGAAAAGCGCATTATTACGGAAACCGACCATTTTGTCGCGCTGGCTCCTTTTGCGTCACGGTTTCCTTTTGAGATATGGATATTGCCGAAACACCATCGTTGCGATTTTTCAAAAACACCCGCGACTCGACTGCTGGATTTGTCTTATATATTAAAGATTATTTTGTTAAGGTTGAAAGTTGGCCTGGAAGACCCGGCGTATAATTATGTCATTCATTCGGCGCCCTTTCGTCGCAAATCCTCGAGAGTTGTCCAGTGGAAAACCATTGAAGAGGATTACCACTGGCATATTGAAGTGATGCCGAGACTCACACATGTCGCCGGTTTCGAAAAAGGAACGGGATTTTATATTTGTCCGATCCCTCCGGAAAATGTTGCAGAATTTATGCGTGAGGTTGAAATTTAATGCCTGAACTGAGACGCGACCCGATCGTTGGGCGGTGGGTAATTGTTAATATTGAAAATGCGATGGGGCCGGGATCTTTTGAGAAGGAAAACCATGCCCCCCAGCAGGAACAGGCCTGTCAATTTTGCACGGGGCGTGAACATCAAACCCCGCCGGAAATCGAAGCTTTTCGCGCCGCCGGTACACTTCCCAATACGCCAGGCTGGAATGTTCGTGTCATTCCTAATAAATTTCCGGTGCTGCGTATTGAAGGAGACCTTCATCGCCAGAGAGAAGGGATTTATGATTTTACCAATGGCATTGGCGCGCATGAAGTTATTATTGAAACTTCTCACCACACCAGGGCCCTGGCTGATTTTTCGAGTCAAGAGGTTCTGGATGTTGTTAAGAAATACAAAAGCCGTTCTCTGGAGTTGTCCAAAGATAAGCGATTCAAATATATTTTGATCTTTAAGAATTTTGGCGATTCTGCCGGTGCGTCTTTAGAGCACGGGCACAGCCAGGTTATCGCTCTTCCGATGGTTCCCAAATATGTTCTAGAGGAACTGGAGGGAGCCAGGTCTTATTTTGAGTTGCGTAACCGCTGCATCTTTTGTGATGTCCTGCAGCAGGAGTATCAGGATAAAGAACGGATTGTGACCGAGAATAATGGTTTTGTGGTTTTTTGTCCTTTTGCGCCGCGTTATCCATTTGAATGCTGGATCGTTCCCAGAAAACACGAAGCCCAGTTTGCCGATATCTCTGATGCGACGCAATATGATCTCGCGTGTATTTTAAAGGAAACTCTGTTTCGTTTGAAAGTTTGTTTGTCAGACCCTTCCTACAACTTCTTTTTCCACACCTCACCGGTCAATTATGCGGAACCGGAAAGCTATCACTGGCATATCGAGGTCATCCCCAAATTGACACGTGTTGCCGGTTTCGAATGGGGGACGGGATTTTATGTCGTTCCCACCGATCCGGCCAAAGCGACCAAGCATCTGCGCAGCGTTGAAATAACATAGGGACGTACCCCGATTGATGGGGGGCTCTGTCCCCCGCCAAAGACAGGGGGACAGAAACCATGGAGAATTGGGGCCTGCTAGCGCCCAAAGGGCCGCCGCGCAAAATCTCTAAAAGAGATTTTGCGCGGCAGATAGGGCGGGGAAAAATTTGGGATCAAAAAATAGCATTGCATTTTTAAAAAAGATTTGATATAGTTCCCCCCAATTATCAGTTTTTTTAAAATATGAAAAAAATAATATTTCCTATTATCAAGGTTTACTAACGGAGGTTTAAATCTAATGGCTAAAGCAAAGATTGGGATTAATGGGTTTGGGCGCATCGGGCGGTTGGTTTTTCGTGCTGCGGCAGAGAACAAAGATGTTGAGGTTGTCGCGATCAATGACCTTTTTGACGCGAAATATTTGGCTTACCTGCTCAAATATGATTCTGTCCATGGGCATTTTAAAGGGACCATTGACGTTAAGGACGGCCAGCTGATTGTTAACGGAACGAAAATTCGTACGACGGCCGAAAAAGAACCGGCAAATCTCAAGTGGAATGACATAGGGGCTGATGATGTGGTTGAATCGACAGGTCTTTTTACGGATACCGCCAAAGCCTCTGAACATTTAAAGGCCGGTGCTAAAAAAGTTATTATTTCTGCCCCCTCCAGCGATGCCCCGATGTTTGTTATGGGCGTCAATCATAAAAAATATAAGAAAGACCAGAATGTTGTTTCGACGGCGTCATGCACGACGAACTGCCTGGCTCCGATCGCCAAAGTTTTAAATGACAAATGGGGAATCGTTGAGGGTTTGATGACGACATGCCACGCGATGACCGCAACGCAGAAAACCGTTGATGGCCCTTCCAAGAAAGATTGGAGAGGCGGGCGTGCTGCGAGTATTAATATTATTCCCTCCTCCACCGGTGCCGCGAAAGCCGTCGGCAAAGTCATTCCGGAATTAAACGGAAAATTGACCGGCATGGCATTTCGCGTACCTGTCGCTGATGTGTCAGTTGTTGATTTAACCTGCAAGCTTGCCCGGCCGGCGAATTACGAAGACATCAAAGCGGAGATGAAGAGGGCTTCGGAAAATGAGCTCAAAGGAATTTTGGGGTACACCGATGAAGAGGTGGTCTCCAGCGATTTTCTCGGTGACCCGAGAACATCAATCTTCGATGCGAAAGCGGGGATTCCTTTAAATGATACTTTTATCAAGGTCGTTTCCTGGTATGACATTGAATGGGGTTATTCCTGCAAGCTGGTGGATTTTATCGTGTATATGGAATCGGTGAAGTAAAGAAGCGTTTATCGGACCTGCGACAAAATCACATCGACAGGATGGGTTTTATTGAGCGTATAGAAATGAATGCCCGGAGCGCCACCGGCAAGAAGTTCTTTGCACTGAGTAATGGCAAATGCAGTCCCTGCTTTAAGAGTCGCCGGTTTGTCTTCTTGAATGGGTGAAAAGATATCTTGAACTTTTTTGGGAATGCTTGTCCCGCAGCCTTTGCAGAAATTGACGATTCCCGAAAAATCCGTAATCGGGACAATTCCCGGGATAATTCTTTTGATAACTCCCAGTCGTTTTAATCTCGCCACGTAATCAAAATAATCTCTATTATCAAAAAAAAGCTGGGTGATCACATAATCCGCACCCGCGTCAACCTTCATTTTTAAATATTTCGCATCCTGCTCTTTGTCGGGACAGAGAATATGTCCTTCCGGAAAACCGGCAACGCCAATAGAAAAATGTTCTTTAAATTCCTGTTTGATGAACCGGCAAAGTTCATAACTGTAATGAAAGTTATTTTTATTTGGTTTCCAATCCGGATTATCTTTTGGCGGATCGCCTCTTAACGCCAAAACATTATTGATATCACGGCTTTTGATCTCTGTCAGGATATTCTTGATTTCATCCTTCGTATTGATAATGCACGTCAAATGGGCCACACCGATCACGTTATGTTTTTTCTGGATGAGGTCAACGATCTCAATGGTTTTATCGCGATTGCCGCCGCCAGCTCCGTAGGTGACGGATATAAAATCCGGTTTTAAATCCGCAAGCTGCGCGATGGTGTTTTGAAGCTTTGCATAACCTTCGGGTGTTTTGGGGGGAAAAAGCTCGAAAGAAAATGTTTTGGATTGTGCCTTAAATAATTCGCCAAGTTTTTTCATGGAATCATTCTTTGTCCCGGATTTTGCAAAAGAACGTTTTTTGCAAGAAAAGCCCGATGAGAATCATATACAGGGAAACAATGGGAAACGCATAGCGTGTGGCAATACAAAAAAACGAATGCATTCCAATATACCCAAAAAGCATGATCGCGCAAGCAAAAAGAAAGCTTAAAGCCGCCCGGTTCTTAAAATCGGGGTCGTAAAGTTTTCTAAAGTTTTTGAACAAATAACCCAGAAAGAATAAAAAGCTGATCACGGTGATCACGGAAACCAACAAACGAAGGCCGTTCTTAAATCCTTCCCGATGATAAAGATTCTCCAGTCCTTTGGGGTAAAACACATAACCGACTTGTGTGGATTCCCAGAAGAACATCTTTAAGCTTTCAAAAAATGTGAGCAGGACATACTGCCCCGGTTTTTTAAACGCCATTTGTTTTGAAAGTTCAATCAATTTCGAATCAATCTCTTTATTGGGAACCCCCTCGGCGCGAAGCATTTTGAGTTTTCGCATTCCGATCCCATGTTGAGTTCCCACGGACCAAAAATCGCAGGCATCTTTGGAAAACTTCTTGCGGCAAACGCCTTCTCCGGGAATATAGGCGATCGCCGCACGGATCTGCTCTTTGGATAAGTCCTGTGTGCGTCGAAAAGTGTTGCCATACAGTGACCAGGCGCCCTTAATGACGAGCGCTTTATGGCCATTGTATTGCAGGTTCATCATCCGATAGGGGGTGACCGCCAGCGTAAAGACAATGAAGATTAAAAAGACAAAAAAGAGTACTCCCGCGAAGAGTTTTGTTTGTCGACGGAATAAAAAGACAATGCCGGATAAAAGATAGGCACCTAAGAAAATCATTGTGATATATTCAAAGATCGCATTGGTCATCGTTAAGATGACAAAAATGAAAGACAGGAGAATCGATGAAACAAAAATTTTTAAGAAATCACCTTCGGTTAACGCCTGCCAACCCAATCCAGCGACAAAAACAGCCAGGATCACGCAAGGATATGTGGCAATTTCCGAATAGAGGCTGAAGGTCGAATTGACGATCGCCGGTGAGATTCCGAAATAAAGTATGACCAATGCTGTTACGATCTTGCTCATCTTCAGTTTCCGGCAGGTCAGGAATATCAAGGCCTGTGTGGCCAGGAGTATGATGATCTGAAAGAAGACCTGGAATTTTTCAAAAGAAACTTCAAAATGATTTCCAAGCTGAATGGCCACGGAGATCAGGTAAGGATAGAGAGGGACATAATTGGGCTCATTTTTAAAAAAACCAGCCCATCCGCCTTCATAAATGGTTTTGCCCAATTGAACAAAGGTTTCTGCATCATATTTAATGTAGGGAGTTGTGGTCAAAAAAAGATAGAGCCAATAGAGAAAACAAAAAAGAAAGGCATAAAGAATGGGATTTTCAAGGATGGGGAAGGTTTTCACAGCGATCTCATAAAGGATGACAAGGAGCGAAGAGTTTTTATTTGTCGACATAAAAAGCGGTAATTTGCTCTTTCTTTTTGTAAGCCTTTACGATATACTAACGACCGTTATTTTAGTTTTAAGAACCGGTTCATTTATATCATAATTCTATCGTTTGCCCTAATACGATATCCAAAAATTTCGGAGCTGACTTTTGCATATTATTATTACAGGTGCATCCGGATTTATCGGCCGAAACCTCATTCTTGGCCTGCCCAAAAGTTGGCGAATCACCGCCCTTTATCACCGCTCAAAAGATTTCCCGCAGTTTCTTAAGTCTCATAAAATTTCGAACGTTAAAGCTTTTTCCTGCGATCTCTCAGAGGGGCGTGACGTGAGAAGGCTCGCCCTCAAAGCGGGAAAACGCTTTGATGCCTGCGTTTATTTGGCGGCCAATGGCAATCCGGCGGTTTCGGTTGATCATCCTCTCTTTGATCTGCAATCCAATGGGATTGCCCTTGTGAACTTCCTTCGATATATTCAAATCAAGCGCCTGATCTATTTCTCATCGGGGGCTGTGTATGAGGGCCGGAAAGGAAAAATTGCTCCGCCGATGACATTAAATCCCACGCTGCCTTATGCCATTTCGAAATACGCGTCAGAACAGTATGTCAAACACTTTCAAAAAACAGGCCAGGTCAAAGAATACGGGATCGTCCGGTTTTTTGGAGCGTACGGGCCCTATGAACCGGGTCGAAAAGTCTACACGAATCTTGTTAAAACATTTTTTATTGAAAGAAAAAATAAATTTACGGTGCGTGGCAACGGGAAGAATTTCATCGATGCGATGTATGTCGATGATGCCGTGAACGCGATTTTTAGAATCATAAAAGGTCAGAAGAAGAATTTCACGGTTGATTGCTGCTCGGGGACCGCTGTCTCCATAAACGATTTGGTCCGCACAGCTGCCCGTGTTTTTAAGGTCAAGGGTTTAAAAATAGCCCACAAAGGGACTGTCCCCGAATCCAATCATTTCTTTGCCTCGCCCAGGGGCATGAGGGAATATTTTGGTTTTCATCCCCTTATTTCCCTGGAAGAAGGCCTGAAGCGATTCTCGGAATTTTTGACAGAAAAATCGTAAAATCACCTTATGAAAAAGAAAGCTGTTGTGCTGGGGGCAGGCCCGGCGGGGCTCACAGCCGCGTGGAAACTCGGCAAAGAAGGTTTTGATGTTCACGTCATCGAGCGTGAGGAGCGCGTCGGAGGGTTCGGCGCAAGTTTTGCCTGGAAAGGATTTTTGCTTGATTACGGCCCGCATGCCCTTCATATCAAGGAAGGCCGTATTGTCCCTCTGGTGCAGTCATTTTTTCCTTCGGGCCTCCTGAAAAAAGCGACGAACATCCAAACGCTGGCCCGCGGGAAATATTTAAAATATCCGTTCCAGTTTTATAACTTTCTGACACATCTTCCGCCGCTCCTGGTTTTGAGAATGGCCTTTGATTTTCTGATGGCCAATGTCATCTATCAGTTCATTCATGTTTCGGATGATAATTTTGAATCGTGGGGCATCAAGCGTTTCGGAAAAACGCTTTATAATTTCTGTTTTGGCCCTTACACCCAAAAAGTTTGGGGAGTTCCTTCGAGGCTCATTTCTCCCAAATTTGCTTCGCGGAAGATTAAAACACTCAACTTAAAGAACATCGTGTCAAAACTCTTAGGTGGCAAAGGCGAAGAGCAGGAAATCTACTGGGAGAGGTATCTTTATCCTGAAAAAGGAAGCGGCGAGCTCTATCTTCGGATGGCGGAGGATTTTAAAAAGAACGGCGGCAAATTGTCTTTGGGGGCCAGTGTTTCAAAGTTGAATTATAACGATGGAAAGATCAAGTCGGTGCAATGCCGTCAGGCCGGTACGGATATTGTCATTGATGCCGATTGTGTTGTTTCGACAATTGCGATTAAAAATCTTGTGCTAATGATGAACCCGTCTTTTGGTGATTACATCCGTTACACGGCTAAAAAACTCCATTATCGCGCGATCATTTTTGTGTATCTCGTTTTTGATATGGAAAAAGTCAGTAACGCGTTGTGGATTTATCTTTTGGACACCACATTTAAATTCAATCGCGTCACGGAGCAGAAAAACCTAAGCGCCAAGATTTGCCCCGATGGAAAGACAGTCCTTTGTTTTGAGATCTGCTGCAATACGAATGAACCCATGTGGCAATACAGCGATCAAGAACTCAAAGACCTGGCCATGGAGGACATTCGTCATATCAACATTATTGATCCGGCCAAGATCGTGGATTGTTTTGTGAAGAAATTTGATGAAGCTTACGCGATCTGTCATTTGAATTATGATCAGCAATTAAAAGATTTGATCGAACATCTGGCGAATTTCCAAAATCTGTTGTCAACCGGCCGTCAAGGCCTTTATCTTCAAAATGATATGCACGACAGTATGGAAATGGGCTTAGGCGCGGCCGATTTTTTTATAGCCGGCCGCGCCGATACGCTCAATTGGTACAAAAACCAAACGGAGTCATTTATTGATTGGTATTAGAAAAGGACACAAGACACAAAGACACAAAGACACAAGACAGACGTGTGTCATGTGTCGGGTGTCTGGTGACTAATGATATGATCAAACATAAGAAAATTTTCATCACCGGCGGCGCGGGATTTATCGCTTCGCATTTATGCGAACGGCTCATTGAGAATAACCGCATTACGGTCTACGACAACAATACCCGCAATGCGCTCAAATTTACTTCGCTCCTGAAACATCCAAACCTGCGCATGATCCGGGGAGATGTTTTAGACAGGGCACATTTAAAGAAATCTATGTCGGGTGCGCAAATTGTGATTCATTGTGCCGCGATCGCCGGAATTTATAGCGTCGTTAAAAGCCCGAGTTTAACCTTGCGCGTCAACTTTTTGGGAACTTATCACGCGCTGGAAAGTGCGGTTGCGGCGGGTGCGCGGAGATTTTTGGATTTTTCAACGAGCGAAGTTTACGGCCCTTATGTTTATAAAGGAACCGAGGATGATCTGACTTCTCAGGGGCCGGTCAGTGAAGGTCGCTGGTCTTATGCGGTTTCAAAACTTGCCGCCGAGCATCTGGCCCACTCCTACGAACAGGAATATAAACTTCACGTGACAACCGTGCGCCCCTTTAATGTTTATGGCCCCCGACAGGTGGGGGAAGGCGCGATACGCCAAATTGTTTTGCGGGCGATTAAAAACGAGACCGTAACGCTTTACAATGACGGAACCCAGATCCGCGCCTGGTGTTATGTGGATGATTTTGTTGACGGTGTTTTATCGGCGTTGGTCCATAAAAATGCCGTTGGAAAAACGTTTAACTTAGGGAATCCTCAGGGCTCGGTTACCAATATCGAACTTGCAAAATTGATTCTGCGATTAACGGGCTCAAAATCCAAAATCGTTTTCAAAAAACATCCCGGGCCGGAAGTGCAGGTGCGCATTCCCTCCATTCATCGCGCCCAAAAGCTTTTGAGTTTCCATCCGAAAATCAGTTTGGAAGAAGGGATTGTCAGGACGATTGCCTGGTATCGCAATCACGAAACAATGTTATGAAGAAACTTGCTGTCATCGGCGCCGGCGCGTGGGGGAAGAATTTAGTTCGTACGTTTTATGAATTAAAATCCCTTGGCGTTATTTGTGATGTGAATCCGCAGTTGTTGTCATCCTATCAAAAACAATACCCGGACGTAAAAACTTCAACGCATGATAAAGACATTCTGAAAGATAAAAGCATCGATGCTGTTGTGATCGCGGCTCCGGCGGCTTTGCATTTTACTTTAGCGAAGGAAGCGATCCTTGCCGGTAAGGATGTCTTTGTTGAAAAGCCTTTGGCGCTGCGTGTTCAGGAAGGCCAGGAACTGGTCGCGCTCTCCGACCGGCACAAAAAGATCCTCATGGTCGGTCACATCCTTCACTATCACAACGCGATCCTCAAATTAAAAGCGCTCATTGATTCCGGAGAACTTGGGGATATCCAATATGTTTATTCGAATCGTCTCAATATCGGAAAGATAAGAAGCGAAGAAAATATCCTGTGGAGTTTCGCGCCGCACGACATTTCAGTGATCTTAATGCTGCTGGGTGAAAAACCCGTTTCGTTATCTACGACCGGAGAAAGCTATCTGCAAAAGGGAATTGTTGACCTCACCATGACGACGATGAATTTTGCAAACGGGGTTAAAGCACATATCTTTGTCTCCTGGCTTCACCCCTTTAAGGAACAAAAGCTTATTGTCGTCGGTTCAAAAAAAATGGCGGTCTTTGATGATGTGAGCGCCCAAAAATTATTCCTTTATCCCCACACGGTCACCTGGATTGATAAAGTCCCGGTGGCGGCGAGAGCCGAAGCGGAGGTCGTTGATTTCGATAGAGAGGAACCATTGTTGTGCGAGTGCCGGCATTTCTTAGAATGCCTGGTGAGCCGAAAACAGCCGCGCACCGATGGCCGCGAGGGATTGAATGTTTTAGAAATTTTAAATGACTCCGAAGAATCCTTAAAACGAGGGAGGGCCATCGCATTGAAAACGGAGAAGAAGGCTCACTTACAAAAATACTTTGTCCATGAATCGTCATGCATTGATGAACAAGTGACGATCGGTGAAGGAACACAAGTTTGGCACTTTTCTCATATTCTAAAAAATTCGAAAATAGGAAAGTTCTGCAAAATCGGACAAAACGTCATGATCGGGCCGGATGCGGTCATTGGGAACAATTGCAAAATTCAAAACAATGTTTCCGTTTATCAGGGTGTTACGCTGGAAGACGGCGTTTTCTGCGGGCCGTCGATGGTTTTTACAAACGTGATGAATCCACGCAGTGAGATCCCGCGCCTGTCAGAGCTTAAAAAAACTCTTGTCAAAAAGGGCGCGACCATCGGTGCCAACGCAACCATTCTTTGCGGGATTACCATTGGCCGGTGCGCGTTTATCGGTGCGGGCGCGGTCGTCACCAAAGATGTTCCCGATTACGCGCTTATTTATGGCAATCCCGGTGCGCTGAAAGGGTGGATGTGCGAGTGCGGGGTGAAGTTGAAAGTCAAAGGCACAAAGAAAATAACATGTGGATCGTGCGGAAAACATTTTCTGTTAAAGAAAAAGAAGTTAGTACCCCGTAAAATAAATTTTCAGTAGTCTTGTTTCTTGAAATCGAGTGGGTACTGTGCCCAACGAACTTATAAGAATTAATTTTACGATGCACTAGAATCGTTAGCATCGAATCATTAAAGGGAAAGCCATGCTTGTTGATTTAAAAAAACTCACTTCCGACCAAATCGATGAGTCAACACGGCAGCGGCCCCGCCGAAATGCGGCGGGGCCGCTGGGAATTAACCCTTAATCGAAATCGAATGGGTTGACAAAAGAAGATATGTAGCGTATACTTTCGAGCGACAATCGTATACACAGTATAATACACAAAGGAGACTCATATGCAATTTATGGCCGTAAGAGAACTGCGCAGCAAATCCGCGCAGGCCTGGGAGAAGCTGGAAAAAGAGAAGGAGCTGGTCATTACCTCCAATGGCAAGCCGATCGCCATTATGACGGCGGTCTCCGATAATAACCTTGAAGAATCGCTTTGGGTCATGCGGCGTTTACGGGCGATGATGGCCCTCGAAACGCTGCAAAAGCAATCGGTGGGAAAAGGGTTGCATAAATTATCATCCCGGGACATTGACGCAGAAATACAGTCTGTCCGCCAAAAACGCTCCAGATGAAAGTCGTTCTCGACACCAATATTCTTGTGTCCGGGCTTTTGAGCCCTTATGGTGCGGCGGCTGATATTATGCGCCTTATGACTTCTGGAGTAATCGGTTTATATTATGACGCCCGCATTATTTTAGAATTTCATGAAGTTTTAGCCCGCCCCAAGTTTCAATTTGATCAGAAAAAGGCTGAAGATCTTTTGGGAAATATCGAAGTATCAGGCGAGGCCGTCGCTTCAAAACCGTTGCCGGCACACCTGCCTGATATTCATAATGAAATGTTTCTTGAGGTCGCATTGGAAGGGCAGGCCGCATTTTTAATTACGGGGAATATAAAGCATTTCCCCGAGAGCAAACGCCAGGGGATTAAGGTCGTAACTCCCCGGGAATTTATGGAACATTTTCGCAAGATGAAAAAATAATACATGCTCATCAATTGCAAAGAATTTACGTCCGAACAGATCTACTTCCTCATGGTCCAGACGATTGTGCCGCGGCCCATCGCGTGGGTGTTGTCGGATAATGGAAATGCAACTTATAATCTCGCGCCGTTTTCTTTCTTTAACGGGATTTCCTCCGAGCCGCCGCTTTTAATGATCTCGGTGGGCCTTAAAAGTGACGGCTCGCGCAAAGATACGTGGATCAACATTGCCGAGCGAAACGATTTTGTTGTCCATGTCCCATCGGTTGAGCTTATCCATCATGTTGTTGATTCTTCCGCGTCTTTACCGCACGGCGTATCGGAAGTTAAGGAATTGAATTTGAAAATTCAAAACGTTGAAAACTGGTGTTTGCCAAGAGTGGTGGGGCCGAAGGTTGTATTCTTCTGCCAGAAGCATCATATCTATGAAGTTGGCAATAGCTCTGAGGCTGTTATTTTTGGAGAGATCAAAGCAATTTGGCTGGATGACAGTATTGTGAAAGATAAAAAAGACCGTATCCGTATTGATTATGAGCAGCTCGATCCGCTGGCGCGTTTGGGAGGAAGTTTTTACAGCCGGCTTGGCGAACAAATTTGTATGAAGAGGCCGCCATGATTCCTTCTATCAATCTTAAAGCTCAATACGTAACGATCCAAAATGAAATTAAAGCGGCTATCGATCAAGTTTTAGAAAGTCAGCAGTTTATTTTGGGTTCCAGGGTCAAAGAGCTTGAGGAAAAGATCGCGGCCTATTGCCGTGTTTCCGATGCCGTCGGTGTTGCCTCGGGAACGGACGCGCTTTTATTATCTTATATGGCGGCGGGCATTGCGCCCAATGATGAAGTGATCACAACGCCTTACACGTTTTTTTCCACGGCCGGTTCCATTTCACGGCTTGGCGCCAAACCGGTTTTTGTGGATATTGATCCTCAAACTTACAATATTAACCCCAAGCTGATCGAAGCAAAAATAACAAAGCGTACAAAGGCTATTGTTGCCGTTGATCTCTTTGGCCAAACTGCGAATATGGATGAGATTGTAAGCATTGCCAAGGGGCATAAGCTTTTTGTGGTTGAAGATGCCGCGCAGGCCTTCGGCGCAAGTTATCAAGGAAAGCCGGCGGGTTCGATAGGGGATTTAGGGACTTTAAGTTTTTTCCCGACAAAGAATCTCGGTGGATTTGGTGATGGCGGAATGATTTTAACAAATAATAAAGATTTTGCAGAAAAGATTAGGATTTTACGGGTGCATGGCAGCCGAACGAAATATTATCATGAGATTTTAGGGATTGGCAGCCGCCTGGATGCTATTCAAGCGGCGGTGTTGCTGGTGAAGATGGCATATATCGATCGCTGGAATAAGAAACGGCAGGCAAACGCCGGGGCTTACAACGCGCTTTTAAAAGGCCTTCCTCTCAAGATTCCGTTTGTGCAGGAATCGAACGTCCCGGTTTATCACCAGTACGTTGTGCGCACAAAAGCGCGCGACCCATTGAGGGAATTCCTGGCTAAAAAAGATATTCAAACAGAAATTCATTACCCCTTGCCGCTGCACCTGCAGGAATGTTATAACACTTTGGGTTATAAGAAAGGGAGTTTGCCTGAGGCGGAAAAAGCGTCACAAGAAACGCTGGCACTGCCCATTTACCCGGAGCTTAAGGAATCAGAGCTTGAAGAAGTCGCCGGTCAAATCAAAGAATTTTTCACAGTGTAGGAAAGTATAAAACACTTTCCTAACTGCTAGAAAGCTCTTTCCTACACAGCAAAGAAGATGCGACGAACGCAGTGAGGAGCTTTCTTGAACACAAAGGATAGGTGACGTGAAGGTCGCACTCATTACCGGTTCGGCAGGGCTCATTGGTTCAGAATCTGTGGAATTCTTTGCCCAAAAAGGTTTCTTGATCGCCGGTATTGATAATGATATGCGCCGGTATTTCTTTGGAGCTGAAGCGTCCACACAGTGGAATCAACGCAAACTTAAAGAGCGTATAAAAAATTATGACCATCACCCCGTTGATATTCGTGATATGAAAGCCTTAGAGAAAGTTTTTAAAAAATATTCCCGCGATATCAAGGTGATTATTCACGCTGCCGCACAGCCCTCGCATGATTGGGCGGCCAAAGAACCCGTAACGGATTTTACGATCAATGCCAATGGAACCCTCAATCTTTTAGAAATGACGCGGCGTTTTTGCCCCGGAAGCGTTTTTATTTTTACAAGCACCAATAAAGTTTATGGCGATCTGCCGAACTTTCTTCCGCTCCGGGAAACAAAAACTCGTTATGAGATTTCAAAAAGTCACCCCTTTTATGACGGGATCGATGAGACCATGAGCATTGACCAATCGAAACATTCTTTGTTTGGCGCCTCAAAAGTCGCGGCGGATGTTTTGGTTCAGGAGTACGGACGGTATTTCAATATGAAAACGGTTGCTTTTCGAGGAGGTTGTTTAACGGGGCCCAATCACGCGGGGGCGATGTTGCACGGGTTTTTAGCGTATTTGATGAAATGTGTTTTGACCGGCAGGCACTATACGATATTCGGTTATCAAGGAAAACAGGTTCGCGACAATATTCATAGTTTTGATCTGGTGAGTGCCTTTTATCATTTCTATTTAAAGCCGCGCTGCGGGGAAGTTTATAATATCGGCGGTGGACGGCAAAACAACTGTTCGATACTGGAGGCGATTGCGCTTTGTGAGGAGGTCACGGGCCGAAAACTCCTGCGGAGTTTTCGGCCCCAACCCCGTATCGGCGACCATATCTGGTATGTGAGCAGTTTAAAGAAATTCCAGTCGCATTATCCGGCGTGGGAACAGCGCTATGACCTGGGTTCTACTGCTCTTGAGATCTACAACAGCCAGATGGTCCGCCTTAAAAAAATTAAATAGATTTGCTGTATTTTCATGAGAATATTATTTAATCTAAACACAACGTAATGCGCGAGTTTCCCCGCGAAGTCATTCCCGCAATCTTTAAGCGGGAATCTTAAAACAAGACCCCCGATAAAAGATTTCGGGAGTGACAAGAAGAAAGCAATAAATTTCTTGTTTGTCCGCACAACCTAAGGAGAAAATCTAACATGAAAGTCACACTGCTCATCCCCGTTCTTAATGAAATCGTCGGAATGAAAGAGATCATGCCCAAGATCAGAAAAGAATGGGTTGATCAAATTCTTTTTATTGACGGGCAGTCAACCGATGGCACTGTTGAGTACTTAAAAGAAAACGGTTACGAATATGTTGTTCAGCAAAAAAAGGGAATGCGTCACGCGTATATGGAATCCTGGCCGCATATTCGCGGGGATGTTGTAGTGACCTTTAGTCCCGATGGCAATTCCATCGCCGAGCTGATCCCCTCATGTATTGAAAAAATGAAAGAAGGCTACGACATGGTGATCGTCTCGCGGTACGCGCCGGGCGCTAAAAGCGACGACGATGATCCCATTACCGGATTTGGCAACGGAATGTTCCGCGCCATGATCAATATTTGTCATAAAGCCCATTACACCGATCCGATGGTTATTTACCGGGCCTTTCGGAAAAATCTCATTTATGAATTGGATCTGGACAAAGATTCCAGTTTTGAAAAGGAAGAAAAGCTTTTTCGCACCAATGTCAGCTGGGAACCCCTCATGTCGATTCGTGTTGCCAAGCGGAAATTAAAATACGGCGAAATTCCCGGCGATGAACCCGCGCGCATCGGGGGCGAACGCAAACTCCAGATCCTCAAGTGGGGCGCGGTCTTTCTTTACCAAACCATTCGTGAAATATTCGTCTGGAAGTAGATGCCCCTTTAAACCTTATGATCCTTCAATGGTTTTTTAAGTTTTTCATTCGGTACCGCATTCCGCTCGTCTGTGTTTTTATTTCTCTGTGGGCACTGCAACTGCGTTTTGAACGTTTGGAGGGGAGAAAACTTTGGAATGATGAAGAATATCAAATCTTTCAAACCGCCGGCCCTTTTAAGCCGGTCTGGCAGCGGCATTCCTACGGAGATTTCACCGGTTATCCGGGTGACTACCTTCTGACGTATCCCTTCCTTAAAATCTATGGTGAAAGCAAAAACAAATGGGGCCTGGCCATTCCTCATATTCTCGCGACCATGGCGGGATTTTATTTTTTATATCTGGTCGGGCGGCGTTTTTTTAAGACGACGGCGGGCTATTGCGTTGCGTTTTTGGTCATGTGTTTTAATGATGAGCTTGTCTTTCATTCTTTTGAGTTCAGGCCTTATGCGGTTTTGCCAACGCTGTCTTTGATGGTCTTTTATTTTACGGACCGGATCATGAATGATTATGAGCGATTGAGCTCTTTAAAGCGAGTGGCCATCGGAATTTTCCTGGCGATCACGATCCTTTTTCATCAATACGGGATCGCCATGGTCGGCTTTAGCGCTTTGTTTTTCTTCGCGGGCAAGTTGCATCACGCCAATTTAAAAAAAGAGTTTCTGCGGTATTTCAAGTACTACGGGATTATCCTTCTCTTGACTTTGCCGCTGTGGCTCTGGTATTTGAAGCCGGTACTCGAGGTGGGGGGGCGGGTACCATTTCAATATATTCCCAACCCCATGATCGATACGGTTGGATTTTTAAAAAGTGTTTTCGGCAATCTTATTGGCTTTAAGAAACTTTATATCTTATTGGCCGGAGTGGTGATCGCTTTTATTCTGCCGCATCGAGAGCGGTTGCGGCAGATTGGATTTTTTGTTCTTCTGATCGCATTGCCGATTGAACTCATATTATTTTCGGACCTGTTGGGAAATTATACTTTTCTTCAGCGGCAATTTATTTGGGTGACGCCGCTCTTTGCGATTTTGCTGGGATGGTGCTGGGATGTGCTTTTTAGTGAACGTAAGATTTTCTTACGCTAAAAAGTGGCCGGCCTTTGACTTCGATGTAAAGCCTTCCGATATATTCACCAATCAATCCTAAGATAAGAAGTTGAAATCCGCTTAAGCCCAAAAGGGGAAGCATGGTCGATGCCCAGCCGGGAATGACGTTGGTTGTGAACTTGGTGTATAAAACCCAGATGATTCCGCCGATCGCCCCCAGGCACATAAAAAACCCAAAAAAAGAAGCGATTCTTAACGGGACATAACTAAAAGACGTGATGCCATCCAGAGAAAGAGAAAAAAGGGATGCGATGTTAAACTTTGATTTGCCGGCTTTGCGCGGCTGGCGGTCATAGGCTACAATTCCATAGCGGGAATCTAACTTTAAGATCATCGCGCGGATAAAACGATTGCGTTCTGGAAGGGCGTTGAATTCATCCACCAGGCTGCGGGCCATCAGGCGAAAATCCCCATGGTTATAGACAACATCGACGCCGAAATTTTTAAGGAGTTTGTAATACCTTTGGGAAAGGAAGCGCTTAAGGAAAGAATCGGAAGACCGGTTTTGCCGGACACCTAAAACCAGATCATAATCTTTTTCAAAAAAAGCAATCATCTCTTCGATCTTCTCCGGCGGGTCCTGAAGGTCGGCATCGATGGTGATAACGGCATCCCCCGAAGCATGAAACAACCCCGCCGTGATGGAACCTTGATATCCAAAGTCCCTGCGCAAGGCGGTAATAACGACATGGCGGTCAAAGGCAAAGATCTTTTCTAAAACCGAGAGGGTGTTGTCGGTGGAGCCGTTATCCACATAATGAATTTCATAGTCGCTGCATTTTCGTTGCGTCACGAGGGATTTTAAGATTAAGCTTAGACGTGCGTGAGTGCTTTCTAAAACCTCTTCTTCATTGTGACAGGGGATGACAACGGATAATTTCTGGAGTTCTCTCATTTAGACCTTTTTCGTTTTAAGGGCTTTTAACTTATCATAATTCTTCACAAAATACTCGAACCTGTCAATGACATAATCAATCATTTCTTTTGTAATGCCGGGATAAACGCCGATCCAGAATGATTGATTCATGGCCATATCGGTGTTTTGAAGTTCTCCGAAAATACGATAGTCGATGTTTTGATAGGCGGGCTGGCGTGTGAGATTGCCTCCGAAAAGCAGGCGCGTGGCAATTTTCTGACTCTCAAGATAGGTGATCAGATGATTTCGGGAAAATGGCGCGTTGCCGCGAATTGTTAATAGAAATCCAAACCAGCTGGGATCGCTTTGCGGCGTTGGTTTGGGAAGGATAAAAAATTCAGCGAATTGTGAAAGCCTTTGGCTGAGCATGTTCCAATTGCGCTTGCGGGTGGAAATAAATTCGGGCAGTTTCTTAAATTGGGCAACGCCGACAGCCGCCTGCATATCGGTCATTTTTAAATTATAACCGACATGGGAATAAATATATTTGTGATCGTACCCGACGGGGAGATCTCCAAGCTGCCAGTCAAACCTTTTGCCGCAGGTATTTTCTTTTCCGGGATCACACCAGCAGTCGCGGCCCCAATCGCGAAAAGAACAAATAATTTTTGAAAGCCTTGCGTTATCCGTCACCACGCATCCGCCTTCGCCCATCGTGATGTGATGGGCCGGATAAAAACTGATGGTCGCCGCATCGCCAAAAGTTCCGGTCAGCTTTCCTTGATAGGTTGAACCCAGCGCGTCACAATTGTCTTCAATGAAAAATAGATGATGCTTTTTCGCAATCCGCAGAACCTCATCAACCAAAAAAGGATTGCCCAGCGTGTGGGCCAGGATGATGGCGCGTGTCTGAGGTCCGATCGCTTCCTTTAAAGCATTTAAATCCACATTAAACGTTTCCGGTTCAATGTCGATAAAAACAGGTTTAAGACGGTTTTGAATGATCGGATTGACCGTTGTCGGAAATCCGGCGGCCAGTGTCACAACTTCATCACCGGGACGTAAAGGATTCTCAAGTTGCGGGGACGTCAAACTGGATATTGCTAAAAGATTGGCAGATGATCCGGAATTGCAAAGCATGGCAGAACGAAGCCCAAAAAAACGCGCAAATCCTTTTTCAAACGTTTGAGCAAACCGGCCTGTGGTGAGCCAGAAATCCAATGAGGCATCAACCAGTGAAGTAAGCTCATTCTTATCAAAGACACGTCCTGAAACGGGGACAGGGGTTGTGCCGGCAATAAACTTATTGAAAGAGAACTCTTCGTGATAAAAGTTTTCGACGCTCTTTAAAATATTGTCCCGAAGTTTTTGGCTTTTGGATGGCATAGGTTTATTAACGTGAGGCATGAGAATACAAATGTTTGTTCATTCTAAACCAATCAATGGTTTTACGCAAACCATCTTCCAGGGAAACATGCGGCTGCCATTTTAACAGACGTTTAGCTTTTGAAAAATCACCGGAAAGTGTTTTGATCTCCTGGGGGCGAAGGGGAAGCTTTCCGAATTGCGCTTGAGAACGGCTTTGGGCCAGACGTAAGATCATCTTAACGATATCGCGGATAGACGTGGCGTTGGCGCTGGCAATATGACATGTTTCGCCGATGGCTTGAGAGCTTTGAGCGGCCAGTAAAAATGCGTTGACAACATCATCAATAAAAATAAAATCCCGCGTTTGATGGCCGGTAGTCAGAAGAATGGGTTGATTGTTAAGGGCGCGAAGAATTGTCGATGGAATTAATCTCTCGGCATCTTCAAAGGGGCCAAACGGAGTAAACAGCCGGAGATTGACGATGGGAAGTTTTTCCCGCAGAAAAAAGCTATTGGCCAGGATGCTGGCGGAGAATTTCGAAAATCCGTATTCAGAAACAGGATCAGGGAGGGTGCTTTCTTTTATCTTTTTTCCTCCGGAATATTCAAAGCACGAGCCGCAGAGGATAACTTTTTTAATTTTAAGATTGTTGCAAAGATCAAGGATCTTTTGGGTGGCAAAAAGATTTGTTTGCATGAGAAGGTCGAAATCATTTTCTTTCTGAGAAATCCCATAAGCGGCCAGATGATAAACAATATCGATGGGGCCAAGCTGTTTTTTAAACGAGCGGGTATCCAGATGGTTGAGATCCGCTGGAATAATCTTTATGTCAGGCGCAATGTCTTTTATGCGCCAAAGATTGGACGACGGACGGATAAGGGCTGTGACGCGATGCTGGGAGGCTACAAGTCTCCGGGCCAGATGGGAGCCGATAAAACCGGTTGCGCCTGTGATCAGGATCCGTTTGGGGGGTAAGGGTAATTTATTTTGAGAATAGCTGTTCATACCAAAGAATTGTTTCTCGAAGGCCTTGGGATAAGTTAAAATGTGGTTTCCAACCCAAGATACGGCGGGCTTTGGAGGACGTGAGGTGTTGATGATGGATTTCGCCTTTGGCATTATTTAAGATGTCGGGTTTAAGGTGCGTTTTGTTCATGGCTTTTTGAACGGCCAAGACGATTTCTAAAACGCTTAAAGGTTTTCCAACGCTGAAATTAAAGGCCTGGCCCCAGGTTTTTTTATCGCTCATCTTTTCCATCAGGTGCAAATAGGCCAGGGCAATATCACGGACATAGATATAATCGCGCGTGTATTTTCCATCGCTGCGAAGGACGGGCCGCTCGTTTTGAAGCAGGGAACAGATTGTCCCGGGGACAATGCGGCTAAAATGAAGATCACCTCCGCCGTAAATATTCCCGCAGCGCGCAATACTGATAGGAAGTCCGTAGGAATGAAAATACGATTGGGCTAAAAGATCCGCGCAGCTTTTTGAGACGTCATAAGGAAACCGTCCTTCCAGAGGGGAAGAATCTTCCCGATAAGGAAGATTCTTTTGATAGCCGTAGGCTTTATCGCTTGAGGCAACGACAACGTAGGGGATCTTTTTTTGCAGGCGGCAGGCCTCCAGGATATTGTAGGTGCCGCGGACATTGGATTCAAACGCCAGGAAAGGGGATTCATACGCTTGATTGACGATAGTTTGAGCCCCGAGATGAAAGACGCCGTCGATTCTGTGTTTTGAAATAATCTTTTTAAGAAGAGAAAAATTTTCCAGGCGGCCTTTTTCAACTTTTATCCGCTGGATATCCTGGCTGCGGCAAAGTTCCGAGCGCAGGTCGCAATCAAAGACCAGAGCGACAATGCTGCAGGAATTTTTAAGAAGGTCTTTAACGAGCCAAGAACCGACAAGGCCGGTGGCGCCGGTGACAAAGATATTTTTATTTTTCCAAAAGCGGGAGTTCATAGAATGAATGCTAATCTTTCCAAATCTTCCAGGGGGCTTGTTTGTTTGTCCAAAGCTCATTTAATAGCCGAAGATCGCGTAAGGTGTCGACGCATTGCCAGAAACCAGTATGTTTGTAAGCCGACAACTCCTTGTCCTTGGCCAGTTTTTCGAGTGGATATTGTTCAAACATGACAAAATCATTCTTTATCAATCCTAAAACATCCGGCTCAAGGACAAAAAATCCGCCATTGATCCAGCCTTCACCAATTTGAGGTTTCTCAACGAATTTTGTGACAAGATGTCCTTTCATTTCCAGGCCGCCAAAACGGGCTGGGGGACGCACCGCTGTCACCGTCGCGAGTTTTCGTTGTTTTTTGTGAAAATTTAAGATTTTGGGAAGTGGAAGATTCGCAACCCCATCGCCATACGTCATGCAAAACGTTTCTGTTCCGATGAGGGGGGAGAGTTTTTTTAGTCGTCCGCCGGTTCCTGCGTCTGAGCCGGTATCGACAAGATGGATTGTCCAGATCCTTTTACTTTGAGGGCGCCATTGCATGCGCTGATGATTGAAATCGACGACCATATTATTGTAAGTCTGAGAGGTATTGCGAAAATAATTCTTTATAACGTCGCCTTTATATCCCAAAGCGATGATGAATTCATGGATGCCATGGTAGGCATAAATGTTCATGATGTGTAAAAGGATTGGCAGGCCGCCGACTTCTACCATGGGTTTGGGTTTGGTGTCGGTTTCCTCTGATAATCGGCTTCCCGTGCCTCCGGCGAGAATAACAGCTTTCATAAATGTCCTTTTTTAATGCCCTGAGTATAACATGAAGCTATGACTCAACAAAGCTTCTCGGTTCTTGTTGTCATCCGCCATTGGATGATTATAGATTCCCATGACCAGGCGATGAATAACGCAAAAAGAGGAATGATCCAGACAAATTGCCGCTGGACAAACCAGTACTGCTTTTGAAGGTCCACAATCAAAATGAGCAAAAGCGGAATGATGATCAGGATCAGAAGGAAAAACATTTGTTTTAATCGATGAGGAGACATCACAAACGAAACACATGGGCCGGCTAGAAGAATGTACAATCTTTTATCGCCAAGGAGATTGCCAACAATGCCTTTTAAAAAACCAATGGGATTTTCAATAGGGTGAGGAATGAATTGAAAGGTATTGAGATGCTGAAGCTGAGGATAAAGCTGGCCGATGGCGACGTTTTTTGTTCCATACCAAAGATAGATAACAACAGAACTGAAGCCCACGATCAAAAGAAAATATTTCATTTCCCCAAAAATTCTTTTTAAGTGTGAATAATTCTCCCGGGTTAAAAGAAAATACGTCATAGGAAAGACAACAATCAGGATTCCGTAAGCATGGTAGAAAGCCGTAAAAAGAAAAAATAAGCCGATCAGGCATTTATTGAAACGATTAAGAAAAGAGTAATCATTGACCAGTTTTCCTGAGAAGTAGAATGACGCTAAGCTCAGCGTAGGTAAAACGGCATAAGGGCGGAATTCAAAGGCGTGGAAGATAAGTTCAGCGTTAAAAGTAAAAACAGCAAAAGCAATCACCAGGCCCCAGATGGTTTTAAAAGACCGGCGGCAGATGAGGTAAAGAAGATAATAACCTAAAATGGCGGCGAGGATATGGGGAATATTGACGCCCCATTTATTGAAATGAAAAATTTGGACAAAAGGATATGTGATGAGGTAATCACCGGGGAAATAGGTCAGTTCTCCGCGGGAAATTCTTTGTAAGGCAGATTGAAAAGGGCCGATGGTGTTTTGCAGCTGGATCAGTTCATCGTTCCAGAGTTCCCGGCCGGCCAATTTTGCAAAACGTAAATACATTCCGCAAAGGCTGAAAAAAATGGCAATGCTGAGCGGTCGAAGATTTGGATTTTTTAAAAACAAGTTCGTGCCTTGGTATTGAAGTTTTCGGGATCAGTAAGGATTAATGGTGGTTCTGACATTTTCGTTGCAGGCTTTCTAAGGTGTAAGCGATGCAAATAAGATAAAGGACGCTTAAAGGGATTGCAAATCGAACAACGATGGAGACCAGAGAATGCATGACGATGTAAGAGAAGATCATCACTAAAAGAAAGAAGATAAACGTTGTTTCGAAATCATTTTGGGGCGTGGTCAGCATATCTTTTCGTCGTTGCCAAAGGAAGGTTATCAGATAAAAAAGAGAGAAAAAGGTGAGCAGGGACATGATGAGCCGAAGGCCATTTTTAAAAAGTGTAAATTCAAAAGTTCGCGCCAGCCAGTTTGGATAAGCAACAAATCCGATCTGCGTGGATTCAAAGAAAAACATCCTAAAGCTTTCGAGGCCCATCAAAAAGCAATATTGCAACGGATTCTTGAGGGCCTCCGATTTAGCGGCATCAATCAGGGCGCTGTCGATTTTTTCTTCCGGCGTTCCCATCCCCTTTAATTCGTTCACCTTTTTCCACCCCAGTCCGTCGGACGTCTTAAAATGCCAGTATTCGCAGTCCTGCGGATCAAAAAACGATTGGCAAACACCTTCGCCCGGGATCGTGGAAACGAGCGTCATGATCTTATGCCTGTTTAGAGGTTGCAACCGGCGCGCCGTGCTCCCGTACAAAAGCCAGCTGCCGCGATCGGTGAAGGCATAGTGCCCGTTGTATTTTTGATTGAGGTGTTTGTAAAAGGCGGCCGCACCTTGGTGGATCCCGGCCACAAAAATGAGGGCAAGCAGGGTGTTCACCAAGAGTTTCCAGTTCTTCTTAAAAGCGGCATAACAAAAAAGGAACACGAAGGGAAGTAAAAACAAAAGCCCGATGTATTCAAAAATGGCTTTGACAGAGGTCATGAGGGTTAAGAGCAATGATAGCAGTACACTGAATAAGACGATCTTGACGGTACGGTCAGAATGCAATTTTTCCCAAAGAAGGCTCGTCGTTAGAATGATCCCGGCCAAAAGCGGAAAGGTCAGTATTTCGGAATATAAACTGAGGGCCGCGTTGACCATGACGGGTGATAGACCGCAATAGAGGACGGCAACAAAGCAGGCGGTGACGCTTGCTTTCATACGCTCTAACGTTTTTAAAACAAGGATTTGGGTCAAAAGTAGGATGATGAGTTGAAAAGATTTCTGGAAAGTTTGGTAGGAAAGATGAAAAAAATCGCCCAAGGACATTGAGACAGAAATCGTCCACGGATAAAGCGGTTCGCGTGTCGGGCCCTGTTTTAGGTATTCCGTAAGGCCCTGATGATAAAGCAGGGAACCAAGCCGTTCATAGCCAATGGCATCCGCGCTGATTTGCATTTGAGAACTGAAGAATAGATAGGCCCAGTATATCAAAGAAAGAAGAAAGGCGAAAATAATGGGCTTGGTCAATAGCGTGGGATGGGTTGATTTTAAGGAGTGGGAGTCAGTCATGGTTTGTTGAAGATATTATATCGTTGAATGGGGATAAAGAAAAATGGATTGAGAGAAATTTTGGGCGGCCCCTGGCAGGGCCATTTTTAGGGGGCCGCCCATGAACAAAACCCTGGCGAGAATTATCCGGTTTCCCGCTTGACAATTCCAGCTTGATCCCTATAATGTTCAGAAATTGAACAATCAAAGTTATGCCCTCCGATAATCTCAACGAACGCGAATTCGAACTTGTCAACATTGTTGGCGCCAATCTCGGATCCGATCAAAGGCACTTGTCCCGCCTCATGGACCTTTCTTTGGGGATGACCAATATGCTCATCCGCCGGCTCATCTCTAAAGGATATATCCGTATCCGCCAGTTAAACAAAAGAAAAGTCGAATACATTTTAACCCCCAAAGGCTTTAGCGAAAAGATGCGCAAATCGGTCAAGTACACGCTAAAGACCATCAATTCCATCGGCCTTATCAAAAACCGTGTTAAAGAATTAGCTCTCGAGCATTACAATCAGGGGGAGCGCAACTTTTACATTTTGGGAAGCTCCGACCTGGTGACGCTCGCGGAAATGGCTTTGAAAGATATTCAGTTAAACGATTACAAGATATTTACTCTCAAAGAGATCCCATCGGGAAAGGTCGATGGGATCATTTTTATTTGCCAGGAAGGTGTTACGAAGAAACAAATGAACGGGCACAAAACGGTTGATCTATTGCATGAACTCGGAAAACGTGATGAGCTGGTCAGCCAATAACAGGAGAAGAGTTGATGTTGAACAATAAAGCAATACTCATTACCGGCGGAACGGGGTCCTTCGGTAAGAAAATGGTGCAAATCGTTTTGGCCAAATACAAGCCCGGGCGGCTGGTCGTTTTTAGCCGCGATGAGTTAAAGCAATTTGAAATGGCTCAGAAATGGAGCCCTGCGAAATATCCATGCCTTGAATATGTTTTGGGTGATGTGCGCGATGCCCAGCGTTTGAATCAGGTTTTCAAGGGCGTGGATTATGTCATTCACACAGCCGCCCTCAAACAAGTTCCTGCCGCCGAACAAAACCCGGAAGAATATATTAAAACCAATGTTTTTGGCGCGATGAACGTCATTCATGCGTCCATTCATAATAATGTCAAGAAAGTTGTCGCACTTTCGACGGATAAGGCTTGTAACCCGATCAACTTATACGGCGCGACGAAACTTTGTTCAGATAAACTTTTTGTCGCGGCCAATGTTTATGGTCAATCGGGCGACATTGAGGAAACGGCATTCATCGTTGTCCGCTATGGAAATGTTTTAGGAAGCCGCGGGTCGGTTATTCCATTTTTTAAAGAACGTGCCCAAACCGGTGTTTTGCCGATCACGGATAAACGGATGACGAGATTCTGGATCACGCTCGACCAGGCTGTGCATTTTACGCTGTTTTCTTTAGAAACGGGTGTTGGGGGAGAGATATTTGTTCCACAGATCCCCTCGATGAAGATCACCGATCTGGCCCAAGCCATCGCCTCGCAATGTCGTCTGGAAGAGGTGGGGATCCGTCCGGGAGAAAAATTGCACGAAACGCTTATCAGCGAAGACGAATCACGGTCAACTTTTCAATGCAAAAATTGTTACATTGTCGAGCCGCGGCAGAAATTGGTTCGAAATCCCAATGCCAAAAGCTGTCCGGAAGGGTTTAAATATACATCCGAAGATAATAAGGAATGGTTGACTGTCAAAGATCTGCGTCATTTGGTCGATGAGATCTCGGATGATTACACCATCGAAAAGTCCCGTTGGTCTGTGGCAGATACAACGGTTCGTGTAAAAAAATAGTTGGAAAGGCCTCTCGATGGATCGAACATATTTTAAAAGAAAAATAAACCGTTTGCGCCGAAGAATTGCCAATTTTTTTTGGCAAAGAGATCAAAATACGCGCAAGGCAAAGCTGCGCAGGTTATCAAAGGGCCAGTTAGAAGGTATCAGGCAGGCGCTGACAAAAGACAGCCAAAAGAGTGTCAGCGGGTGTCTTTTAACAATATCGTTTGGTTCGCGGCAATTGGATAATCGCGACAATCTCTTAGACCGTTTTTGTCAATCGTTTTTGGCCATGACCGAGAATCCTAAGCTCATCGAGATCATTATCAAGATCGATGATGATGATGACCTGTTATTTTACGACCAGATCAAAAAGAAGTATCAGGGAAAGATCCATTTGCGATTTATCGTGAGCCCTCGCGGCAGAGGTTACGCGGACATGCATATCTGGCACGCGAATGCCTTTAAAGCCAGCAGCCCATCGTCTCTGGCGCTTTTCATCCTGACGGAGGATTCTGAATTTTGTTACGAGGCCTGGGATACCAAACTCATTTCCATGATTAAAGCCCATCCTGACAATTATTTTATCGCGGCACCCAATACGCTTACGAGGGTTATTAAAAAAGAAGGCCCGAATCCTGCCAAGCCCGTGCCGGTTTACTGGTTGATCGGAGTAGAGTTTCCCATTATCGGTAGGGAGGTTTTAAAGTGTACACAAAGAGCGGCCGAACACTATCCGGATTGCACGTGTTGGGGCAATCTCCTTTTGATCGACAGTTTTTCCGGCGATATCCTTAAAGGGTTATGGGAACGCTACCGGATAAATTTACTCATCGAAGTCCCTGATTTTGCTTTGCGAAAAGGGGTGTTTTCCTGGACAGACTGCCCCCGGCGTTCAAACCTCAGGAATACGGCGCTCCTTGAATTTTTCAAGCCCGAGCATCAGAAGATTCGGGATGACATGGTTGATGAGATCTACCGGGCTTATACGGCCAGGACATTACAAGCCATAAGGCCCGGTCAGGTTTCAGTCTCATAAAGAGGGGACAATTGATGAAAAAAGTTTTAGTTTGCGGGGCAGGTGGCTTTATCGGCCATCATCTTGTTAAACGATTAAAGAGCCAGGGGTATTGGGTTCGTGGTGTGGGCCGCAAATATCCGGAGTTTTCTAGGACAGCGACGGATGAATATCTTACGTTAGATCTGCGGAAAAAAGAGGATTGTGAGAAAGCCATTCGCACCAAGACAAGTGTCGTCGATGAAGTTTATCAAATGGCCGCGGATATGGGAGGAATTGGTTTTATTACAACAGCGGAATGTGACATCATGAAAAATAATGCCCTGATCAATATCAATATGATCGACGCGGCTTCGAATTTGGGTGTCCGGCGTTACTTCTTTTCATCATCGGCTTGCGTCTATCGAGACATGAGGCAAGGGGAAAAGGAATTAAAAGAAGAAGACGCTATCCCTGCCCATCCGGACAATCAATATGGTTGGGAAAAGCTTTACAGTGAACAAATGCTTTTGAGTTTTGCGAAAAAATACAACATGAACGCCCGTATTGCGCGTTTTCAAACATCATTCGGCCCTGAGGGTACGTGGATGGGCGGCCGGGAGAAGGCCCCGGCCGCCCTTTGCCGTAAAGTCGCCGAAGCTAAAAACTCCGGTTCCATTGAAGTTTGGGGCGATGGCAGCGCGATCCGTTCCTACCTTTATATTGATGATCTCATTGATGGAATTTTACTTCTGATGGACTCTGATCTTGAGGGTCCGGTTAACATCGGTTCTCAAGAATATGTTTCGGTTCGGGAACTTGTCGCTATGATCATGAGAATTTCTAAAAAGAAAATCAAAGTCAAATATGTCAAAGGACCGGTGGGAGTTCACTCCAGAAATTTCAGCAACCAAAGAATATATTCCATCGGCTGGAAACCCAAAGTTTCTTTGGAAGAGGGCTTGCGGCTAACCTACCCATGGATCGAAGAGCGGGTCAAAAAGTATAAGGGTCCAAAATGATTTTTACCGAAGGGCTCATCATGTTGTTTGTTATCGGTTCTTCTGCACTCTTGGGAGTTTTGTCATGCGTCATGGTGAAGGGCATCACCTATTATGCCGCAAGCACCGATAATATGCAGATTGTGAAAGCGGCGTCTCAAGCGGAATATTGGGGATGGCCGTCGGGAATGCACCCATACGCAAACGGCAAAGCTCACATGAAAGAATTCGCGGTCATGTGTTTGGCATTCGTTCAACGGCTTATCCATGACCGAACAAGTGATTTTGCCCTGACCTGTTTATGTTTCATATGCCGAAGTATTTCTGCGGTCCTGATATTTGTCATCGCTCACAATTATTGGAGTTTGCCGGTTGCGTTATTGCTTTTCGGGTTGTACCTGTTTTCGTTTTGGCCTAAATTGATCGCGCTTTGGGGCGGGGTGGTGGCGGTCGCGGAAACGACATTTTTGTTGTCGGTCGTTTTTTTTCAATGGGCCGGACTTGATACAAGCACTTTAAAACTTATCGGGTATTGCCTGGGCGGATTCTTTGTCGGCTTAACGCTTTTTTCATCGGCTTCATCACGGAAATATATTCCGTTAAGCTTTGCCGCTTTTTTATGGAGTTTTCAGGGCATTCGAAATACTGACATCGGGCTATCATTCGAAGGGAATTTTAAAGCTCTTTTGTTTATAGGGCTTATCGTTGCGGCATGGTTGACCCTGGGGAAATTAAAAGAATCAATTTTTAAGCAAAAGAGTTTTACAAATTTCGTAAAAAAATGTTTTGCTAAAAAGGATCAAGTCAAAATTATCGTTTCCCAGGCTCTTAATGTTTCGTTCCTGTCCTCTATTTATATCTTTTTCATGGCGGACATAAGCGGGGGCTTTGAATTTTGGTTTGGCCACGCGATGACACTCTTCGGAGTTTTTATTGCGATTTTCATGATGACATATCCGAATATTATAAAAAACCTCAAGGGCTATTATGTTTATTCCCAGTATGGTAAAACACTTTGGCGAAGCCGCTTCTTTACGTTCCGCGAATTTTTTGAAAAAATGGGAAGGCCGATTCCGGAAAATTTTCGCGGGGCGGGTTTTAGATGGCTTATAAAATACTTTTTTGTCATGATTCCTATTCCGTTCATTCTTTTTTTGATCGCGACAGGTTTGCTGGCCATCTCGTTATTCCATGGCCCTATAAAGACCATAAACCTGGACAGCGGGTTTTGGATCGTAGCTTTGATCGTGAGTTTATCGCCGGTCATTATGGCGGAAGCAAGTCTCGCTGTGCAGGTGGGGCGTTCTTACTATCCGGCGTTTCTGGGGTTTCTTTTCCTGATTGGTGCTGTTGCCCAGAACTATTGCGAACACATCACGGATTTCACGCTTTATTTTTTAGCATTAGAAATCGTCCTGATCTGCCATTTGGTTTGGAATCTCTGGGTTTACCTGACGGATGTGTATCCTTCACGGATGGCACCTGCGTTTCTGATCCGGAGTTTAAGAAAACTCGGGATCAAGAAATTCCTGACTTACAAATCGCCCTTTAACGATTCGTTTGTTGAAAGCATTCCGCCGGATATCAGGAAAGAATTTGATGTTCAATATATTAAAAATATGGCGGGCCTGAAAGACGCGTATGTTGTTGTTCCACCGACCAACGCAAAATCAGCGCTCATGTACGATTATCCCATTGCACGAAATCCCGATCCGCATTTTGAAGAAGACTTAGAATTGGATAGGATGATTGAAAGCGGCGAGATTAAAGAAAAAGCCGTTGAGGTTTTCAAAACATTGAATTCAAGCCGCATCTGGATCCACGAAGGGGAAGTCCCCAGTTATCGCGCTTTGATTTTAAACGAGGTCCGTCCGTCGGATTACGATCGTGGACAAGGGTGGTTACTCAAGGTTTAATATGCTGAAATTATTTCATTTTCTTTTGAAACACAAAAGTTTATTGGGCTTGCTTGTTTTGGCGAGCATCATCGCCGCGATGCTCGAAGGCGTTGGGTTAGCGCTGGTTTTTCCAGTGTTGCAGGGTGCGGCCCAAATGACACAGGCCAACTATCCGTTTCCTTTAAATAAAATCCTCGCCGTGTTTTCCAGTATGGATTTAACCCTTAGGCTTCAAGTTGTCGCTGTTTTACTTTTGATTGTCACCATCGTTAAGAATATTTTTGTTTATACCGCTGACCTTTTGAACTCCCGTATCCAGTTGATCGTGATCCGTCATTTCAGGGTGAAATGTATGAATGAACTGATGCGCGCGGGGATCAGTTATTTTAATAAACGCCGCGCCAGTGATTTTCAGATCGTTATCGACGGCTACACAGAGTCGGTGACGGGCGCTATTGTGGGTTTGGTCGGAACGGCCCTGCCGCAGTTTTTTACCATGATGATCCTTTTGGTCTTTCTTTTTATTCTTTCATGGAAATTGACTCTGGCCTCTCTTTTATTAGTTGGAATTGTTTCGCTTGCGCTTCATCAAATTAGCCGCAACATCCTGCTGGCCAGCAAGATTGTTTATGAAGCGCGGATGAATTTTAATCGAAAGCTTTTAGATATTATTCATGGGATGAAGCTCATCCGGATCTTTGGCCGGGAAGAGCATATCACAGAGGAATTTCACGGACAGATTGAAGCCTATAATCGGGCTCGATTTCAGGCGGATAAACTGATCAAAATGGTCGCGCCGACTTTTGAATCCATTGGGATTGGGATGCTGGCCGTCATCTTGTTTGTGGGATCTTTCTTTATCGTTGCCAATGGAAGTCCGTGGCTTGGCGTTTTGCTCACCTTTGTTGTGATCTTGACGCGCATGATTGGGCCGGTGAAAACACTCAATCACGTGCGGGCCACTATCATTGAAAAGATCCCGATCTTGCAGGAGATCACGCGCCTTCTTTCGCCGGATGAAAAAGAATATGTGAAAAATGGAAGTATCACGTTTGAAGGATTGAAGCAGGGATTTGAATTTTCCAATGTCAGCTTTCGTTACAACGCACCATACGATGTTGTTTTGAGAAAGGTTTCTTTTAAGGTTCCTAAAGGTTTTAAGCTTGGTATTGTTGGGCCATCGGGATCGGGAAAATCAACCCTCATCGAACTTCTTCTGCGTTTTTACGATCCTCAGGAAGGAAAAATTTCTGTTGATGGAGAAGATTTAAAAGAATTTGATATCCCCACCCTCCGGCGTAAGATCGGCGTTGTGTCACAAGATGTCTTTTTATTTCACGATACGATCGGCGCGAATATTTCTTTTGCCAAGCCCGATGCGACGTTTGATAAAATTAAGGATGCCGCCAGGAAAGCTTATATTGATGAATTTATCGAAAGTTTGCCAATGGGGTATCAAACGCTGATTGGCGAGCGGGGAGTGCTTTTGTCCGGCGGGCAGCGCCAGCGTTTGGCGATCGCGCGCGCGATTTTGACCGATCCCGATATCCTCATTTTTGATGAAGCCACATCGGCTTTGGATAGTGAGTCGGAAAAGTTTGTGCAGAAGGCCATTGAGACGATCAGCCGCGACAAAACAGTGATCTCAATCGCTCATCGACTGTCGACGGTCTTTAATTCAGACGAGATCATTGTTATGGAAAAAGGGTTTTTGGTTGAGGCTGGAAAACACGCGGAATTGATGGCACACAATGGGATCTATGCAAAGCTGGTAAAGATGCAGGAATTAGAAAAGGAAATATTAAAGGAAGAAGAGAACATTAAACTCTAAATACTAATATCGAAATTCTAAACAAATTCGAATGATCAAAATATCAAAACCAAAATTATTTAGAACATTTAAATTTTGGACTTTGACATTGTTTAGGATTTAGGATTTCGTGCTTCGAATTTAATTGAAAAACATATTATAAAAGTATGATCACACTTATCGTCCCTACGCGCAATCGCCCGGATTTTTTAAGGCGGCTTCTGTCCTATTATGCCAGGGTGAGGTTTCCGCATTCCATTGTGATCGGCGATGCGAGCGATTTTAGAGGGCTTCAAGAGAACAAATCTCTTGTCCATGAATTTGCGAAAACTCTTCGCGTTGAGCATTGTCATCACGAAGGATTTTCCATCGCGCGAAGCATTGAAGACTTAAACCGGAACATTCAGACCCCTTTTGTTGCTCTCCTTGGTGACGACGATTTTTTGCTCCTTGAAGGTATCGAAAAATGTATCCAGTTTTTAGAAGGCAATCCCAATCACGCGGCGGCCCATGGGAAGGGATTTTTATTTTTGCTTAACAAAAACGGGTCTCTGGGAAAGATAAAGGCGCTTTCCGGTTATCCGCAGCCGCAGGTTACGGACTTGAAAGCATCAAACAGGCTTTTGAAATATTTGGATCAATATTCGGTGGGCCTATTCTCGGTTCACCGTAAAGAGGTTTGGCAGAATATGTGGAAAGGGACGTCGGGAATAGAAGACACCACTTTTTCCGCCGAGCTATTACCGTGCTGTCTTTCTGTTGTTTCAGGAAGAAACGCCGAGCTTAATTGTCCGTATCTTTTGCGGCAGGGGCATGACCGGCGTTTTTTATTGCCGGATCCGTTCGATTGGATCTCGGACCCCAAATGGCCATGTGGTTTTCAAACATTTTCCAAACGATTGAGAGAAGAAATAGCGAAAAAAGATGAAGTGACGCTTGCGGCAGCCCAAGAAGTGGTTAAAGAAGCATTTTGGGGATATTTAAACTCAGGGCTCATAAAAAAGTATAATAACCGGTATCAGAAGAAGGCGCGAAAGCGTCCTCTGGTCGGTCGCTGGCTTTCGCGCCCAAGAACATTTTCAACGCATTCCGGTTTCTTGAAAGATATCTCTCGTGTTTTGGAAGCAAAATAAAGAAAGTCCGATCATGACAAAAAATGTCTTGTTGTTTGGGTCTGGTTATATGGCCGAGGAATATTTGAAGGTCTTAAAAGCTTTGTCCTGCCGTGTGGCTGTCATCGGCAGGGATGAAAAAAAAGCAAAAGCCCTGGCAGCAAAATACCGGATGCAAGGGTTTGGCGATTCTCTAAAAGCGCTCAGTAAAATAGATGTGATGGCCATGGACCTGGCGATCATCGCTTCATCGGTTGAATCACTTTGTGAAGTGGCCTTGGGCTGCCTTTCGGAGGGCATTAAAAACATTTTGATCGAAAAGCCCGGAGCTTTGAATGTGAAGGAATTGGAAACGATCAAGAAGCGTTCAAAAGGAAAGAATATCCGCATCGCCTACAATCGCCGTTTTTACAATTCGGTTCGCGAGCTTCAAAAACGAATCACAGCCGATGGCGGGGTCCTGGCCTGTTTCTTTGATTTTACCGACAGGGAAAAAGATGTTTTGCAATCCGCAAAAGATAGAAGTGTGACGCACCGCTGGGGGCTTGCCAATTCCAGCCATGTGATCGATACGGCATTTTATTTGATCGGCCTGCCGCAGGTTCTTCATTCGATACAAGACGGAAGGTGGAATTGCCATCCCACGGGAAATATTTTTGTCGGCAGCGGTAAAACAAACAAATGTCCCTTTAGTTATTTTGCGACCTGGTCGGGGGGTGGAAGGTGGAATGTGGAAGTATCGACCAGGGAAGGCCGCTATAAACTTTCGCCTTTGGAAGAACTGCAATTTTGCAAGAAAAATCAATTTGTTTGGGAAAAGATCGTTTTGACGGACAGGGATGATCAGAAATTCAAACCCGGACTTTACAAGATGGTCAAAAGCGTTTTAACCAGGCAGGGCCTTAAAAATCTGCCCGACCTTGATGGGCAGATAAAGCTTTGCAAGGCGATCAATAAGATCTTCGCTTATGCCAGTTAATATCGCGATCATCGGTTTGGGAAATATCGGCCTGCGGCATTTGCAGGCCGTTGCCCGCGTAAAAGACCCGGGAAGTGTTTGGGGTTTTGATATTCGTCAAGAGGCGCTTTCACAGGCTGAAACCTTTTGCCGTGATAATAACTTGAATTTTATATCGCTTCGCCTGACAAATGATTTTAAAGAACTTTTATTCCATATGGATCGCCAATCCATTGTGATCGTCGCAACGACAGCGAAAGACAGAAAAGAACTTCTTTTAAAAGTTTTGGAACAAAAGCCGCTGGCGGTTTTGGCAGAGAAACCTCTTTGCCAGGGCGTGACGGATTATAAAGCGGTTTTAAATAAAGCCAAAAAATTATCGGTTCCGGTTTATGTCCATTTTTCCCGGCGAAGATATGATTTTTATCAAAAAATATTTGATGCGACAAAGAATGTGAGGCCAAAATGTTTTACGGCTGTTTTTTCCGGCGGGATGTGTTGTAACGGGATTCATCTGATCGACCTGGCGGCCTGGCTTATGCGCGCCAAAAGCTATAACGTTGTTTATTCCAAGAAACGAAAAGTTTTCGCTTCCAAACGTAACAATTATTTTGATTTCTCCGGGGATCTTTTGGTGCGGTTTGACAATGGGGCGATGGGTTTGTTTCAATGTGATGAGGCGGCCATGACCTCGGTGATCGACCTTGCTTATGATGCTAAGGCTTTTAAGATATTTGAAGACGCCGGGAAAATGATCTCTTTTGAAGCCAATCATGTTGTTGTGGATTCCATAGAAATTCCCCTGGTAAGTCAACTGACCGATAAAATCATGGAAGATATTTATCATAAACGATCCGCCCGGTTACCGACGGTTCAAGAAAGTTATCTGGCGCACAGCATTTTGTTTCGCGCGATACGAAAGAATAAGTTAGGGAAGTTGAATTTTACGTAAATAACACTACGCACGGGGCGTAGGGAACGGTTTCAAACCGTTCCCTAGCAAACGGTCTCAAAATAATATAATAAGGAAACCAAATGGATATTAAAAATAAGAAAATCCTGATTACCGGTGCGGATGGGTTTATCGGAAGCCACCTGGTTGAGGCGTTGATCGCAGAGAATGCTAAGGTCAAAGCCTTTTGTTTTTACAATTCCTTCAACAGCTGGGGCTGGCTCGATACTTTACCCAAAGAGAAGTTATCAAAGGTCGAAATGTTTTTAGGCGATGTGCGCGACCCCAACGGTGTTCGGGTGGCCATGAAAGATTGCGATGTTGTTTTTCATTTAGCGGCTTTGATCGGTATCCCTTATTCTTATCACTCGCCGGACAATTATGTCGATACGAATATCAAAGGAACACTTAATATCCTTCAAGCCGCTCGCGATAGCCAGGTCAAAAAGATTTTGGTGACATCAACCTCTGAAGTTTATGGAACGGCGCAGTATGTCCCCATCGACGAAAAGCATCCGCTTCAGGCGCAGTCGCCTTACAGCGCCACCAAGATCGGAGCGGACCGTATCGCCGAATCCTTTTTCCGTTCCTTTGATTTGCCGGTTGTGATTGCCAGGCCCTTTAATACGTATGGACCCAGGCAGTCGGCGCGCGCGATCATTCCAACCATCATCACCCAGCTTCTTAACGGGCAAACAGAAGTTAAACTTGGCTCGATTCATCCGACACGCGATTTAAATTTTGTCAGCGATGTTTGCGCCGGGTTTCTGGCGCTAGCTCAGAGTGAAAAGACCGTTGGAAAAGAGGTTAATATCGGTTCAGGGGTTGAGGTGTCTATTAAAGAACTCGCCCAAACTATAATTTCTCTTATCAATCCAAAAGCTAAAATCATTTCAACCGATGAACGCAAACGTCCGCCCAAAAGCGAGGTCGAGCGTCTTTTGGCCAGCAATAAGCTTATTAACGAATTGACGGGTTGGACGCCGAAGGTCACCTTAGAAGAAGGGATCAAACAAACGATTACATGGTTTAAAAAGAAAGAGAATTTTTTGCGCTACAAGGCGGATATTTATAACGTTTAACAAAACTGTAAGCATGAAATCCTAATATCGAAACCCTAAACAAATCCAAATGTAAGAAATCCAAAATCCAAAGCATCCAGGTTTTGAACATTTGAATTTTGAAGTTTGATATTGTTTAGGATTTCGAATTTAGGGCTTAGAATTTAATTGAAATGACAAAAAGACTTAAGAAAATGATCCCCCTCTCTGAACCAACAATAGCCGGCAATGAATGGCGCTACGTCAAAGAATGCCTGGATTCGGGCTGGGTTTCATCCGTCGGAAAATTTGTGAATCGTTTTGAAGATGGGATTGCCAAATACGTTCACGCCAAGCATGCGGTGGCCGTCATCAACGGGACGTCCGCTTTGCATTTGAGCCTTCTTACGTGTGGTCTCAGGGACAATGACGAAGTCATTGTCCCGGCAGTAACATTTATCGCGCCGGTCAATGCTGTTTCTTATTGCGGCGCGCGGCCGGTTTTCATGGACTGCGATAAAACTCTTTGTTTAGATGTCGAAAAGACAATCCATTTCCTAAAAACCCAGACCCGAAAAGGCAAGGACGGCCTTGCCCATAACCGGAAAACCGGCCGCGTCATCAAAGCTATCATCCCGGTTCACATTTTCGGCCATCCGGTGGATATGAAGGAATTGGTTTCGGTCTGCCATCGGATGAAGATCGCTGTCATCGAAGACGCCACCGAAAGTTTAGGTTCAACTTATAAAGGAAAGATGACCGGCACAATCGGGGACGTGGGATGTCTTTCCTTTAACGGCAACAAGGTCATTACCACCGGCGGCGGGGGAATGGTGGTCACGAACAGTGACAAAATGGCTAAGCTCATTCGTCATTTAAGCACGCAGGCCAAAAAAGACGCGCATCTCTATGATCACGACATGATCGGTTACAATTACCGGTTATCTAATATTCAGGCGGCGATGGGTGTGGCCCAGATGGAACAGCTTCAAGGTTTCTTAAAAAGAAAACGTGGCATCGCTGAAACTTACCGCAAACTTTTAGACGATGTTACCGGGGTTAAACTTCTTTGGGAAGAACCTTATGCCAAAAGTAATTTCTGGTTAAACACGATCCGTGTTTCGGCAAAACATCATAAGCCGCTTTTGAATTTCCTTCTAAACCGCGGCATCGAAGCCCGTCCTATTTGGAAACTCATCCACACGCTTCCGATGTACAAACATTGCCAGACGTTTGAGATTGTAAATGCCCTCGAAGCCCATGCAACCTGTTTGAATTTACCTTCAAGTGCGGGGCTAACAGAAAAGCAAATACAAAAAATCATCGATAATATTCAAAAATATTTTAGTGGTTAAATTTTGATCAGGAATAAGAATTAAATGGCCTATATTTTTATGGATGAATCTGGTGATTTGGGATTTGATTTTACAAAACGCAAAACAACACACTATTTTGTTATTACGTTGCTGGCAACGGAAAATAAAAGGCCTCTTGAGAAATGTGTCAGGATGGCCCATCGGCAATTGAGGAAGAAATACAAGAAAGTCAGTGGCGTCCTTCATGCGTCTGGTGAAGAACCGGTTACGCGCCAGAGATTATTGCGATGCCTTGCCCTCAAAAATTATTCCATTATGACAGTTTATCTTAATAAAAAACGGGTTTATACACATTTGCAGGATGAAAAAGCGGTTTTATACAACTATGTAACGAATATTCTGTTGGATAGGATATTTATGAAGAAGCTTGTCCTCTCTTCCGGCCCCATATGTTTGGTGGCATCGAAACGGGAAACAAACAAGTTTCTCAATGATAATTTTACGGATTATCTCAAACGTCAGGCCGAGATCAATCACGAACAAAAGATTTCCGTAGAAATAAAAACGCCTGCCGAGGAAAAAGCTTTGCAGGCTGTGGATTGCATCAGTTGGGCGATATTCCGCAAGTGGGAACGCAAAGATGACACTTATTACAACACGATTCGGGGAAAAATCATTGAAGAGAATCCGCTATTCCCCTAAAAACGGTAAGGCCTCATTCGCTATTTTCGAGGAACCCTGCGGAACCCCACGAACGAGGACTTACTTACCAAATCTGTTGTTAATATAGCATATGTTCGGGGATTGTCTATGAAAAATATTTTCGATATTGAAATCGCAATCGCCCTCGAAGCCCATGCAACCTGTTTGAATTTACCTTCAAGTGCGGGGTTGAGGGATAAAGAAATTGAGTTTACGGCAGGAGCTATGATGTTGTATACTAAACAACATAACGTGTAAAATTTACAACGATAGCTCTAAGGAACACCTCTTTTATGATCCCTCTTCTGGAGACAAAACTTAAGAAAAAACTTCTGGTCTATCTTTTCACTCATAGTGATGAGAATTTCTATGTCCGGGAATTGGCTGGGCTGATAGGCCAGGATCCCGGCAACCTCTCCCGCGAGCTTAAAAAATTGGAAAACGATGGGCTTTGCCGTTCTCTTCTCAAAGGAAAATCTCGTTATTATTCCTTAAATAAAGCGTACCCTCTTTTTAAAGAGTTAAAAACGATTGTCTTTAAGACCGAAGGTGTTCAGGGCAGCCTGCGGGAGCTTATGAATGCTTTCGATGGCGTCACGATCGCCCTGCTTTATGGATCGTATTCCAAGGCCCGAGAAACAAAAACATCCGATATTGATCTTATCGTCGTTGGTGAGTTCGACCGAAGCCAGTTGACCCGCCGGGTCCGCCAGCTGGAGTCGAAACTTGGCCGCGAAATCAATTTCACCGTTTATCTGCCCAAAGAGTTCAACAAAGAAAGGCAAAAAAGCGGTGGGTTTCTTGATCTCGTTTTACAAAAAAAACCCATTGTTCTTAAAGGATCGCTTCCCTGATGGATGCTCTCATCAAAAAGCTGGAGCGAGAACAAAAGTTAAAGAAGCAAAAAGCCGGATTTGTCCAGGTTGAAGCGCTTCTTAAAGCCGCCATCGAAGATCTTGGTGAAGCCAAAAAAGTCGCTCCTTTGGCAGAGCGCGCCACTTATATTTTAGCTTACATGGCCATGCTGAAAGCCGGCCGGGCGCTGGTCCTTTTTTACGGCTATGTTCCGGTCGACGGGGCCCAGCATAAAACCGTTGTCGAGATGACAACGGTGATCCTGGGAGATAAATTCCGCCATCTGACCGACCATTTTGAAACCATGCGCCGTAAACGTAATGAGATGACCTATGAGGCCGGGGCGCTTTTGACAAAATCCGAGTCCCAGGAAGCGTTTAACGATGCCATTGCCCTGGTGAAGAAGATCATGCAGGGGGTCAAATCCCGTAATCCCCAGATGGAATTGAGGTTTGAATAATGAGCGCGTTCCTCGCCGCTCACGTCACTTGCCTTAATTTGCCGTCGAGTGTGGGGGTGAAGAAAAAAGATATAGAATTTGTGGTGAGGGAAGTAAATAAATATTTTTAAAAAAGGGTAATATTTCTATGGAAAATTTAGTTGGTTGCATTATTCGTTTCGGTATTCCATTATACATAGCATTATATTTCTTTGCGTTCTTAGTATTCTTCATAAGTAAAAAATGTCTAATTTCGACCGAGGATATCAAAACGAAAATTCCGCCAGCAGTATTAACCTTGTTAATTGCTTATGCAGTATTTATTAAAGTTGATTACTATAGAGAAAAAACTAAGATTGACCTTCTGGCGCAGCCTTGTTATGACTCTTTAATAATTGGAAATGGATATAATGAGTGTTCAAAATTAGTCAAGTTAACGTCTAATTATGATCAAGATGAGTATTTGTATCAATATGGAAAGAATCAAATAAAGAAGATTAATTCCCAAGTTTATTCTTTAGTCTCCCAAATACCTATTTTTCGAAGGATTGGTTCAAGCAATACGTTTGTTCAGGAAGATTTCAATGATCTTAATGTGGGAAACGTTTATAACCACATGATTCATGCTTATTGGGGGAGCCGTGCTAAAGCAATCTATTTGTTGTTAGGAGTTGATCATGACTTGATTGCACGATCCGACCCTAATTACGGTTGGGATAAAATATTAGAAAGATTGACTACGTTAGTTGAGAACGATAAATATTTCCCAGTTCAAATAATGGCAAAAATAGCGTATGAAAAGATCGTTAATTCTGAAATAAGCAGCAAGAATCTTAAAGACGATCCTTTTGGTTTCAAAGCTGTGAAGCAGCACTGGGTAGATAACAAACCCGAAATCTTAAAAAGATTAGAGACTGATAATACACTTGCTATATATAAATAATTGTCATTGCGAGGCTGAATTATTTGGCCGGAAAACGAAGCAATCCTTTTAAAGAGATTGCTTCGCCCCGATAAAAACATCGGGGCTCGCAATGACACAAGATGCACTAATATTAAATTAACATCATGTATATCGCGTCAATGATCAATATAGGATTATCTTTCATTTTAAAGACGGCAACGCTACAGATGTTGAAATCACAGATTACCATTAAGAGGTAGGAACGATGATCCCCAAAAACCGTACACCCATTCACCCGGGGGAAATTCTTCTGGAAGAATTTCTTAAACCCATGAATATTTCCCAAACTCAGCTTGCTGAAAAAATTCATGTCCCCATCCAACGGGTCAATACGCTGATTGCCGGCAAGCGTGGCATAACACCGGAAACGGCCATCTTGTTTTCCAGAGTATTTAAAAATAGTCCGGAGTTCTGGATGAATCTTCAGGCCGCCTATGACCTGGTCGTTGCCGAACAAAAAATGGTTCACGCGTGAAGATTACTTTATTGACCAGAATGAAAAAATTACTCTTCATCAGCGTCAGATGGGAAGCCTGCCGGGTCTTTTGCAGGGTGATGAGTATTTTTTCTTGCCATCGTTGGATAGGATGTTATTATTCTACCGTTAGGTTAACCTTACATATGTTAGGTTTTTGTATATGGCGATACCCTTTCAAATCGAAAACATTTTAAATTCACCCTCGAAACTTGCCATCCTGCGCGTTTTGTCCTCCCGTCCCGGGGGGTTTAAAGCGACGGGCCGCGAGATCGCAAAGTTGTCAGGCTATTCCGCGCCTTCCACCCATGAATCCTTGAAGGATCTGCACTCTCAGGATGTCCTGATGCTGGATATTATCGGCAGACAGCATGTTTATTCCTTTAATGAAGAAAGCCGTGTTGTTCGGAAGATTATTCGTCCGATGTTTCATGCTGAAAGTGGATTTAAAAATGAAATACGCGATTTTCTTCTTGAGGACATTAGAAAGAAAAGGATTAAAGCCCTGATCGCGTCGCTGATCCTTTACGGAAGCGCTCAAAAAGGGACAACGGGGCGAGGGAGCGATGTTGATATTGCTGTTGTTGTCTTCCGGGCGGCGGATGTTGAGCGGGCCGCCGATATTTTTCTTTCCGAAATTGCCCCGCGTTTCAAAGCGTATTTCGGCGTTAGGCTTGACCCCTATGTGAAATCCGCGGCAGAATTCCGCGAACGGCTTAAGAAGAACCGCCCGCCGGTATCGACACTGATGCAATCCTATTTGGTTCTGTACGGCAAAGAGCCTTTGGAGGTATAAATATGGCCGCGCGCGAAATAAGGATTAAACAGGAAAATAAATCCGCGGCGACTGATTATTTTAAAAAGGCATCTGACAATTACGAACAGATGCTGACTGCTTTTCACGCGTCCAACTGAAATGCCGCCGCAACGCTGGTTGTCCAGTGTGCCATCTCATCGGCGGATGCGGTTTGTGTTTATGCGAAAGGGGCCCGTTCTGTCTCGCAGGATCACCTGGATGTTTGTGACCTCGTATCAAAGCTCCCGCTCGATGGCGCCTATGAGAAGGCCCGGCAGTTGCGCAGGGTGATTTCCCGAAAGAATATGGTTCAATACGAATGCCGCAGTGTCAATCGATCTGATGCCGATGATATGGTTAAGATTGCGGCCCGGGTTTACCAGTGGGTCAGAGAAAATATGGGGCAATAGTTTCAGAAGCAACCGAATCCATTTTGGGAGTGCAGGCGGTTAAAGACAATGATGAAGAAAACACTTTTTATCGGCGTCAGATGGGAAGCCTGCCGGGTGTTTTGCAAGGGGATGTGAGGTTAATATGAGAACAATCGGTGTTGTCACAACCAGCCGGGCGGATTACGGGATCTACTATCCGATTTTGCGAAAGATCCAGGCGCACGGGAACTTAAAATTATCTCTTTTAGTCACAGGCATGCATCTTTCCAAAGATTTTGGTTTGACGGTCCGAGTTATCAGAAAAGATGGATTTCCTGTTAAAGCCGAGATTCCGGTGCCTTTGTCGGATTCGCCGCAGGATATCAGCATTGCGATGGGTAAGGTCACGGAAGGCTTTGCGAAAGTTTTTAAAAATTATCATCCTGATATTCTACTCATCTTAGGCGATCGTTTTGAAATGCATGCCGCGGCGGTGGCATCCGTTCCTTTTCGAATTCCGCTGGCACATATTCACGGTGGCGAGAACACCTACGGCGCCATCGACGATTATTTTCGCCATTCTCTGACCAAGCTAAGCCATCTTCATTTTGCAACGACTCAAGAACACGCCAGGCGCATTATCCAGATGGGAGAGGAACCCTGGAGAGTTGTCGTAAGCGGAGCGCCATCGCTGGATAACATTTTTACGGAAAAACCACTGCCGCGCGCGGATCTCGAAAAATCATTCTCGTTTGCATTGACCGACAATACGATCCTTGCGACGTTTCATCCCGTTACCAACGATGACGGCCAAAATGCGGATTATATCCGCGAACTTCTCAAAGCTTTGGATGGATTCAAAAAGGAGACGGTCATTTTTACCGCGCCCAATGCCGATACGCACAATCGCGTAATCACAAAAGCGATCACGTCGTATGTTAAGAAAAATAGGAACTGCGTTTTTGTTCTTAACTTTGGCTCGAAGGCTTACCTTAGCGTTTTGCGTCATGTCCGCGCCATGGTGGGAAATTCTTCAAGCGGGATCATTGAGGCCTCCTCATTTCGATTGCCCGCTGTCAACATCGGAACGCGCCAGGACGGGCGGGTGAGGGCAAAGAATGTGATCGATGTCGGTTATCAGGCAAGCGATATCAAAAAAGGATTAAACAGAGCGCTTTCAATTTCCTTTCGAAAGAGTTTAAAAGGAATTCAAAATCCTTACGGAGACGGAAAAGCCGGCGGGCGCATTGTTTCGGTCTTAGCGCGCGTTGATACAAAAAAACTTTTGGAAAAACGTTTTTACGATCTTAAGAATGATTAAGCTAAGAAAATGAAAAGTAAATTATCAGTTTTGTTTTTTGGAAAAAACGATAAGCCGTTGGTTGTGAAAGCGGCGGCGTTTTTAAAAGAAAACTTTAAAACAGTGAACGTCGTTTTAGGAAATCGCAAAGAGGAATTTCCATTAAGAAAAACGGACCGCGCGTGGGATGTGGTGGTTTCTTACATTTCTCCCTGGATCATCCCGCCGTGGGTTTTAAAGAGCGCGAAGATTGGCGCGATCAATTTTCATCCCGGACCGCCGGAATATCCGGGAATCGGGTGCACGAATTTCGCACTCTACCATCAGGAAAAGAAGTTTGGCGCAACCTGTCATCTTATGGATTTAAAAGTGGATACGGGCAAAGTCATTTTGGTGAAACGATTTCCCATCCTTAAATCGGATAGCGTATTTTCGCTGACAATGCACGCCTACAAGGCTCTGGATGTTTTATTTTACCGGATCATTGAAGGTTTAAAGCAAGGAAAGCCATTGCCGGTTTCAAAAGAAAAGTGGACGCGAAAGCCATATACTCGAAAAGAGTTGGACGATCTGTGCCGAATTCATCCGTCGATGTCCGCGCAAGAAATTCAACGGCGTGTCAAGGCAACGGCTTATCCGGGGATGCCGGGAGCTTATGTAATCCTGGGAAACGAAAAGTTTGTTACGGAAAAAATATCACGATGAAATATTCTTTTAAAGAAAATAAAGTTTTCATCATCGCCGAAGCGGGCGTCAATCACAACGGCAATGTCATCATTGCCAAGAAAATGATTGATGCCGCCAAGCGAGCCGGTGTGGACGCGGTTAAATTCCAGACCTTTAAGGCCGAACTGTTCATCAGCAAATTCGCACCGAAAGCCCCTTATCAAAAAAAGGCGACAGGTACGGCCGAATCTCAACTCGAGATGGTGCGAAAGCTTGAATTGACCAAAGGCGCGCATATCGAGCTGATGACGCATTGCAAAAAGTCCGGCCTCATGTTTCTTTCAACGCCTTTTGATTTAGAAAGCGCCGACGTTTTAAAAAGCCTCGGGCTAAAGATTTTTAAAATTCCATCGGGGGAGATCACGAATCTTCCGCTTTTGAAAAAGATCGGCGGGCTAAAAAAGAAAATCATCATGTCAACAGGCATGAGTACACTCGATGAAATCAAAAAAGCTTTCGACGTTGTTGTTAAAGCCGGAACGCGAAAGGAAAACATTACGCTCCTTCATTGCAATACGGAGTATCCGACGCCTTTTGAAGACGTGAATCTGCGCGCGATGTTACAGTTGAAAGATGTGTTTAAAGTCGATGTCGGTTATTCCGATCATACAACAGGCATTGAAGTTTCCATCGCGGCTGTGGCGCTCGGCGCGACGGTCATCGAAAAACATTTTACGCTGGATAAAAATATGCACGGGCCCGATCATCAAGCTTCCCTTGAACCGAAAGAATTGTCTGATATGGTCAAGGCCATACGCCATATCGAAAAAGCCCTGGGAAGCTTGGATAAAAAACCTTCTCCCTCGGAGATAAAGAACATTTTGATTGCGCGCAAAAGCATTGTCGCGGCCAGAGACATTCAAAAGGGTGAAATTTTTACAGAAAAGAATTTAGCGGTCAAGCGCCCGGCGACGGGTTTAAACCCGATGTTGTGGGATCAGGTTGCTGGCAGAAAAGCAAAACAATTTTTTGGTGAAGATGAGCCTATTGCGTTATAGAATGTTAATATTCTCAAGAGTCTCGATTCTTTTAAAGGACGCATGATGAAACAAAAAGAAAATCTATTTCTGATTCTAAAAGACAGCCTGGTCAAAGAGGCCATGAAGCAGATGTCGGACAATGGCGAGAAGGTTTTATTCGTCATCGATAAAGATCGCAGGCTTTTTGGTTCTTTGAGTGACGGTGATATCCGCAAATGGATTTTAGAGGAGGGAAGCCTGCGCGACCATGTTGAGAAAGTCTGCAACAAAAACCCTCGTGTTGTCGGAGAAAACTACGATTTAAACGAAGTCAAAGACATGATGCTGCACCTTAAGATCGAATGTATCCCGGTTGTCGATGCCCAAATGACGATCAGAGATGTTCTGGTGTGGGCTAATGTTTTCAGTGAAAAGGAACCGGTACGAAAAACGCCGCTTGATATTCAAGTTGTCGTCATGGCGGGGGGCCGGGGGACAAGGCTTGATCCGTTTACAACAGTTTTGCCCAAGCCGCTTATCCCCATCGGGGACAAGCCAATCATCGAGATCATTATGGATAAGTTCGGTGAATATGGCATCAAAGAATTTTTTGTCTCCGTCAATCATAAATTGAAAATGATCAAATCTTATTTTGAAGATACAGACGGAAAATATAATCTTAAGTTTGTCGAAGAGAAAATTCCTTTGGGGACTGCCGGAAGCTTAAGGCTCATCAAGAATAAAATTAAGGATCCTTTTTTCGTGACCAACTGCGATATTATCATTGATGCGGATTACGAAGAGATCCTGCGTTTTCACAACGATAGAAAATATGACATGACGCTGGTTGTCTCCTGCAAGCATTACGTTATTCCTTATGGCGTTTGCACCATTGAAAACGGGGGGCGCTTAAAAAGCATCGATGAAAAACCTGAACATGATCTTTTGGTCAACACGGGCATGTATGTGATGCGAAAAAGATTACTGGAACTTATTCCTAAAAACAAAGCATTTCATATGAATGAACTCATCGCAAAGGCCAAAGCCAGGGGATATCAGATTGGCGCTTTCCCAATCAGCGAAAAAGCCTGGGTCGATATCGGCCAGTGGGAAGAATACCACAAGGCGATCAAGCATCTGAAGGTGGAGTAAAACAATAAATTGGTTACGGTATAGGGTTACGGTTAGGAAGCCCGTATCGTTGTTGGGTTACGGTAAGGTTTAAAAAACGTGACCGCAACCGAAAGCCGAAACGGGCATCGTAACCTTAACCGTTACCGAAGGACAATATGTATCAAAATAAGAAAATCCTGGCATTGATTCCCGCTCGCGGCGGCTCCAAAGGATTGCCCCATAAGAATACCCTTAAACTTTGCGGCAAGCCGGTTATTGCCTGGACCATCGATCAGGCCAGGCGCAGCCGGCATCTGGACCGTATTATTGTTTCGACGGACAGTCTACTCATCGCTAAAGTTGCCAAAAAGTACGGAGCAGAAGTTCCTTTTATGCGCCCGGGAGAATTGGCCGGCGATGAAGCCAGGAGTATTGACGTTGTTTTGCATGCGATCAATTTCTTAAAATCACAGGGCGGCGAATATGATTATCTGGTTTTACTCGAGCCGACATCGCCTCTTCGGGAAACAAGCGATATCGACCTTGCCATTGAAAAACTTCTTAATAATTCCAGCGGGGCCCTTTCGCTTGTCAGTGTCTGCCGCACGGAGGCAGCCCATCCGGCCTTTGATGTGACGGTTGGCGAAGCGGGGTTTCTCGTTCCCTACGAGGATAAATTTTTTAAAGTCCAACGCCGCCAGGAGATCAGCGACGTTTATTTTTTTGAAGGGACGATTTATATCGCTTCGGTGCCATCGTTATTGGAAGGGAAGGGATTCTTTCACGAAAAGACCATTCCTTATATTGTCCCGCGATGGAAGTCTCCGGAGTTGGATGAGCTTCTCGATTTTGTTACGATCGAAGCCATTTTGAAAAATAAAAAGAAAATGACCAGGAAAGCCATTGAAGAATGAACAAGGGTGTTAAGCTCTGGAAAAAAGCCAGGCAGGTGATTCCCGGCGGCAATCAACTGCTATCCAAACGCAGTGAAATGTTTTTGCCGGAACTGTGGCCTTCTTATTATAAAAAAGCCAGGGGCTGTGAAATTTGGGATCTTGATAATAAGCATTATTATGATTTTGCATCGCTTGGCGTGGGTTCCTGCGTTTTGGGTTATGCGGACCCGGATGTCAATAAAGCGGTTAAGGCCGCTATTGATAAGGGTTCGATGGCAACTTTAAACTGTTTTGAAGAAGTCGCGCTGGCGGAAAAACTCATCACGCTTCATCCGTGGGCGGACATGGCGAGATTCTCACGTGCCGGCGGAGAAGCCTGCGCGATCGCGGTACGCATCGCCAGGGCCGCCACCGGCAAAGACAAAGCCGCTTTTTGCGGTTATCACGGCTGGCATGATTGGTATCTTTCGGCGAATATTGCAAGTGCCAAAAATCTTGACGAACAGCTTTTGCCCGGGCTTGCCCCCCGAGGTGTTCCGCGCGCCTTGAGCGGAACATTGCTCCCCTTTAATTACAACAAACTTCATGAGCTCGAAGATATTGTGAGTCAACATGGCTCTGAAATCGGTGTCATTATGATGGAGCCGGTTCGCGCGAGCGATCCGCAAAAAGGATTTCTAGAAGGCGTGCGCGCCATTGCTGATCGCATTGGCGCGGTTCTTATCTTTGATGAAGTGACGTCAGGATTTCGTGTTAATTGCGGCGGAATTCATTTGACGTACGGCGTTAATCCCGACATCGCGGTTTTTGGAAAGGCTTTGGGAAATGGATTTCCGATCACGGCGATCATCGGGAAAAAGAAATACATGGACGCGGCCCAGGAAAGTTTTATCAGCAGTACGTTTTGGACGGAGCGCATCGGTTTTGTCGCGGGCCTGGCGACGATTGAAAAGATGGAGACGCTGAAGATCCCAAAGAAACTTGTTTCGTATGGACGGATGATTAAGGATGGATGGAAGGCGGCGGCTAAAGCGGCGGGGATCGAAATCAAGGTTTCTGGAATTGACCCGCTTCCTCATCTTGAGTTTTCTTACAAAGACGGCCAGGCGATACAAACGTTTTATACTCAGGAAATGCTAGAGAAAGGTTTTCTTTCGAGTGGTTCGGCTTATACGAGTTATGCCTACAATGAAAAGATCATTGGCAAATATGTCGCCGCAACAAGGGAAGTCTTTAAGTCTATCGGAACACTATTAAAACAAAATAAAAATATTGTGGAATATCTTAAAGGGCCTGTCAAACATAGCGGGTTTAAGAGGTTGACGTAAAGCGTGGGTGGCCATGGGGCCTGCGTGTCGCGCTCAAACAGGCAACTCGCTCAAGCTCGTCGCAAACTCGCGCGGCACGCAGGCCCATGGTCATAAGCTATGGAATTGAATGAAAATGATGATTAATTAAAAAATAAAATCGTCATTGTCATCGGTGGCGCGGGATTAGGGCTTCTGTCCCGCGCGCAGTTCACGACGAAGCGTAGCGAAGTCGTTGTCCGAGCACGGGACAGAAGCCCTAAACCCAAAATAAAACTGAAAAGAATGAATACAAATTTGAAAAATAAAGTTGTGATTGTCACCGGCGGTGCGGGGCTGTTGGGGCGCGAATTCGTTAAAGCGATTTTGCGTCATGGCGGCATCCCTGTGATCGCGGAAATCAATGCCAGTGCTGCCCAAAAGCTGCAGAAAGATTTGCAAAAGAAGTTTCCTCGCGCAAGGGTCGATTTGTTCAAACTGGATATTACTTCAAAAGACTCCTTGCAGAAAATGATCCGCTATGTAAACGGTCAATACGGGCGCATTGATGCGCTTGTCAATTGCGCTTATCCGCGCAATAAGAATTTCGGCCGAAAATTTGAAGATGTCACGTACAAAGATTTTTGTGAGAATGTTAATCTTCAACTGGGCGGGTATTTTCTTTCTTCACAACAAATCGCTTTATATTTCAAGAAACAAAGATTTGGCCATCTCATCAATATCGCTTCCATTTATGGCGTTGTGCCGCCGCGCTTTGAGATCTATGAAGGGACGAACATGACAACGGCGGTTGAGTATGGGGCTGTTAAATCGGCGATCATTGCGCTCACAAAATACATGACGAAATATTTTAAGGGCACCAATATCCGGTTTAACACGGTCAGTCCCGGCGGGATTTGGGCGGGTCAGCCAAAAACATTCCTTAAGAAATATCGCGCTTTTTGCCAATCGAAGGGAATGTTACAAGCGAAAGACGTGGTGGGAACCTTGCTTTTTCTTTTATCTGATGACTCGCAGGCGATCACAGGGCAGAATTTTATTGTTGATGACGGGTTTGTTTTGTGAAAGTTAACAGGGCAGGAGTTTCGCGGTTGAATACCATCCTTGTGTCATTGCGCCCGCCCCGCCGCTTCGCGGCGAAAGCTGCGAGCCGGGGAGGCGGAATTTTTTGGCCGGAGAACGAAGCCTGCCTGCCGGCAGGCAATCTTTTAAAAAGCTTGCTTCCCCCGCAGTTGGCGGGGTCGCAATGACACCAAACATGAAAATCTTGCAGGGGGTCTTGATGGCAACAAAAGATGAAATTCGTGACGTCATTTACTCGGCGATCGATGAAGTCAATCTCATGCTTCCCAACAATCGGAAGATCGAGAAGGCATCACATGCGCCGCTGTCAGCAGACAAAGGCGGCCTTGATTCCCTGGGGCTCATCAATGTGATCATTGCCATTGAACAAAAACTTGAGGGGCGGTTCAAAAAATCGGTTTCTCTGGCCAATGAACAGATGATGTCGCAGGGACAAAATCCTTTTGCGAATGTTGACACACTCGCCGATTATATTTTGAAAGTCTTAGGTAATTCAAATATATGATAAATTGGAGATAAAAGAATACGAAACAGTCAGGTTCTCTAAATTTCAAAGTTTTAACTGGATTTTTTATTATTGCTCTCAGCACCCTAACATTTGAGCTGCTTATCTCCAGAGTTATGAGTGTCGTCGCTTGGTATCATTTTGCTTTCATGGCGATCTGCCTGGCTCTTTTCGGGATGACTGTTGGAGCCGTTATTGTTCATAAATATCAAGAGTCCTTATTCAAAGAATATCATCGGGTGTTATACCTGTTTTCTTTGCTTTTCTCTGTCACATTATTATTTAATTTAATTGTTATTTGCGTTCGCCCTGCCTTTACCAATTCGTCTGACGGAGGATGGGAAATTGTTTATCACCCTTTCAATATCTTTTTAATCTTTACTTCAATCGCAGTTCCCTTAATAGGATCTGGTGTCGTGATATCTCTTGTACTCAGTAAATACGTTGATCGTGCAAATAAAATATATTTTTTTGATCTTGTAGGAGCCTCTTTAGGATGCCTTTTATTCATTCCCATCATAAATTTTCTGGGAGTTGTAAATTCTTATATTTTTCTCGCTTTATTGGGTTTGTTGGCGGCCTTTTTATTCAATCTCGATGATGAATATTCTCGAAAAATTTTTTTACTAATTCTGTCGCTCTCACTTATTTTCTTTCTCTGGGCAAATAGTAAAGCTGGTCTGTTAGAACTTCATTGGGCAAAAGGCAAACCAGATAATTACGCTTTTTATAAAAAATGGAACTCCTTCTCATATATAAGGCTCATAGATTGGGGTAGAGATAATAATCCTGTAGGCTGGGGATTTGCCCCGAAAAAAAGAGACGAAATTCGACACACTCGGGTTGACCAAATTTATCTGGATATCGATGCTATCGCAGGAACAGTCATGTCAAATTTTGAGAATAGAGATCTTAGTAAGATTAATTTTTTAAAATATGATATTACCGCTCTTGCTTATTATCTTGTTCACGATGGAGATGTCTTGGTCATAGGAATAGGTGCCGGCCGCGATATTTTGACCGGTATAGTATTCAATCAAAAATCAATTACCGGGGTTGAGATCAATGAAACAATTCTGGATGTCCACAAAAGATTATTCCCAAAATTCAGCGGTGATTTAAGCCATCATCCTAAAGTCAAATTTATCAATAATGAAGCGAGGAGTTATATTAATTCATCTAATAGAAAATTTGATCTGATTCAATTATCGCTTATTGATACTTTTGCTGCCACTCAAGCAGGGGCTTATGCTTTGACGGAAAATAATCTCTATACTGTTGAGGCTTTTAAAACCTATTTTAATCATCTGACGGATCAAGGATTCTTAAGCATTTCTTATTGGATGCATCCTGGCAGCCCGGAAGCTATGTTGAAGCTTACCGGAGCGGCAACAGAAGCCATTAATAAAGAAAGTATAACCAATCCACGCGCCCACTTGGTCATTGTTCACAAAGATGGTCTGGATGATGGCCGAGGAGTAGCCAATTTGTTGGTCAAAAGAAAACCTTTTTCAAATGAGGAACTGTCAACGATTCAAAAATATTGTGACGATATGGGATTTCAGCTTATTTTATCGCCTTCGGGAGCTACCGATGAATCTTTTGCAAAAATGTCCGATGTCAACCACATTGGCGAATACGCGAAAAATTATAAACTAAATATTTCTCCTGCTTCCGACGACAAACCATTCTTTTTCCTTCTGACAAGACTCAATATTGGAAAATTTTTTAGCGAACTTAAACTATTTAATTTCAGCGCAGAGTATATTTTGTTTTCCTTGCTTGTATTAATGCTCATTCTAACTTGTTTATTTGTCATTTTGCCATTATTGAAAACAACAGCATTAACGCAATTGAATGTCGCCACGCTTCCTTTTTCAATATATTTCACGGCGATTGGTTTAGCATTTATGCTTATAGAAATGTCCCAACTCACGAGGCTGAGTTCTTTTCTTGGCCATCCTATTTACAGCCTATCAATTGTATTATTCTCATTTTTACTAAGCGGCGGTTTAGGCAGTTACTTTCTTGGATCCACTGATAATAAAAAAACAATTGTAACCTACTGCGTTTTATTCATCTCTATTTGCATGCTGTCAACAATATTTACAATCCCTGCAATAGATTACTTTTCAAAATATCCTATCCATCTACGTATGATCGTTGCGATTTGTACAGTTTTCCCTCTTGGTTTTTTTATGGGATCTTTTCTTCCGCAAGGAATGAGGCTTTTAGGAGAAAGAAACGGCCCGGTCGCACTATTCTGGGGGTTAAATGGCGCCACCTCAGTTTTGGGTTCCATTTTGGCTATGATTTTTCAAATAACCTGGGGATTAAATATGACCTTCTCATTGGGAATGATATTGTATCTTGTAGCTATCATGACATTGTTTAAGCTTAAATTTGAGGTCCCTCAATATAATTTATGGAATCCAAAGCGATGACATCACTTATTATTTCTGATTTTCAGGCCGAGAATCTGGCGGGACTCATCAATAACGACGCTGAGGCGCCGATTTTGCAGGCAAAATCGGCGCCCTTCGGGCAAGTCGTACCGCTTTTAATGGATTCAAATCACGAGCTGTGGAAAGGCCCGCTGGACAGCCTGATCATCTGGACGCAGCCGCAGTCCATAAGCCCGGCCTATGCAAGACTCCTGGATTATCAAGACGCCCATCTCGATCATGTCCTCAATGATGTGGAACGTTTTGCGAACTTAATATTGAAGAATTCCAACCGCGCAAAATATCTTTTCATCCCGTTGTGGGTGATCCCCACATATCATCGCGGCTATGGATTTTTAGATGCCAAGAGCGATAGGGGCGCGAGTCCTGTTCTTTCTAAAATGAACCTGGTCCTGACGGAAATGTTATCCCCATCGAAGAACACCTTTGTCTTGAGCACAAACCGCTGGATTGAAACCGCCGGAAAAAATGCCTTCAATCCCAAGTTGTGGTACATGGGCAAGATTGCTTTTGGCCATGAAGTTTTTTTAGAATGTGTGCGTGATGTGAAGGCGGCGCTTCGCGCCTTAACCGGGCAGGCCAAGAAACTCATTATTCTGGATCTTGATGATACGCTTTGGGGCGGGATTGTCGGCGATGACGGTTATCAAAATCTAAAATTAGGCGGCCACGATCATATCGGGGAGGCGTATGTTGATTTTCAAAGAGCGCTCAAATCCTTCACACGACGCGGCATCATTTTGGGAATTGCCAGTAAGAACGATGAATCCGTTGCTTTAAAAGCCATTAACGAGCATCCGGAGATGATTTTAAAACTTGAAGACTTTGCCGGCTGGAAAATCAACTGGAATGACAAAGCCCAAAATATTGCGGATTTGGCGGACGAATTGAATTTGGGATTGCCGTCGGTTGTCTTGATCGATGATAATCCCCTTGAACGCGCGCGCGTCAGAGAAGCCCTGCCTGAAATTTTTGTCCCCGATTGGCCGCAGGACCCGATGCTTTATAAAAGTACGCTTTTAAATTTGCGTGTTTTCGATCATCCGCCCATCACATCCGAAGACAGGAAGCGGACAGAGATGTACAAAACGGAAGGCCAGCGTTCATCGCTTAAGGGTACTGTCGGCTCGCTTGATGAATGGTTTGAGAAGTTAGAGATCAAAATTCATGCCGAAGAATTAACCGATGCGAATTTGCCGCGCGCGGCACAGCTTCTTAACAAAACAAATCAATGGAATCTTTCCACACGGCGCCTTTCCGACAAAGAGCTGATGGATTGGGTACAACAGGACCATCATAAACTCTGGGTGATGCGCGTTGCCGATCGATTCGGAGATTATGGTTTAACGGGCATCGTCAGCGTCGACCTTCAAAATGATTTGGTATCCCTTGTTGATTTTGTTTTAAGTTGCCGCGTGATCGGCCGCAAAGTGGAAGAGACAATGCTTGCGGTGGCTGTCAACTTTGCCCGCCGATCAAAAGCCAGAGAGCTAAAAGCTCAGTATCTTACAACCGAAAAAAACAAACCTTGCCTGGAATTTTTTGAGAAGTCAGGGTTTCAAAAAATAGAAAATATTTTTACATGGGATGCCGCTCAACCTTATCTTACGCCGAGAGCGATCCAACTGTCGGGAATAACCATCGATGGTTAACTCTAAAGGGTGCCGCATTCATTTTATCGTTACCCCGGAAATGCTAAAATTTTTTTGTCAGCTAACCGGCGACAGGAGCTCGCTTCATACCAACAGTGTTTTTGCCCGAAGAAGTCTGTACCGTGAAAATGTGGTTCATGGCATGCTTCCTTTGCTGTTCCTTTCTCTGATCAATCCGTCATCATCGGCCAAAAAATATTCACTATCGCGCATCGGCGCGCTTTTTCTAAAGCCGGCTTTTATCGGTGACGAACTTGATCTCATTTGGAAAGCCCTGCCCCCCGTCAAAAACAATTCTGATATCAATGGTGAATTTTTCCTTAAGAATATTAAAAACGATTCTGTTTTAACATCCGGTTCACTGACGTTGACATCAAACTTTGTTCAAGAAAAGCAAAACGCAAAATCGACGCAAACGATTTTATCAAACAAATCACTTTTGTTAAATTTGCTTCGCGAAGCGAATTTAACCCTTGATCAAATCAAGGCGGGGGATGAGCGTCAATTTGCGTTTGCACTTTCAAACCAAACGACACAATTAGCGGCAAAAGTTCTTAAAAGCGGTTTGGGTGACGCGAACGTATCAACTTCCAAAGCGCCATCAAAAACCGGCTTTGATATCAATAATCTGATGGCCGCGAGCCTTCTGTCGACCTTTGTCGGGTTGTGCCTGCCCGGCCGATACGCAACCTTCATGGATTTTCAATTGAACTTTCAAAAGAATATTGCGCAAAAGAAAAAATATGTTTTAAAAGGAAGAATTGATTTCAAATCGGACTCGACCGCGACGCTGGTTGAAGCCGTATCAATTTTAGATTCTGCGGGGATACCCATGGCGACAGGACATGTCAAAGCAAAAGTCAATCCGCCGGATGTGCAAATGCCGACGATGGATGAGTTAAAGAAAGATGTCGGGAATGTGGATTTTAAAGGCAGGGTCGCATTAATTACCGGCGCCAGCCGGGGGATCGGAGAGGTGATCGCGAAGTATTTTTCACTTCACGGCGCAAAGGTTGTTATCAATTACGCGAAAAGTAAAAGCGACGCCCATCGGGTTGCGCGGGAAATTAAGAAAAATGGCGGGCAGGCGCTTGTTGTCCAGGCCGATATTACGGATCGCGCTGAAGTCAAACGCATGATAAGCGCTGTTATAAGCAAGTTTGGCAGCATCGATATTCTTGTTAATAATGCGGTGCGCAGCTTTTATCCGATCGCCCTTAACGAGTTATCATGGGAAGAGATCCAGAAAGATATCGATGTCAATGTCAAAGGCGCTTTCTATTGCTGTCAGGAAATTATTCCTCTGATGAGGCAAAGAAAATCAGGAAAGATCATTAATCTTTCAACAGTTGCAGTGGAAAATCCACCGGCGGGCCAGGCAAAGTATGTGATCTCGAAAGCCGCGCTGGAAGGATTAACAAAAAGTTTGGCGGTGGAATTGGCCGGAGATCATATTCAAGCCCATTGTGTTGTCCCGAGCCTGGTGGAAACAGATTTAACCAAACATATTTCCAAAATCTTTACGGAGAAGATAAAAAAAGTTAAACCGGTTGATGTTGCCAGGGCCGTCATGAATCTTGCCGCGCCTGAAAATGCAACAACCGGGCAGAGAGTTGTTTTGACAGGTGATAGCCTATCAACTCTTCTGCCGCCGAGAAAAAATGTTACGATACAAGGGAGGGCAGTGGCGTTAAAACCGATTTCTCAAAAAGAGATCAATGGGCAATATATTGCGTGGCTCCATGATCCGCAGGTCAATCAATTTTTGGATGAGGCCCGTCATCGAACACAGACACAGGAAAGTATTGTGGAATACATCAATGGGCTTCGAAAAAAAGAAGGCTGCGAGCTTTTTGCTGTCTTTTCAAATCACAATGGAGCTCACATCGGCAATATCGGTGTGACGGTTTTTAATGCAAAACAGGGGCTTGCCGGTTACGGGATCATGATGGGGGACAAAACGGCACGGATGATGGGTTTGGGCGGCGAGGCAACGCTTTTGATCGTTGAATATCTTTTCCGGCAATCACAAGTCCGAAGGATCGAAGAACATACCTATTCCGTCAATGAAAGATCATGGGCGACACTTGAATCTCTTGGTTTTAAAAAAGAAGGCGTACTCCGTCAGCATATTGTGTTATCCAACGGGAAGGTATGTGACATGTTTATTCACGGGCTTTTAAAAGACGAGTGGGTCAAAGAGCGGCAAAAATTCCAGGCGATCTTAAGCACTGTTAAAATTTATCCGCCTTAGCGGAACGCACGAATTTACCCATGGATAAGAAAAAGGATTGTTTGGCGAGATGTCCGCCCGCACAGGCAAGCCCTTAATATGTCGGGCGGATAACCTCGCCGAAGTCAAACACGAAAAGTGTTTGACGAAGGCGGGTCAATAGAAAGGTATCACGGGCTTTCCTGTGGGGCTTCCATGACTGACGATAAACGTTTATATTGCGTGGAACGGTTAACAGCCATCGGGGGGCTGTTTTTTTTGTTGCCGTTCATTTTAAAGGACAGACAGCAAAAAAAACAGCCCCCCGCAACCCTTTATTTTATCGACGCCACCACTCCCGGACTCTATTTGACTTCATTTTTTGGAAAACTCTTCGGGATTTGCGCTGAACCCTTAAACTTTCGCCTGATGGATGTTCACGATGAACAGGGAAATCTTTCACGGCTCAAGATCACCTATTTCGAATTAGAAAAAATTCAAAAGGAAATCTTTAAAAATGAAGTTCTTGTTTCCATCCGAGACCACGATGGCCTTTCACCCTGGTTAAAAACTTATTTTGAAAAACACGCTGTTCTTAGCGATCTCCCCGGGTATTGCCCGCTTTGGAAAACCCTTTTTATCATTCACATCTGCGGCTGGAAAAGACGGCAATCCGATCAAAAGAACCGCCGCTGCTATCTTTTTTTAGACAGGAGGGTCTGGCTTGAAGAAATTGCGGCTTACGCGCAAACTCAGAACGTCATTATCAAAGCTCTTCCCAAAATTCAAATTCATCCCCCATTTATTATTACAAAAATATTAACCCGTCATATGCGATTGTTGAAAAGCATTCGATTCTATATTCATGACAAAGGCTTATTAAAATTCACCATCACCTGGATACAAGAGCTCATCGGAAGGAAGCCATTATCCCAAACACCGCCTGATGACAAATTATTAGCCTCAGAAAGCAAAATGGCCGTTGAGTATTATGGCCAGTTGAATCTTAACTCGCCGCAATGTCATTCGGATCTTTCCTTTTGCCAGCAATCAGGTATCAAAGGGGAAGATGTCATCATAACGTTTAACATATCCCGTGATCCGTGCGATGAAAAGATGGCACAAGAACTTTCTCACTGGGGCGCGCGGGCGATCAGTTTGAATCCCAAGGCATCGTTTTCATCATTTGCAAAACCCTATTATGGATGGCCGGGACAATTTCAAAAATCTCCGGGCCCGCCTCAGATCTCTTCTTTAAAATGCCCGGAGCACACATGGTTTCGTGAAGAATGGAATTCTTTTCAAAATGAATATCATTTTTGGTTGGGGTTATTTAAAACCTGTCATATTAAGATCTTCGTTTCTTGGTATAAATATGATGCCCTGCATTGTGTGATAGGGGAAGCCTTGAATACCTTAGGCGGAGTCAATGTCATTTATCAAAGGGCCTTCGAAGAATTTCCATCGCCGGAAACAGCGGTTTGTGCCGATCTTGTCTTTGGGTTTTCGCGCTTGAGTTTTCATAGCGAAAAACTTTCCCGCATTTCAAATTACGTCATGACAGGATATTTGGGTGACCATCGGCCGCGTTTTTTAAAAGATGAGGCAAAAGCTTTGCGAGAGAGTTTGCAGCAAAACGGAGCCCGGCAGATCATGGCCTATTTTGACGAAGGCTCTGCCTCGGATGAACGCTGGTTGCCCGGCCACGCATTGACCAGACAAAATTATCATTTTATTCTCAATAAAATATTAACACATCAAGATTTTGGCCTTATCTTAAAACCAAAAAACGCGATTTCCCTTCGCGCGCGTTTGGGGCCGGTCAGCCCATTATTGGATGAAGCGATCAAAACAAAACGTTGTTTTATGTTTGAAGGCGGATTGCTTCATGCGCCTCATCCTCCGTCGGCAGCCGCACTGGCCTGTGATATCGCTGTCCACGGGCATATGTTCTCGGCAACGGCAGGTTTTGAGTCGGCTCTCTGTGGCGTGCCCACTCTTCTTTTGGACAGGGAAGGCTGGAATGTCAGCCGCCTTTATGAATTGAAGGAGGGCCGCGTGATTTTTAAGGATTGGGATCATTTGTGGAACGCGGCCGAGGAATACCGGAAAGATAAGAAAAACAATCCCGGTTTTGGAGATTGGTCACCCCTTATGAGTGAGCTTGACCCCTTTCGTGACGGTCAGGCCGCCCGGCGCATGGGGGATTATTTAAACGATGTCCTGGAAGGGTTAAAGAAGGGCCATTCTAAAAATAAGGCCATGGCGGATGCTTCTGATCGTTACCGGGAAAAATGGGGAAAAGATAAAGTTATTGAAAATCCGAGAACTCCTTCATAAAAACCATGCCGCAAGTGACCATCATCCAGCAGACACCTTTTCTGAAGGGCATCCTCAAGTGCCGTTCTTTTAAAAAACGCCGCACTTATGAGTGCCTCATTTTAGGAGAGGTCAGTGATGATATTTTACGGCTCTTAAAAGAAAAAAATATCAAGATCGTAGAACCGTTTTCAGAAAAAGGGCCTTTGAAAGAACAATTTTTAAATGCCGCCAACGATGCGGTCGGGTATTTAAACGCCCATCACGATGAACGATTATGGCGAGCTTTGGACCTATCGTCGAAGAATCGGTTTACGACAAACCTTACGCGTCATTTCGAAGACTTCCTGTCGGTTATGAACGTTATCAAAAAAGAGGATTATAATGAACTTTTGGTTGTGAATGTCTCGTGGGTGATTCTGCCATCGATTCGCCTGGCGTTGAAAGCACGCCATACAGGATGTGTTTGCATCGAAAATCATTTTCAGAAACAGCTGGAGATTCTTTGGGTGTCCGCGAAAAAAATATGTTCCTCCGGTTACCATATCGGTAAACTTTATTATCGCGCCGGGTTGTCTCGCAAAGAATTAAGAAGGGTTTTGCGATCGAAACTTCAGAAAAAAAAGCCCTGTGATGTTATCAAGACGTTTATTTATGATGCTTCGTTTGTCATGGGCGGCGAACCCGCGTATACGGATGCCTTTTTCGGCCCTCTGGTGGAATTTTTAAAAGAAAAAAAGGACGTTATTATTTTTGCCAATATCCTGGGAAATTTCCCATTGTCTTTAAAACACATCCGGCGTTTATCTCTGCTGATTGTTCCGTTTGAATATTTTTTATCATGGAAAGATATTATTTGCGAAGCGCTCGGTGCTTATCTTTACCGGCCTTCTGTCAAATGGAAAGTCTCCTTCTTTGAGTATGATGCCCGTGACATCATCCGCAACGAACTTTTATCAACCGGTTACAAAATACAACTTTATCAGCTGATGCATTATCGGGCCACGCAAAAACTCACGAAGGAAGTGAGTATCAAAAATTTTATCATGACTTACGAAAACAATCCCTGGGAAAAGATGTGCCTGATGGCGCTAAAAGAGAATTCTCCGGCGACAAAAGTGATCGGCTATCAGCATACGGTCGTTCCGCAGGCTTCTCTGAATATGTTCCCGAGTATTTATGAGAAGAACCTTCCGCGGCCGGATCGCATCTTAACGGTGGGAGAAGCCCCCAAAAATATTATGGAAAAATATGGGACGTATGAAGAGAATATTATTCAATCATCGTGCGGGCTGCGGTTTCAGTATCTCTTTTCAGAAGATGCGCCCCAACGCAAACGCACCAATCGTATCTTAGTTGCTCTGGAGGGAATATTTGATGTTTACAAGCTTGTCAATTATGTTGTGAAGGAGCTCAAAGATGACGGGCGTTATCAGGTGACGATTCGTACGCATCCGGTTTTGCCCTTGAAACAATTTCGCCACAAATTAAATCATGACCCCTCAGGATCTCATTTTAGGATTTCGGAGGCAGGGGCAGGGGCGCCCCAGCGCTTTGCTTCGCAAAGCGAAACAGCCGGGGCGCCCCTCCTAAAAGATGATCTTAAAAATAACGATATTGTTATTTATTGGGGAAGCACGGTTGCGATGGAAGCCTTGAATATGGGCAAGCCGGTCATTCATTTTGACATGGGGTCGTTGCTCAGTTTCGACCCCTTATTTGAATGCCCTCATTTAAAATGGGTTGTCACCCGAAATGATGCCCTGTCTACGGTGATTGAGAAAATTTATTCTTTATCAGATGAAGAGTACAATCAGCAGCTTGCCCGGGCCAAAACCTATCTTTCTAATTATTTTCATCCCGTTTCCCCCGAAAACCTTCAAAAATTTGTTATATAGACTTTAATTGACGTCCTGCCCTCGTCTTTGCTACAATAAAAAATCTTGCAAGGCGAAAGTTGCTTTGTTTTGAACAACTTGGCTTATTAATCGTTTATGGAACAACATTCTCAAGCTCTAAAAAAAATCAAGTGCGCCATCGTTGGCTACGGCTATATGGGTAAAATCCGCCAGAGCGTTGCGGAATCCATCGATACGCTGGAGTTAATCGGCATTTACGATGCCGATGACGCGATACGCGGCCAAATCGAGGGCGCCCGCACTTTTTCTTCTCTCAAAGATGTCCTCAAATCAGAAGCCCAGATTATTTTTGTCTGTACGCCCAACCGCTATTCTCCGGAAATTTGTATTCAAAGTATGCAGCTTGGTAAACATGTGTTTTGCGAAAAACCCCCGGGGCGGAATCTCGATGATATCCGCGACATCATGAAAGCGGAAAAAGAACAGGACGGACGGGCCAAGCTCATGTTCGGTTTTAACCATCGTTTTCATCCCGGAATTCTCAAGGCCAAGGCCATCGTCGATAGCGGCCGCATGGGGCAGGTGGTTTGCCTGCGCGGGATTTACGGAAAATCGGGAGGAGTCAATTTTCAGAAATCCTGGCGTAACGATAAAACCATTTCCGGCGGAGGGATCCTGTTGGACCAGGGCATTCACATGATGGACCTTTTTCGTTATTTCTGCGGGGATTTCGAGCAGGTCAAAGCTTTTGCCAGTAATAATTTCTGGAAGTTTGAAATGGAAGACAATGCCTTTGTCATCTTGCAGAACAAAAAGAAACAAACCGCCTTCTGTCATTCCTCGGCGACATTTTGGAAACATTCTTTTCGCATCAATATCATCATGGAAGAAGGGTATTTGATTGTGGAGGGGCTTTTGTCAAAGACCGGAAGTTACGGCCGCGAGAAACTCATTATCGGCCGCCGGCAATTCGAAGATGAAACACATGCGGTGGGAAACCCATCGGAGGAAGTCACTTACTTTGACCGCGACCTGTCGTGGAATTTGGAAGTTGAAGAATTCATCCGCTGTGTTGAAGGCAACAAGCCCGTTGCGGTCAGCTCTTCGGAAGATGCTTATAAGGTTATGGAAATGATCGATAAGGCTTATCACGACGCAGGCTTGAGCCTCTGGCAGGGGAAATTCAATGAAGAACACAGTCGTTTTTGACGAATATCACGATGCGGACCTCAAGCCCTCGGATTTGATCCGCCGGTATATTGATCTGACCAGAGACGATGTCATAAAAATTTTATCCGCGAAAGACAGCTTAAAAAGCTCTCCCTGTCCGGCGTGCCAATCCAAAAAGATTTCCTCAAGCTTTGAGAAGTTTAAGCTCACCTACAATGAATGCGGCCATTGCAAAACGCTTTTTATTTCACCGCGCCCGAGCGATGAAAAGCTCGATGACTTTTATAAAAATTCCAAATCCGCGATCTTCTGGCGCGAACAACTCTCTTTAAAAACCCAGGCCAAGCGCAAGGAAAAGATCATCAAGCCGCGCTTTCAATGGATCTTAGATTCAACGCTCGAGTATTTCCCAAAAGCCCGGCATTATATCGATATCAACACCAATCAATTCGGTTATATCGAAGAACTTCACAAGGCCCAACAATTTAAACAAAAGACGATCATTCATCCTTTGATGCCGAAGGACGCAATCCGTTTCGACGGTGAGATCGATCTTGTGGATTTACCATGGTGGCAAGTCGAGGCGCACGGCCGTGCGCCTCTACTGAAAAGTCAGGCCGACGTGGTTTCGCTTTTTGAGGTTTGTGACCGGACGGCGGATGTGGAGGGGTTGCTCAAAAAAGTTTATAGCTTTCTTAAAACGAACGGCCTTTGTTTTATGACGAATATTTTGATTTCCGGTTTTGATCTGCAAGTCCTTTGGGAAAAGGCTGAGAATTTGTATCCGCCGGACAGGCTCAACGTTTTTTCCATTGAAGGTTTGAAATTATTATTTGATCGCAATGGTTTTGAGATCCTGGAATTAAGCACACCGGGGATTTTGGACGCGGATCTGGTTTTAAAAGCCATGAAAGATAATCCGCAAATCGAAATCCCGCGGTTTGCGCGGTATCTGTTGTCCAGCAGAGATGAAGACGCGCGGATGAATTTTCAGGAATTCCTGCAGTCGAATCTTTTAAGTTCGTACGGACGGATTGTGGTGAGGAAACGTTAGGCGTCATTCCCGCAATCTTTAAGCGGGAATTAAAAAATACCGTCGCCCCCGAATGTTTTAGTCGGGGGCCTCAAAAACAAGACCCCCGACAAAAGATTTCGGGGGTGACAGGGAACTAAGACCCCCGACAAAAGATTTCGGGGGTGACAGGGAA
>OBEQ010036980.1_pt1 | contig 100395 bp, 111 predicted proteins | sample 1670901 | NCBI WGS metagenome assembly OBEQ01 (sample SAMEA104232315, study PRJEB22302) | groundwater metagenome | biome: forest; feature: aquifer; material: groundwater | place: USA | collected 2011-08-07 | depth 5.4 m
GAAATGCTACAGATCTTGAGCCTGACCATGTTTGAACGAATGCCGTTGGATCAACTACTTGCACAAGCCGTGATCGAAGACACCGACCACATTGCGAATAAACAGCTGATCTTGTTCGAGTAACGTTGGGACACTACTGATACCGGAATTCGAGTTCATGCCGATAAAGTCTCGTCTGTCGCATTCAATCAGCAAAGATTCCTGGCTCTTGCCCTTCGCTTAGCTCTGCCAGTTCGCCCGGAGCAGGTCTTCACTCTCCTCATAGCGGCAGGTGAATGTGCCGTGATGCGCGTGATGGAGCGCCTCGCCGATGCGCCGCGCGAGATGGGGATCGGTCGTGGTGATGACTACTCCGACTGGAGCTTCGGCTTGGTCCTCGATCTTGATAATGCGAGCCAGAGGATGTTCGGCTTTGACACGGGCTTCTTCATTGCGGGCGAGTCCGACAACCTGGTCCCGATGCGAGGCGACAAACTCACCGGTAAGCAGCAACACTCCGCTAGCCGCGCCGTCCCGTATCCGTTCACAGGCAGGGCACACGATGGCGTGACTCTTCGCTGGGGCAGTGGCCCATGTCCACCGGCCTTTGTGGTAGACCGCTTTACACTCACGACAGACCGATGGCTCCAGGAGTTTGCCCTTTGCCTTGTAGAGGTCGTGCTTCCGGGCTCGAACCGATCGATCTTTCTTGTCTCGGGGAAGATGTGACGTCGACATAACAACTCCTTTGCTCCATTGTGTGAGAGATTTCTGATCATTCCGTCAGGGAGGGAAGCCTCCCCCGTACGTCCTTCCTGCACCAGCCTTGCTCCGACTGGACTGCTCCACAGGATGCCAGATGTGCACGCACAATGCCACATGGCAAAAGGATGCGTAGAGGAATCAATTCTGCCGAAACCCTCGATGGACGCGAGAGGGTAGATCCGCATGGATGGACCACTCCCAAAGAGGCTGTGGTGTTATTCGTCACAACCAAACGGAGGTCCTGTCCCCTAATGCCACAGTTTACATGCAGGGCGGCAGGACCGAGCATGGGCATGGGTCTGATGACCGACAGCTCTGAAGAGGGGCCGACCACATGTCATGACCTCGTGCGACTCTCCGCCTTCTTCCCGGCGCAACTATTCCGGATCCTGGTGGCACGGGGGCAACGGCCATTGCCAGTTCCCATTCCATACCACACTCGCTCAGGAGATTTTCCCAGTCATAGAAATCTTACCTGGATACTTGCACGATGTCCGCAACCAGCCTGAGGCACAGAGGCCCGGGCCATCTCCCGCTGCTTCGCTTCCCGCCTTCCGAATCCCCACTGATCGTCGAGCCGCCCAGCGGCGTTGGGCTCCACTGTCCGAAGCCGCAATGTCGCAGAACGCGTCAGTCCGAACATATGACCAAAAGCACAATCGGCTGACTCCGTGGCTGATTCGAGCAAAAGCTAGGGGATGGCTGAACTGATCAAGGGAGTGGGGGGGGGGGAAGCATGATATTTGCCTGTTCTTATTTTGAATGGGGTAAGCCTCGGTGTGGGTCGACAAAGGAAGACTGATTGATGAGCACGCAAAGATGAACTCCGACGAACTCTTCTTCAATCTCTACAACCACGGGTTCGTGCGGGTCGCCGTCGGGATTCCGACAGTTCGGGTTGCAGACCCGGAATATAATGCACGCGAGACGATCGCACTCATGAAACAGGCGGCGGAACGCAAGGCTTTCCTGGTCGTCTTTCCCGAACTCGGATTGTCGGCCTATTCCTGCGAAGACCTATTCCAGCAACAAGCGTTACTTGACGGTTGCAAAGAACAACTGGCCTCCGTCCTCCGCGCCTCACAGGACATTCCCGTGATCGCGATCGTCGGCTTGCCGCTTGTCGTCGATGGGCTTCTGTTCAATTGCGCGGCCGTGCTGTCTCGTGGGCATCTGCTGGGCGTGATCCCGAAGACCTACCTTCCCAACTATCGCGAGTTCTATGAGATGCGTCAATTCGTGCCTGCCGATTGCGCCCGATCTCAGACGATCCAGCTGCTGAACCAGCAGGATGTGCTGTTCGGCAACCGACTGCTGTTTCAGCTTGAGGGCCAACCGCTCTGCACCTTTCATGTCGAAATCTGCGAGGACCTCTGGGTGCCGATCCCCCTCTCTTCTTACGCGGCCCTGGCGGGAGCCACCCTGTTGATCAACCTTTCTGCTTCGAACATCACCATCGGGAAAGCGGAGTACCGGCATCAGTTGGTCGCCAGTCAATCGGCTCGGTGCCTCGCGGCGTACCTGTACACCTCCGCAGGGTTCGGAGAGTCCACCACCGATTTGGCCTGGGATGGGCACGGGATGATTTATGAAAACGGGACAGTCGTGGCCGAGAGCTCCCGCTTTTCCTACACGTCGCAACTGCTTATCGGCGACCTTGACCTGGATCGTCTGGCCCAGGATCGCCGACGACAAACCAGTTTCGGGGACTCAGTCCGCCGCCACAGGGGCGAACTGTCAGCCTTTCGCACGGTACGAGTCCCTGCCGAACTGCCTTGTCATGAACGGCTGTTGCTCGACCGGGCATACAACCGCTTTCCCTATGTCCCCAGCGACCCTGCGCAACGAGACGAGCGCTGTCGGGAGGTGTACGAGATCCAGGTGCAAGGATTGGTGAAGCGCCTGCAGTCGGCTGGAATCAGCAAGGTCGTGATCGGCGTGTCTGGCGGGCTGGATTCGACTCAGGCCCTGATCGTGTGCGCAAGGGCGATGGATGTGCTGGGTTTCCCACGCACGAACGTGCTCGGCTATACCCTTCCGGGATTTGCCACCAGCAAGCGGACACTAGACCAAGCCTGGCGTCTCATGCGCGCGATCGGGTGCACCGCGCAGGAGATCGATATTCGGCCCAGTGCTGAACACATGCTCGAAAACATCGGCCATTCTCATACGGCCGCCAAACCGGTGCATGATGTCACCTTTGAGAACGTCCAAGCGGGGGCACGAACGAGCCTGTTATTCCGTCTCGCGAACCAACAGGGCGCGCTCGTGGTGGGCACAAGCGATCTCAGCGAACTCGCGCTGGGTTGGTGCACGTATGGAGTCGGCGATCACATGGCGCACTATCATGTCAACGCGAGTGTACCGAAAACCCTGATCCAACACCTGATCCGCTGGGTGGCCGCCACGAACCAGCTTGGGGGCGATGCCAGCCTCGTGCTCACGGATATCCTTGAGACGAAGATCAGTCCCGAACTCGTGCCTGGTGAGGATCGTGCCGGTCAACCCATCCAGCGTTCAGAGGACGTGGTTGGCCCGTTCGAATTACAGGACTTTTTTCTCTATTACGTGCTCCGCTTCGGCTATGGTCCGCCCAAAGTCGCATTTCTTGCCTACAATGCCTGGCTTGAAAGGAAACAGGGTGAAGGTCACGACATTCCGGATCCTACAGGGCGGGAGTATGGGATTGGCGAGATCAAAAAGTGGTTGCGTGTCTTTCTTGATCGATTCTTTCATCAGAGTCAGTTCAAACGTAGTGCGATTCCAAATGCCCCCAAAGTAGGTTCTGGTGGCTCCCTGTCTCCTCGAAGCGACTATCGCGCGCCAAGCGATAGTGAGGCGACGGTGTGGCTGTCCCAACTGGATAGAATTCCCGGGAGCGACTCCTAGCAGGCTGCGGAAAAACCATTTCGGCACAGCAGAACTTCGATGGCCTGCACGTCGGGACAACAGGAGAACATCCCAGCAGGATAGCCGAGCGAGACTCGCGGGACGGGCGAGACAAGGTGGGAGTCCAATCTGTCTGCGTCGCGCCTTTCTCGCATGTCTCGCCTTCACGCGCCGTGGTTTATGGCGCTGGCGGACTTTTTCAACAGCCTGCCAGGATGACGGGAGCGCCCGCCAGCTATCTCCAGCTGTTCGCGACGGAAGGCGCGGGAGGAGGGCTAGCTTGGAGGAAAGACTGCCGGGCCCACACTCTCTTCAAGCGCGGCGACCGGCTCCAATAAGTCAATAGTCAGGCCTGACCCTGAATTCCGCCCACGTTTTATCTCCTCGTTGCGGGCGTAAAAAGTAAGAATTTCTATGTGCTTGAGTGGACGCGTGCTACCCTAAGGCCTAGGCCACTTAAACAGAGAGGTTTTTATGATCCAGCAACACGGCAAGCTGCTACAGATCCATCATCGTTTGAAAACAATCGTTGAAGAGCAAGGGGATCATGCCTTTGCCACCGCATTGGGTGCTTGCATTGGAAATGCTCAAGGAGAGAATCCGCATTCTGAGACCTGTCCGTTTCGCAAGCTACTTTTAGAGGACTACGTGAAGACAGGCATGACGCCAAAGGAAGCGACAACGAATTCAAATGGCGTTTCGCCAGAGGGTGAAGGGCCAGTTCCCGTCTCGATACCGCATGCTGTTCTTCTCAAGCGTATCCAAACTCTGCTTCAGCAGGATGCCCGGCGGCTGGATGATCAGAGGTACCTTGAGGCATTGCTTGCCTGCGAGGCTGCCACTGAAAACAATCCTCAGTGTCCGTTCTCTCAATTGCGTGCGTCCCAGTCGAACAAGAAGTAGATTTCGTAATTCTGTGTGTGAGGTGGCCCCGGAATAACAGACAGGTGAATTAAGTACCATTCTCTCGCCGTTCGAACTCCTCCAAACTGAACTTCGAAAACAAGCCGCTCGCAATGACATCATAAGCCAATAGTCCTGCCGGACCACGTTCGCTGAGCGATTCCTTACTGTTGAGTCCATCAATAGTTTCGGCAAGTTCGTTAGGCCCCAGACCAACCAGATAGACTAGACAGACCAGATAGACCAGACAAACCAGAGGCCCCGCGATCAAAAATTCCCTGCCTGGACCACATCCTCGATGCTGTTGATGTCGAGCCAGTGACCGGCGGTATAGAGCACCCGGATAGGATATTGCCGTTTCAACAGTTCTTGGAGCAGCTGGGGGATGCCGGCTTTGCGGTTGGCCGGTTTGGCCAGCATTTCTACTATGATCTCGGTGATGAGTTTTACCGCGCTGGGTGAGACTTTGAGGAATCCCATCCAGACTCCGTGGATGGATTCTTTGGGGAGATTGTCTCCCAATTGTTTGAGATAGATCTTGGCGTTAAAGGCCCTTCTCGAATTGGGGATGGTGCATTCGGTAAATCCGCCGAGGCGAGCATAGCTGCTCTGCTCCTGCCAATTGCTGTCGACGAAAATCACGCAGTCGTCTGTCTCCTGGCAGAGAGACTGGGGAATATATTTGTTGAACAGCACGTCGCCGTAGGAAATGATCGTGCTCTGTGCCGGTCCTTTCCGGGATCGAAGGGCTTTCAAGAGGGAATCCAGTTCGCCTGTGTCTGCAAAGTCGTCATTATCGACATAGGTGAGGTTGGGTAGATTGACGGCTTCTTTCTTATACCCTCTGACCACCACGATATCCTTGATGCCGACAGCATTGTAAGCGTCGACAATGTGGGAGAGGATCGGCGTGCCCTGGATGTTGACCATCGTTTTGGGTTGCTGTTCGGTGAGTTCTCCCAGTTCTTTCCCACGGGAGGCAGCCAGGACAATGGCGCAGGTATCTTCGGCGCTTTTCGGTAGATAGCGGTCTTCCGCTTCTTGCAACTCTGCGGCGTTTTGCAGACGGAAGATTTCGGAGACTGGCGCGACTTTGTCTTCAATGGAGAGCAGGTGTTCATCCTCCTTGAGGGTCCGTGCGGTTTTCTGCATGGCTGCAACGGACGACCGAAGCATGTGATTGGCCCAGATCACCATTGAAAAGCCCTGTTGGCGAAACACATCAGTGGGTGTCGCGTAATACTTCGTGGGCACGATGACGACGGGGCATCGGTTGCCCCATTCCTGCTTGAATGCCAGGATCTCATCCGGCACTGAGAGGGCGCTGTGAATGAGGATGCCGTCTGCCCCTGCCTGATGATAGGCCTCAGCTCGTCGTAGGGCTTCCGTCAGTCCCCAGCCGCAGATGAAAGCTTCCACGCGGGCGATGATGGAAAAGTCCGGATCGGTTTGCGCGTCTTTGCCGGCTTTAATCTTGCCGCAGAATTCCTGCATGTCTGCCATGGGTTGAGCGCCACCCTTGATGAAACTATTAGTCTTGGGGAAAAGTTTGTCTTCGATGCAGACCGCGGCGATTTTGCGCTGCTCCAGTTTACGGACCAGCCGCTGCATGTTATTGAAATTGCCGTATCCCGTATCGCCATCAAGGAGAATTGGAATCGTGGTTGCGTCGGACATGAATTCCAAGTTTTCTAGAACTTGCGTCCAGCTGGCTTCGTTGTTGTCACGGACGCCGAATTGCGCAGAAATGGAAAGGCCGCTGGCCCAGATACCTCGAAAGCCGGCTTCTTGAACGATTTTTGCGCTGAGGCCATTGTGGGCTTCACAGATGAATTCCAGCTGTTCCGACAAGAGGAGTTTCTTAAATTGACGTGATGTGGTCATGCCTGCGGTCGAGCTCATGGATTCCCTTCCTTTAGCAGGATGCTGAAAAAGCCGCTCTTCTCACCCTCCCGACCCTGGCGCGCCGAGACGCGCCTTTTCCCATGCACCGTTCTCACATCGTTCAGATCCTCAACGTACCCCAGAGGGTACGCCTCCGGTCTTCACTCGTTGCGGCCTTGCTGAATGGCCTTTTTGAGCATCCTGCTGGATTGTTCTCCTGGTGTGCCACATAGTCCTGTTCGGGACGGGTACGGCGGTGGCGTACATGCTGGCTGTAGAGAATACCGGTTTCCTCTGGAGAAATCACCTTGCCTTTAAAGGGGCGTGAGACGTAAGCCGTGAAAGGTGAAACGTGAGGAGATGGGAGGGTATTGCGGATGACTAGCGGGACTGGTGCCGCTACGGTGGTCCTCGTGTATCATGCGATGTCAATTGGGGTCTTGGCGTCGTCGATGACAGGCCCTGCACAGTCGCGGAGAAGAGGACTCTCAACTTGGAGGGAGCTATGTCAATTAAGAGAATCGTTCCACGGAAGCGAGTGCAAGGTCGAGCGGTTGGTCAGGCGAAGAAGAAACCCGCTGCGAAGCGAGAGGATTCTGGGCTAAGCCGCCAACTTCAGGATTTGCGCGAGCAGGTTGATATCGTATTGCCGGAGATGACAGCCAGGATTGCGGCGCTGGAGCATCTGTTGCGTGAAAAGCAGCTCTGTACCAGAAACGACTTGATTGCCGCGCGTCAGTTTGTGCGCATGCAGGAGGCGTAGACATCGGGCCCGATGTGTGGATGCTCGTGACGAACTCATGGGAGCGCGACTGGTGAGATGCGTGGGACTGGCGAGACGGGGTATGATGATTCGGAGGGAGAGTGTCTCTATGGCGATGTCTGCGGCTCTGTCGAATGAGGACGTCCAGGCAGCTTGGGCCAAACTGGCCGAGGAGGTCCGCACGGGGGTTCTGTTGACGCTCAGAAATGGACGGCCGTTTGGGTCGCACGTGCCTTATGTCTTTGGTGAACACTGGACACGCGCCTACATTCATGTGAGTCGTTTGGCGTTGCACACTGAACATCTGTTGCACGATCCTCGGGTGGGGCTCTTTGTCTCGGAGCCGGATCGGCAGGGGAAGAATCCCTTGGCCCTACGGCGGATGAACCTTCAGGGTGAGGGAGTGCCGTTGAATGTTGGTGCGCCGGACTATGCTGAAGTGAAGGAGCGCTATCTGGCTCGATTTCCCCAATCGGCCATGATGTTCGGCTTTGCGGATTTCTCGCTCTGGGAACTGCGGCTACAGGATGCGCACTTAGTGTTGGGATTCGGGCAGGCCTATCTTGCAGAGGCGACCGCTCCTCTCACCTGGATCCATCAGAAGCCGAATACGAAGAGCACCTAACCACACATTGGCGGAAGAGGTAGGAATTTGTCCCAAGAAAGATGACGTTGTCATGTTGGCCGCCATCTCTCTTGGGTACGACTCTCCGCAACCGCTCACGGCCAGCGAAGCTGGAACCTAACGGTTCGCTATTCCGGGAGCGAGGATGAGATTGACAGGAAGCTTTTCCGCTAAGGTATAGGAACTCGCCTTGTTTTCCTTCACCCACCGTTTCTCAGCTACAGATTCAAAAGGCGGAGCAAGTTCTCCTTGAAGAGACCAAAGATCGCAAGGTGTCTCGTCAATGGAAATCTCCCAATCATACCCTTTCTCCTTTACGAAGGGAGCAATGACTTGATCAAGTGTTCTGATCCACCATTCTCTGAGGACTGGACCAGGTAGCGTCCTGGCAATTTGGTCGATCTTGAATCGGACAAATTTGTTATGCGGCTCGCCACCTACAAAGCAGGAGCCCTTGGCGATCTCCTCAAAAATGAACACCACATAGAACTTAGGGATCGGGATGCTCGCATACACCTCCGTAACCCGCTTGGCCAGATTCTTTTTGTCTTCAGCAGTGAACGCTCCGACAGGATGATACACTTTCCATAAAGGCATATCTCGTCCCTCCTTATTGGTTGAGCATTTGCTGTGTTGGGTTTGTCTGGACAATGGAGACCCACAGTCTCCTCGATATCCGAACATCTCATGTCGATTCTTTAGAGGCTAATGATCCATCTGTGAGTCCTCCTATTCTTACCAGAGCACCGAGTTGCTATTTGTCCTGTCGCTTGCCAGGTGAAGAGCAATGTGAATAGCCCCTTAGCGGTGCTCGACGTGAGGGAATCTCTTTGTGCCCGGGTAATGCTTCTGCCCCCATACGATGATCGCCTCCAATACCGGCTCTAGACCCTTTCCTTTCTTTGTCAGGAGATACTCGTAACGTGCGGGATTTTCCTGGTACGTCCGTCGGGTCACAAGGCCGCCAGCCTCTAATCTTTTCAGTCTGTTCGCAAGGATGTTTGAGGCCATTTTTTCCGGAGAGGACATGAATTCCTGATAGCGTCTTTTGCCCAATACGAGATCTCGAATAACTAACAGTGTCCACTTGTCTCCCAGAATATCCAGGACATTGGTGATCGGGCATTCTGATCGTTCAAATTTCATTCTGTCATTCCATTGGTGAAGGTCGTTAATTACTACGCATCTGCTGCCTATGAAGGAAATGCTGCGATTCGGTAATACTGTAACTCAGTCACTTGCATTTTGCAATACACTCAGTCGACATTAATTATATCCTGGTCCGATGCCGATGAGCGGGGAAGCCGCGGACGAAGACGAGTGACCTGAGAGAAGGTACTGCATGGATAAAGAACGACGAGCTGATGGTGGAAATAGCAGGTGCAGAGAGACAGGTCCGGCGTCAGGTCTTACGGTTCGTTCTGAGCTGAGGATCGGTAGGTAAAATAGAGTGCGATGCTTCCTATCAGAGCGATGATCAGGCCAGCAAAAAATAGAGTGTCAAAACTCAGCGGTGAGATGTAGCGGTGGTATAGGAAGGGCAGCAGAATGGGGGAGACCACGGCCAGGGTGAGGCCCAGTATGTGACGTTTCAGATAGATCGGTTCGCCCGGCTTACGCCTCATGTCCGACGAGCCCTATCATGTGTGTATCGGGCGAAGGCCTTCCGATTTTCCCCACGTCACCCTAAGGGGGGCAGTCAGACTGTCCTTCACTGCGCGCGATATTCTCCCCCGCCCAACCCCGAGCGCGCCGAGACGCGCTCTTGTCCCAGGCGAGCACAGTTTCATCGTGCGTGTTCTGCGAGCAAGAAGGATGGTCTGGCTGTTCCACGTTCATCCTTCTGAGATCGCGCGTTGCTCGAGCACCTTCCAATTCTCTACCTCTCTTCAGAGGAGCGGCCAAGGTTGCCCTTTACTGCGCGCATCGAGCGACCACTGTTTTATCGTGGGGGCTCTGCGAGCAAGAAGGGCACCTGGCCGCTCCTTCCCCTTTCTATTTTACGAGGAACGGTTTTGAGTTTTCTCCCGAGGCGGTAGTGACGGTGAGGAGGACCAGGCCCTTCTTTCCGCCGCTTGGCACGGTCGTGGTGATGCTGTCTTTATTCTGTTGAAACTGAGCTGGATGGCCGGGGCCAAAGGAGACGCCACGTAGACAGGCTGCTTCGCCGAAGCTGGTTCCGGTGATGGTGACTTTGTCTCCGGCTTTTCCTTCGTCCGGCGTGACTTTGTCGAGCTTCGGTGCTTCACCGAAACAGGCTGTAGACTTTCCCGAGGTTTCTGCCGTGGCTAACTTTGGAGCAGTCGATTTTTGGGGGACCTGTGCCGTTTTTTTCGCCTTCTTCTCCTGTGTAGCTGGTTCGGCGGCCCAGATGTCGACCGGGCTGATCGCTGCCAGGCTGAGTGCCAACACTCCGATTGCGACCGCGATTCTAGTCCCTATTGCTGTATCCATGACGTCCTCCGATTGTATTGCTGTGATCACGACGTCGCATCGATTACCGGTCTTGAAGCCGGTTGAATCAATCTTCGATCGTCGAAATATCGCCAAGGTCCTGTCCGAGTTCTTTCGCTTTGAGTACCCGCCGCATGATTTTCCCAGATCGGGTTTTGGGGAGTGAGGGCACGATGTCGACTTCTGACGGCACGGCGATTTTGCCCAACTCCTTCAACACTTGATCCTTGATCGACTGGATCAGTGCCGGGCTACCCACTTCCCCCTGCTTCAAAATGACAAAGGCCTTGATGGACTCGCCGACGAGCTTGTGCGGTTTGCCGATCACCGCAGCTTCCGCCACGGCATGGTGGCTGACCAGCGCGCTTTCCACTTCGGCGGTGCCGAGCCGGTTGCCGGCTACTTTAATTACGTCATCGGCGCGGCCCATGAACCACATGTAGCCGTCTTCATCTTTGTGGCAGATGTCTCCGGCGGTGTAGCAGTTCGGGATCGTGTTCCAATAGGTCTTGTAGCGTTCCGGGTCTTTGTAGATGGTCCGCATCATCGAGGGCCAAGGTTTTTTGATGACGGCAAGGCCGCCGGCATTGGCGGGGAGGCTGTTGCCTTGACTGTCTACGACATCGGCTTCGATGCCGAGGAAAGGTCTGGTTGCGGAGCCTGGCTTCAAGGGGACGGACGGCAGGGGGGTAATCAGGATGGATCCTGTTTCGGTCTGCCACCAGGTGTCCATGATCGGTTTGTCCCCACCGGCTGCGCGATGGAACCATTCCCAGGCTTCTGGATTGATCGGTTCGCCCACGCTGCCCAGGATGCGGAGGGTAGAGAGATCATATTTCTTGGGCCAGTCTTCTCCGTAGCGCATGAGCAGACGAATGGCGGTGGGGGTCGTATAGAAAATTGAGACCCCGTAGCGCTCGATCAAATCCCACCAGCGGCCCGGGTTCGGATAGTCCGGCTTGCCTTCAGCTGTGAGGATCGTGGCACCGTTGAGGAGGGGGCCATACACAATATAACTGTGGCCGGTGACCCAGCCTGGGTCGGCGACACAGAAGTAGACATCGTCATCCTTGAGATCGAAGACATATTTCGTGGTGATGTAGGTCCCGACCATGTAGCCGCCGTGGACATGGACCACGCCTTTGGGTTTGCCGGTCGTGCCGGACGTATAGAGGATGTACAGCGGATGTTCTGCATCCAGATGCTCGGCCTCGCAGACCGCCTTCTCGTCCTTCAGCCAGTCGTGCCAATCGATTTCTTTCGGCGTTGATAGGGTTACCCCAGGAGTTTGACGCCGTAAGACGACGACATGTTCGACGGTGGGGGAATTGGCAACAGCTTGGTCGACCACTGGCTTGAGGTTGAGGACTTTTCCCCGGTCGAACCCGACGTCGGCTGTAATGACTAGTTTGGACTCGGCATCCTGAATACGGTTCGCAAGGGCCGGGGCGCTGAATCCTGAATACACCACACTATGAATGGCGCCGATGCGCGCGCAGGCGAGCATAGCGACGATCTGTTCGGGAACTTTCGGCAGGTAGATCGTGACTCGGTCGCCTTTCTTGATCCCGAGTGTCTTGAGCGCATTTGCGCAACGATTGACCTGTCTGTACAGCTCGCCGTAGGTGATGATCCGTTCTTGGTCGTTCTCGCCCACCCAGATAACGGCGACTTTGTTCTTCCGCCAAGTTTTGACGTGACGGTCCAGGCAGTTATAGGTGATGTTGCAGGTGGCGCCGACGAACCACTTGGCCCAGGGGTAATTCCATTCAAGAACCTTGGTCCAGGGGGAGAACCACTCCAGCTCCTTGGCGACACCGCTCCAGAAACCTTCAGGGTCGGCAATCGATTTCTTATAGGCGCTCTCATAGTCCTGAATATGGGCAACGGATTTGGTCTGAGCGGTCGGTTGATAGACGCGGCTTTCCTTGAGGAGGGTATCGATGTTCTCTGCCATAGCGAGATGTCTCCTTCAGGTCATGGTGCGAAGCAAATCGTGCTCATTATGCTGGAGGGGCGGGGGGAACTCAACCATACCTAGGAGCCTGGCAAGGGGCGAGGGGCACGAGGCGAGTGGAAAGATATCCCTTCCGGTTGCCCCCTAGCCTCTAGCCCCGCGCCTCTCGCCTGATCCTTGGCGATTGCAACAAGCGTTCATGAATAATGCGGGCTAGACCTCGGTCTGCCGTTTCTTGACAGTCGCGTAAAGGCGAGAGTAGGGTGAATTTGTTACAGGCCATACGATGAGACCAGTCCAATTGATGTTGCCGGTCATCCTCCGACAATCGCGGCCCTTCCTTCTCACTTTTCTCGCCTATTCGCTGGTGGCGGCGTTCTGTTTGCCGTCGGCGTCCGCCCAACTGGGGAAGCCGGAAGGGCTCTATTACAAGTCATGGGCCATTGTCATCGGGGTGGAGAACTATCTTTTGGCCCCGAAAATTCCCGGCGCGATTGAGGATGCCAAAGCGGTGGCCCAGGCGTTCCGCCGACTGGGCTTTGACGAAGTCGTTGAACTCTACGACAAGGATGCAAGTGCTCGCCGCCTGCAGCAGACGCTCTCGGATTTCTTGCCCCGCAAGGTCGGTCGACATGATCGGCTTGTGCTCTATTTCGTCGGCCATGCGGGTGTCACGCAGGATCTTGCTGGCGATGAACTTGGATATCTCGTCCCCTGGGACGCGCAGATGGGGAATGTATCCAAATCGGTGACGTTTGAACAATTAAAAGAATTCAGCCGGCGTAGTGCGTCCAAACACACCCTCTTCTTCTTGAATGCTGCGGCTCGCGGGGGGGAGGGGAGTACGGCTCAACCCCTGTCCCTCGAAGGGCGCTTGGCTCCGGAAGACGAGACGGAGCGGCGAGCCGTGCAAGTGTTGACGGCGGGCGATAAGGGTGAGTCGTTGAGTCAGGAGAATGGGAGAAGTCTGTTCGTGCAAGTGCTGGTGAATGGGCTGAGCGGTCCGGCGGATCGGAATAAAAACGGATGGCTTATGGCTTCGGAAGTCGGAGACTATGTCAAACAACAAGTTCTGGAACGATCGAAAGGCACCCAGCATCCCTTCTTTGTGCAGCTTGAGGGGGACGGGGATACGGTGTTGATCGAGGGCCGAAAGGCCGCCTTTATCACAGGAGCAGAACCCCAGTCTCCGGCCGAACGACGACAGGCTGCGAAGATGCAATATGAACAGGCCTTCGCACTCCTCCAAACTGGGAAATCGTCGGAGGAAGCGTTAGAGCGGCTGGATAAAGCCCTGGCATACGATCCCACGTTCGGCGACGCCTATGTGCTCAAGAGCTATGTGCGGTTAGAAGTCCTGCCCAACCTTGAGGACGCATTGTCTGCGGCAAAGCTGGCGGTACAGTATGCCCCGAAGAACCCGGATGCTCAGTATACGCTCGGGTTGATATACGAAAAGCGCGGGCAGTATGCCGAAGCTGAGCGTGCCATGAGGGAGTCGTTGGTGGTCAATCCCGACTATGCAGATGTCTATTTCTCGCTGGGTATCCTCTACGCCGACGAGATGAAAGATCAGTCCAAATCGATCGATGCTTTCACGCGTTATCTCGAACTAGGCGGAAACCATGCCCGTGCCAGGGCTGCTGTGGCGCAGTCACCACCCGCCGCTCCCGCGAAGCCGTAGCAGGATGCTGAAAAAGCCCGGCAACACAAAGAAGGTTGAGGCCAAGGCTAAGGTTGAGAAAGCGAGAGTCTGAACTTCGCTCAACCTTGACCTCGACCTCAGCCTGTATCCCGCTAGGGTTTTTCGCCGCCCTTAAGATACCCCAGCCCGATTTTTAATGCCTTCCGGGTAATTTCTGCCCATCGGACTTGAGGATATTCAGCGAGGAATGCGGCCGCCTTGGAATCTTGAATTTCCAGGCTCAGAATCTTAATGATGCCGTCATCGATCTGGACGTCTGCCACGGGTATCCTCCTTTTAATCAGCGGGCCGTAGGTTCAACCCATACACGGCCCACCAAATACTTCAACAACGTACACCATAGCCGCCAGTGCCAGCCCTGCCGCCTATGCTAGATTTGTGCTACTTGTGTCAACCAGACGGTACTTTTCTGAAATTTCCACTCCCTCTCGAAGACTCTCAGGATAATTGAACCTCATCCATCAGACCGTATTTCTTCTATAGAGCCCCATTCACTCCTCCTTTCCCAGGGCTCATGCTGGTCCGGTTTCCCGTGCCGGGGATTATAGATACCTGCTTCGCCGCCGCAATGACCGCGTCAATGTCGCCACCGCGCCTCTTGCATTCAGACGTCGCGGGTCGGATCTTTGCAAACCCAATCAGCCATCCTTCGATTTCTTCTGGCCGGAATCAGATGAGTCCATGAATGCGAACGCACGGGATCTTGCTCTGTGACGCCCAAGCATAGAGTGTTGAAGGTTTGATTCTCAGTTGTTCAGTGTGACTGGGATTCAAGTACCCCCTGCTGGCAAATGGTTTCATCTCTTGTGTGGCTGCCGGTATGGGCCTTGCCAGACGAGCAAAAATGTACGCCCGCCTTCCCCCTGCAAGTCTTATTGAGAAAGGTTTCACGAAGGACCATAATGAAGCTTCTGTCATTGCTGCATACCTGTTCGTTCACGGGCTCCTCGCGAGCGAATCATGGTGGATCTAACCTGCTCCCGGCCGGGTGAGGACTGCCATGCGTCTGCTAAAACCCTTCCCCGGCAAACAAGCACACTCCAAACAACAAGACGCGTGCGCCTGGCTGCTATAGGGGGAGGCGAACAGGGGCGTTGCTCGCCTGCGAGAAGTGATAAATCCGAGCTGTGGAGGCTCCAACTACTCTCATGAGGAGACGGGGTGAGCAGATGAACAGCGGCGAGAGGCAGGCTTCCATTAACTACGGAGCGTCAATAAATTTATGCATACCAAAAACATCTTTCCAAGTCGGCGCATGGTTCCGGCAAAGTTCGTGATGGTTTCCAATCTCCTCCTCATTGTTGCGGCGTGGACTCTGCCCACGCCGTCGTCTTTCGCGACGGATTGGCGGCAGCCTGGCTCCCAGAGGGATGCGGTGTGTCAAGGCAGTTGCGGAGGGGGTTGCGGTCCCTGCGGCGACAGCTCCGGCCCCACCTACTCTCCCCCTGCCCGTGACTACGAAGCCGAGCGTCGCGCTCAGGAGGCCGCTGCCGCAGAACGCCAACGCCAGCAGGATGAAGCCGATCGCATTGAGCGCGAACGTGTTGCGGCCGAGAAGAAGCGTAAAGAGGAAGAGCAGGCCAAGTTCATCCGTGACCGTGACGAGGCAATCAAGAAAATCAAGGGCAGCAGTGGCACCGCTGTGTCCCCAAGCAACGGCGGTCTCAAAGGCAGCAGCACGGTCAATATCGGCTTGAAAGAGCTTCGGGGTGCCGATCGCGTCACCCCTGATACACAGGGGACGCAGACGGCGTGGAAGCAACTGCACTGTGCGGCAGAGATTGCCGGCTATGCATTAGCTGCCCTTGGGCAACGGGGAGACTACGGCGAGTTTGGTGCCTTATCTGTTGAGGCCATGAAGTCACTCGACGGCCAGCGCATTGATGTTGTCTGCACGGCCGCACCGCCGTTTCTGGATGTGTCTGGCCGTGCGAGGGATCTGGAGCAGGGCAAGCAAGCCCAGAGGACCATTCTCAGTCGTGCCGCAGTTATTGCCGAGCGCATGAAGCAACGCGGGGATCAGCCCACCGTCTCCCAAGCGCCGGTTCAAACTGCCACGGAAACCCCCGAGGACAAGCTACGCCGTGTCCAGCATGAGCTGAATAAAGCCAACAGCGAGAAGAACACCGGCAAAACCCAACATGACATGGATCAACAGGAGCGGGATCGCAAGGAACTGACCAAGCTCATCCTCGTCAACAACGGCTTGGAAAAGGGCGAGCTGACCAATATGAGTGTGAGCCTGGATGACGAAGCCCCGTCGAGACCTCCCAAGCCGCCAGCCAAGCCTGTGCCGACACCCTAGTTCGGACGAAGCTGGAAGGCGATCACGATGACCAAACTCCGGAGGATTTAGGAGCGCACATGAAACGGACAACCTCAATTTGGCTACTTGTGATCACCCTATTTGTTGTGGCCGGGCCTGTCCAGGCCGGGCTTCCTGCGATGCCGGAGATTCCTGCGGATTTGCCGGAGGAGGTGAGGGAGACGCTCATCGTCAAGCGTGCGCCGCTCGCGCACCGCAAGCTGGCGCTGATCGAGGAAGGTGAATTGTTCAACCGAAGCTGCGTTAATTTGGAGAAAGGCTCGAGCCGGCACCAGGACTGCGTGGCCAAGCAGGCGGAGTTCCACGCAAAAGTTGAGGCGTTGCGCCATGACATGGGTAAGCTCGTGGACGAAATTCACGCCGCCAGCGCTGCCGAAACGCAGCGTCGTGCTACGCCGAATCTGGATCCCTCGGTCGTGGATGCACGGGTGCCCCGCGACGGGGCTCATCTCATCGCCCAGGTGCCGGAATTGGAGCGCTCGCCGGCGGCCGACCGCATTACCAAGGGGTTTCAAGCGGTGATCCGCCACGACTGGCCGGTGGCACTGGCTTGGTGGCAGGACGCACTGCAACGCGACCCGACAAACGTAGCGCTGCAGCGTTCGGTGGATCTGGCGCAGTGGATGGTGAAATATCGAACGGCCGCGCCAACGGAATCGGCCAAATCTTTTACGGCTGCAGTCCACGCCGCAGCCAAGCGCGACTACGCAGAGGCTGTCCGTCAACTCGAGCGAGCCAAGGCGGAGAATCCCGCCATTGCACCTCACGCGAATCGCATGATTACGGCCATAGAGCAGCAGGCGGCACAGAGGGTGAGAGAGGCGACGGTGAACTGGCAAATCGAACGACAGACGCATGCCGTTGTCGAGGGGCTGCGTGACACGGGTATGAATAGGCTCTCGATCGGCGATGAAACGGGTGCGCAGGAGGCGTTCAGGGATGCGGACTTCTTCAGCATGTTCCTGCCACCAAGGCAACTGCCAGGCTCACCGGCACCCACGGGATCTGGGAAAGCGCCATCGGCTGAGCCTCCGACGCCCGATGTCATAGTCAAGTGAAAAAATGACAGGGGAGGCGTCACTGGGTCGGGTGACTACACCTACGCGCACACTGGAGCCCGCAAGTGAGTCGATGGATGGGCTTGGGGTCAACATGACACTCCTGCGCTCAATCGGGCTACTGTTGATCATCGCACTCTGTGCGGCAGATTTTGTACATGCTGGGCTTCCTGCGTTGCCGGAGATCCCATCAGAATTGCCGGATGAGGTCAGGCAGCCGCTCATCGCCAAGCGTGCGCCGCTCGCGCACCGCAAGCAGGCGCTGATCGAGGAAGGCGAGGTGTTCAACCGAAGCTGCGTCAATTTGGAGAAAGGCTCACGCCGACACCAGGACTGCCTGGCCAAGCAGGCGGAGTTCGGAGCACACGTCGTGGCCTTGCGCAGCGACATGGGCAAGCTCGTGGACGAAATTGACGTGGCCGTCCAAGCCGAGGGTGCTCGCATCATCAAGAGCATGAACGCGTTGGCCGCACGCCTGGGATGGAGCACGAACGAACGAGCCCGCCTGGATACCGCCTTGAACAGGCTGGGGTTCGATGGCGACCCCAGCGTGACCAGCGCTCAGATCATCCACGCCTGGCAGGATGTGCTTACCCGCGGGTCAGGCGGGGACCTCACGCGCGACGCCTCCCGCGGCGAGGGGCCTGGATTCCCCGAGGCTGGCACACAGACCCAGTACCAAGACTGCACCATCCTCGCTTTAGCGAACGCCGCGGGCCTCCCCTATGGGGTAGTGGCCACGCGTGCGGCCGAACTCATCCGCCAAGGTGACTGGCGCGGTGCCGCCGAGCGCGCGACGCCTCAACACGTTATCGAGCAAAAGGGCCTCAATGGCGGGGAGGTGGTCATGCTGGCCGAAGCCTTCGGTCAGGCCGAGGTAGTGCCCAGTGCGGATTTCGCGAAGACTGTGAAGGCGGGCCGTCCGGTGATGGTGAATGTGGTGCCCCAGGACGGTGACGTCAGGGGCGGGCACGAAGTCGTGCTGACACGAGCGTTTCACCATGGCGGAGCCCCGTGGTTCGAGATGATGGATTCCAACCAGGGCGCCCAGCGGCGGCTCTATGTGAGCGCCAAGGAACTGAACACGCTGCTGCAAGAAAATGGCGTGGCCTTCCGTCCGGGGCCCGGAACGACCCCGACGCTTTTGCGCTAGCGCGAGGCACAATAATCTTATTGCTCAATAGGAATTTAGGAGACCCACGATGATACAACGTTTCCACTTTCTCGTCTTCGGCTTGTGGTTGCTCGCTGCCTGTGCCCATGCAGACAATGATAGTGTCTTGCGCTATGCGATAGGGTTTGGAATGAAGGCAAAGGTCGAAGCGCTGCTTGCCAAGGGTGTGGATGTCAACGCCACAGATAAGGAGGGGGCGACCCCGCTGCATTGGGCGGCGCACTCTGGAATGAAAGACATTGCCGAGTTGTTGCTCGCGAAAGGTGCAGAGGTCAACGCCACGGATAAGGAGGGGGCGACCCCACTCCACAGTGCGGTAGACCAACGATTTGGCCTGAGCGCTGGCGGTGCCGAGCGCATCTTGGCCACGGCCGAGCTGTTACTGGCCAAGGGTGCGGAGGTCAACGCCACAGATAAGGAGGGGGCGACCCCGCTGCATTGGGCGGCGCACTCTGGAATGAAAGACATTGCCGAGTTGTTGCTCGCCAAGGGTGCGGAGGTCAACGCCAAGGCTAAGGAACGCTCCTGGCCTGGCCGGACCCCACTGCATTATGCGATCGTTCGAGGAAGGAAAGACATGGCCGAGTTGTTGCTCGCCAAGGGGGCGGAGGTCAACGCCACAGATAGGGAGGGGAGCACCCCGCTGCATTTGATTGCAGGCTATTACGGGCTAAGTGACAGTGTAGCCCCAGCCGAGTTTCTGGCCACGGCCGAGCTGTTACTGGCCAAGGGTGCGGAGGTCAACGCCACGGATAAGGAGGGGGCGACCCCACTGCACAGGGCGGTATACGTGGGAAGGATAGACATGGCCGAGTTGTTGCTCGCGAAAGGTGCAGAGGTCAACGCCAAGGCTAAGGAACGCCACTGGCCTGGTAGTACCCCGCTGCATATGGCTGCAATGAATCACGATGCCAAGAGTACGGCCATGGTCGAGCTGTTGCTGGCCAAAGGTGCGGATGTCAACGCCACAGATAGGGAGGGGAGGACCCCGCTGGAGAGGGCGACCGTGCATTCCAATGAAGCCACCTGTAAGTTGCTGAAGGAATACCTAGCCAAACAAGTCAGCAAGGAAGCCAGATTGCGGGAGGAACGTAGACTCGAACAGACAAGATTGCTGGAGGAGCTCATCAAAAGTAACCCGCGCGCGGCGCTTGTGCAACTGACTGCCCAACTCAAGAGTAACCCCACGGACGACACCATCCGCCGCCGTATCATCAAGCTCGCCGAGGAACTCAAGCCCGCACCGGCGATTTCCGAAGAGGCCCGCAAGCATTTCGTCGAAGGCGCGGCCATTGTGAAAGCGGCGAGGAATCCGGCACAGCAGGCCCTGGCCGCCCAGAGCTTTACCGAAGCGCTGAACGTGGCGCCGTGGTGGGGCGACGCCTACTACAATCTCGGCGTCGCGCAAGAACTGGCTGAACAATATGACAAGGCCGAGCAAGCCTTCACCTTCTACCTGCTCAGCAATCCCAGCGAAGCGGAACAGCGCGAAGTGCAGGACCGTATCTACCAACTATCTGCCAAGCGCAAGCTCTCAGGTTCGAAGTAATGGCTATCAACGAGAAGAGGGAAGGGTCGGGTTGAACATTTTTCAAGCCATCACCCAGCTTTCTGTGGGACTTTTGGAATATGCGAACGAGACCATTTGGAATGACATTGATCCGAGCGAGGTGCAATATGAACCCAACCGATTCCACGCAAATTCCTTCCATCTCGGCCGCTGGTGTGCTCTCTGTTTCCGCCCCTCCTGACGTGTCACTGGAGATTCCGTTCCCCGATATGCCGTGCGCGGCGGCTCCAGAGGAAGCGAACCGTACCTTCAAAGGTGAGCTATGAACTCGAATCGGCTCCGGAGTTTTCACATGCGCATACCCCCTTCTGATATTTTCGTGGCGTGGGTATTACTACTGCTCATTGACGAGTTACCGCATTCGTTGGGGGAGATTCACAATTCGCTCGCAGCCAAATGCGATTTTACCGAGGAGCAAATCAAGATTCTATTGCCGAGCGAGGTGCGTAAGCGTTGGAATGCCCGTATCTCGCAGAGCCTGGATAAACTGCACGAACTCGGGCTGGCTTATGAGATGGGGCCGGGCTTCTATAAAATTACGAGTATGGGTTCAGTCGTGGCGGCAACGGAGCCAACAGTCATTGACCGCAAATATCTCCGCCGCTTTCCGGTCTTTGTTCATTGGGAGTATCGGAAGAAGTATGGATACTTCTCCCCAAAAGGGGAGCCACCACCACCTCCGCCATTCCCGGTACCCGCACCACCCATTGGTGGACGCATGGGAGTGATCGGTAAATTGCCTCTTGCTGACGAGAATTTACTGAAAGATCCACGGAACGTTCAGGTCTGGTTTGGCACCAACTGCAAGCCGAATGATCCTGCCAATACGGGCATGGGTTTTTCCAACGTGCGTGGCAAGATTGTTCATTTTGGATGCTGCGTTGTGAACGTTCCAGAAGGGCACAAAACTGGCACAACAGAACCGAGCATTATTGAAGCGTGGGCGAATGGCACAGAGGGCATGGTGGTTAAAGCCATCAAGGGGATGCCCGAAACGGATTTTTGGGCAAAGCTGGGAGAGACCCTAAAGCCTTCTTTGGACGAGAACTCGCTGCTTTTCTTCCTGCACGGCTACAAAGTAAGTTTCTTGGAGGCCGCCATCCGCACCGCGCAGCTCAAATACGACCTGAAAATCCCGCATGCGGCTTTTTACAGTTGGCCATCGAAAGTAAAGTTACTTGGCTATGGTGCGGATGTGGCCAGTGTCGAAGCGGCTGCACCGTACATTGCGAACTTTTTGAATCAACTGGGCGCGCTTACCGCTGGCCGGAAGATGAAACTTCATGTGATTGCACATAGTATGGGCAATCTTGGTTTGTTACTTGCCCTGGAGAGAATCCTGTTCGATCTTAAAGGAGCCATGTCGGAATTCGGACTGGCTAATGTGGTGTTCGCTGCCCCTGATGTTGATAGTCAAAAGTTCACTGATTATGTGACTCGGACAACTGCACTGTCCCAGCAGCGGACGCTCTATGCATCGCACAAGGATATACCGCTAGAGATATCCGGCATGATACGAAGTGCGACCCGCGCAGGCAAGATTCCGCCAGTTACCATTGTCCAGGGAACGGATACCGTTGATGTAACGGAGATTGACCTCTCAACATTGGGTCACGGCTATGTCGCTGAAGCCAGACCGGTGTTGACCGATATGTTTGTTGCGATGCATTTTAGCACGCCGCCTATCAAACGACCGGGCTTGAACGGGGAACAATCCGACGAGGGTAAGTATTGGATATTAACTTGATCTCACTAATCGTAGCCTGGGTAAAGCGCAGCGGAACGTGGGAAACCAAATAACCAAATGATGGAGCACGAACGATGACACCTACCAAAATGCGACTGATTGTTTTCTTCACATGCTTGACTCTAGCCGCGAGCGCCTACGCCCAATCCCCGCGCGAGCAATTGCAGCAGATGACCGTCCAGTTGCAACAAACGCCGAACGACACCCCCCTGCGCGAGCGCATCATCAAGCTCGGCGCGGAGATGAAGCCGGCGCCAGCGGTGCCGGAGGAGGCAAGGCGTGCGTTCGTCCGCGGGAACACAGCCATGACGGAAGCCAAGACGCCCGACGAATATGTTAGGGCGGTTGACCTCTACAAGGAGGCGATAGCAATTGCGCCCTGGTGGGGCCGTCCCTATTTTAATCTGAGTAAAGCCCACGAGTTGCGGCAGGAATACGACCGCGCAATACTGGCGCTTAAGTTTTACATGCTGACCACTTCCTCCGAAGAGGAGGCGCGTGAGGCGCAGGACTATTCCTATGTTCTGGAAGAAAAGCGCGACCGGCAGGCGAAGGCCGATGATACAAGAAAGCGCGCGGAAGCGCAGCAATTGCAACGGCAAGTGTGGGCGAAGGATCTCGTGCAATGGATGACAGAGAATTATGGAAGATCGCTGCTAGGCAAGGTCCAATATTGTTTTTATTGCACTGATGAGGATGCCAGAGGATCGAAGTGGACATACGCCGCAGCAATATTGCCGGGAGGCAGCACTTTTAACCCTAATCTTAGCCAGGACTGGTCGCGTTTGGGTACGAAACTTTCGTTCAGGACAGCGGGCCAGGCCAACGATGAAATTGTCTTTTCTGGCGTTGCTAACAACGGTGTCATGTCTCATGATTATTGCGGAACAGTGAATGGCCCTCGCCCGGAAGACATCAAGTGGAAGGCATGTGGTGACGAAAGAAATCTTTTTGGTTATGGTCAGGCTACCTCCGCCATATTCACGACATCCAGTAACGGCAAGCCAATGGTGAGGATAAAAGATCGCTGCCGCCCCGACGGCCATTGCTCACACGCCAATCTCGTGCTCGATTGATAAATTGTACAAATTGGAAAGCACCTTTGTGCTTCCGCTCCTCGAACATAACATGGAGCCGCACGCAACGGAAATTCAAAAAATTTAGCCTCGCAATTTGAATTATTAAGCACTGCTGGCACCAGCGAACAATCCTTATTTTAACCTGGTTTTCGAGATTATCGTGGAGAGCAAAGACCAGCATCAAGGACACACGAATACAGTGAGGAAGAGGGAGTGTGTAGTGGCGTCGGGCACAAAATGAACATACGCTTTTGCTGGAGATAAGCCAGGAAAGCTTTTCGAGAATATTTTGGATGCGTTGGCCCCTAAAATACTTGAACTCTTCGTCCTTCACCATGTTGTTTCCGTGGTTGTTAAAGCGCGGGACCACTCCATGTTTTTGCTTAAAACAAAGAAGCAGTGCTCGTTCCAGTTTTATCCACGTTTTGACTTTCTGACGTGGGCGACATGTGACAACCCGAACATCTAGTTCTAGTATCCCATGATCCTTCAAACCCTTACCGGCTTTGCCAGCAACACTTGAAGCAATGCTCCTGCCACCATCGGGTCAATTCATACCTACCCTCAATTGCCGTCTTGGCGGACGGAAACGGATCTAGTTCCCTTCCCGACCAACCGAGCCTACATTCCAATATGTGAAGGAAGCCCCAGCAGGCCGGAGGCTTTCCCTTGCAGCGGCTCGGCGCTTCAAGGCGTGAGCGGTGATCCACTCCTTGGCCTTACGCGTGACAGTGAGAAGCGCCTCAAGGTCATTGAGACCAAACGAGGTCCATTGTCCCAGATCCCTGACTGATTCTTGAATGGCCGAGAGAAGGTCGTTGCGAAGAATGAACCCTTCTCGCTGCTATTCTGCCAGATCGTCGCTTTGATGTTGCCGCATCGCAGCGTGTTCGAGGGTTTGTTGTTGGTAGCCATCTTGTTTCCTCCTTTTATGAAATGAAGTTGGCTCTCTCACAGGAAGAGGAGAGCCAATGCACATTTCAGTGAGGAAACGCGAGGCAGAGGCCGTTGCCAGCGTGCCGGAGAGGACCACGCTGCGGGAGTGACAGGCTTACTGGCGCGAGCGGTACGCAGGCAGGCCACCACGCGATTTACCATCCCCTCAGCCGCGATGTAGAATCCCTCAATGTGGCGGCGACCGTGGTCATCGCCACGTTCTACTGTTTGCGACTTCCCAAAGGGAAATAACCCAGCAGGATACTGAAAAAGCATTTTTGGCCCGCAAGAACAGTCGATGGTCCGCATGTGTGGTACACAGGGGAACACTCCCGCAGGCTGCTCAAAAAGGCCGTTCAGCAAGGCCGCAGCCGATGAAAGCACCGGAGGCGTAGCCTCTGGGCTACGTTGAGGATGCTTTCGATGTGAGAACGAAGCTGGCGGCCTTTTTCATCAGCCTGCGCTAAGCTCGTTCGCCGCCCTTCAGATACCCAAGTCCAATCTTGACTGCTTTCCGGGTAATTTCTGCCCAGCGTGCTTGAGGATATTCGGCGAGGACTGCGGCTGCTTTGGGATCTTGAACCTCCAGACTCAGAATCTTAATGATACCGTCTTCAATCTGAACGTCTGCCACGGGCATTCTCCTTCTAGGGGGACAGTGAGACGGTTAACCATCGGCCGTCGGTTTCGTTGACTGGGTTAGGGGTGCATGTTAGCATGAATTCATATGAATTCTCGATGTTCGTCGTCGGCATCGGCGGCTGGTATGTCGAAGTTTCACCGTCCTGATCATCACCAAGGAGGCATGCACATGAATAGGGTACTGGGATTCAGGTCGAGGTTGGTCGGGGGAGGAGTGGCTATTGCCCTGCTGATCGGACTTGCTGCCTGCGGCGGTCCTCCGAATTGGGTAAAACAAGGGTCAGGGGTGTTCAATGAGAAAGATAGTAAAGGTTTTTATGGTGTCGGGTCCGTGATCGGGGTTCGGAACGAACCGCTGGCCTGGGACACTGCGGAAAATCGCGCCAGAGCTGAAATTGCCAAGACCTTTGAAACCTACACCGGCTACTTGATGCGTGATTATGCGGCTTCCACGACGGCCGGAGATTTTACCAAGAACACGGAAGAGCAGAATGTCGAGCGGGCCATTAAGACGGTGACGACTGCAACCCTCAGCGGCGTGCGCCCCATCGATCGCTACAAGGATGAGAAAACCGGCACATATTACGTGCTGGCCAAACTGAATCTCGATGAGATGAAGAATAATCTCGAACAGGCGAAGGAACTCAATGCCCAGGTTCGTGACTTCGTCAGAAAGAATGCCGACAAGCTTTTTGAGCGGCTTGAAAAAGAAGAAGACAAGCGGGCGCCGCACTAAGGGCATTGACTGAGCAATCGCCAATTGATGTATCTGCGAGGAGGTATCGCGTGAGCGTAATGTATAGAGGACGAATGGGGCTCGTGGCGCTGGTGCTGTTGTCGCTGGCCGGCTGTGCTCAGGAGACGAGAATAACGAGGGTCGACTCAGGGGTCGTCACGGATCTGAGCGGCCGTTGGAACGATACCGATTCGAGGATTGTTGCGGAGTCCATGGTCAAAGAAGCGCTGGAGTATCCATGGCTGAACAATTTCTCCAGCTCGAAGCGGCGCCAACCGGTCGTCGTCGTCGGAGCCATTCAAAACAGCAGCCACGAGCATATCAATGTCAATACGTTTGTGACCGATCTTGAACGTGAGCTCACGAACTCACAAAAAGTTACGTTTGTGGCAGGAAAGGGAGATCGTGAGGAACTTCGCACCGAGCGCAAAGAGCAAGCGATGTACGCGCGAGAGGATACGCAGAAAGCGCCGGGAAAAGAGATCGGCGCCGATTACATGATGAAGGGCACGATTGCGACAATTCTCGATGAGGCCGATGGGACGAAGGCGGTATTCTACCAGGTCGATTTGCAGATGGTGGATTTGGAGAGCAACGCCAAGGTCTGGTACGGTCAAAAGAAGATTAAGAAAGTCGTCGAAAAGAAACGTTCGATCTTTTAGGCTCTGCGACATCCGTTGAGCCCTCTTGCCTCATGCCCCACCGCCTGTATTCCGGCACGGTGGGGCTTTTTTATTTCTACGCAGTCTTTCTTTGCCATGCTGGCATTTGTGCTGCTTGCCGGATGCGGCCCCTCGGTCAACCGGTACCTCCTCATTGATGCGAGTCTGCGCGCTCACGACCCCAAGGGCGCCGATGCCATTGTCCAGCGGGCCGAAAATGAGTATGGCGATAAAAGCCGTGTGCTCTATGGCATGGATCGAGGGATGACCCTTCAACTCGCCGGCGACTATCAGCAGAGTAACATTGTATTGGAACAGGCTGAGGAAGAATTGGATCGTCTCTACACGCGAAAGATTCGAACGGAAGCGCTTGCGTTTATGACGAATGATACGGCCCTACCCTATGAGGGAGATCCCTACGAACAGGTGTTGATCAATGTGCTGAAGGCACTCAATTATGCTGCGCTGGGTCAGTGGCAAGAAGCGCTGGTTGAAGCCCGCCGTATCGACCACCGGCTCAACGTCCTGTCGGATCGAATACAGGAGAAGAATGCCTATCGGGATGACGGATTTGCGCGCTATCTGAGCGGTATTCTCTATGAAAGCACCGGCGATGTGAATAATGCCTTTATCGCCTATCGGAAGGCGTATGAGACCTTCGATGCCACGCGCGCATGGTCGCACACGGCCGTTCCGTCCCAGTTGAGGGAAGATTTGTTACGAACGGCCGAGGCGCTGCATTTCACTCAAGAGTTGGCCGAGTACCGACGCTTGTTTCCCGATACGAAGTGGGAGACGAGTCAGTCGTTACAACCGCTCGCTCAAGTTGTCGTGATCAGTTATAATGGCCGCGCACCACGCAAGGAGGATCAGTTTCTTGACCTGCCGATCAGTCTCAATGCACTCCAGTTGGTGCTCCTCAACCGCGGGATTTTGCAGCCGAACCGACAGTCCAATCGGGGGATGGATACGGTCTTGTATGGACTTAACGGACACGTTGTTCGAGTGGCCTTGCCACGGCTCGTTCCGCAAAAGACCCAAGTCCCTGTCGATACGGTGAGTCTCATCCAGGATGATAATGGCACGCGGGTGACGCTGAATACTGAGTTGGTACATAACGTGACGGCCTTAGCAGATAAGGCGCTCTCGGAACGAATGGCTGGAATCACCGTGAAGGCACTCTCCCGTGCGGCCACGAAGTTTGCGTTGGCCGAGGGGACGACGAGAGCCGCGCAGCAAGCAGCGGGGAGAGATGCGGGGCCGTGGGTCGGACTTCTTGTTGGGCTGCTGACGAAAGGCCTTGCGGTGGCATCGGAGGAAGCCGACAAGCGGAGCTGGCAGACGTTGCCCGATGAAATCCATCTTGCGCGGGCCTGGATTCCACCAGGCCGTTACCAGGTGCAGAGTTCAGTCGGCGGGTCTCTTGACCCTCTGAAGCCTGAGGTCATGCGGACCCTGTCCCTTGAGCCAGGTGAGACTGCCGTGCTTCTTCAACGGGTGATGCCATGAAAGACAGACCACGGTTTGTGAGCCGAATCGGGGTGGTGCTGATGGCGCTGGTCGCACTCTCAGGCTGTTCATGGTTTGGAGGGCAAGCGAAACCTGACTGGATCGATGGGGTGAGTGCTGCCTATCCGTCCGGACAATATCTCGTCGGCGTGGGACAGGCGGAGAGTCGCGCGGCAGCAGAGGATCGCGCCTATGCAGCGGTGGCCCGTATTTTCAAAGCGGAGGTCAGTGCGCAGGCGAAAGATTGGGAGTCGTATCTGGTGATTGAGCAGCGCGGGCAGACTAGTGCTGAACGACGGTTGACGCTCGATAATTTGACGCAGGTGTCGACCGACAAGGTATTGGAGAACGTCCAGATCGTCGATCGATGGGTCGATGTGCATAAGGGCCTTCACTATGCATTGGCGGGGATGCATCGGCCTCAGGCAGAGAGATCCTTTATGGAGCGGATTACGGAGCTGGACCGATCCATCAGCGACGATGTCGAAGAGGCTCATCGCCCCTCTGATAAGCTGGCACGGGTCAGAGCACTGAGACGGGCTGCCAGGAATCTTGTGCTGCGGGAGACGTATAATGCCGACCTTCGCGTAATTCGACCGACTGGGCAGGGCACCGCCGCTGCCTACCGTGTGAGCGAACTCACGCACGAGCTCGAACAGTTCCTTGCCACGAATCTGGTGCTGGCGGTTGCGGTGGCTGGCGACCAGGTTGAACCGGCGCAACGTGCTTTGACGGAGGGGTTGTTGAAGGAAGGGCTCCAAGTCACGAGCCGGCCGTGGGGAGGGGAGCGCTCGACGGGCGGCGATTCCAGTGGTCCATCCCCGGAGTTGCTCGTGCGGGGTGTGGTGCGGGTGTGGCCAATCGACGTGCGTGATCCACAGTTCAAGTTCGTGCGATGGTGCAGCGATTTCGAAGTCGTGGATTTGACCAGCCAGCGCGTGGTCGGCGCCTTGTCGAAGGGTGGCAAGGAAGGCCATCTATCGGATCGTGAGGCGACAGCCAAAGTCGTGCGTGTCATGCAGCAAGAGCTTTCTACCGATGTGGCGAAGGCCATTGCGGCCCATGTGTATGGAGAGTTGGAATTGCCGGCACAGGCGAGCCAGCCTGCGGGATGTCCGCGGGAAGGGCTGGCATCTACGCCGGCGTTTGCGCCCCACTAATTCAGAGAGAGAGGGAGGGTATGGCCAAATCGAAATCGGAAGCAGGACACACATCGACTCGCGCGCCACGCAGCCGTGGCCGTGGGTTGACGGTTACAAAACAGCGGGTTCCCAGTCGCTTGGCGAAACGCCGGCTGGGTGAGCGGCTCAAGAACGACACGGCGTCGTTCAATCAGGGCAACTTAGCCGATAAGTTCCGTAAGGAGGGGTATGACGAGCTGCCGTTGGATGAACTCCAAGATCGGCTCTCAAAAATGTCTGGCCCTTTGGCCGCCATTATTCTGAAGGGGAGAGTGTGATCGCATGCCATACTACTATTTCGACTCAACAGCGCTGGTGAAACGGTACAGCATGGAGCGCGGCACACGCATCATCAGCAGGCTCATGGTGAAACGGAGCAAAGTGGCTATATTACCGACACTCTCTGTAACTGATTTTTATACGGCTTTCGCGAATCGCGCCCACCATGGGGAAATCACCCGTGACGATTGTTACTCGGTGATCCATAAGTTCGAGAAGGAATCACAGGAGGGTCTCTATCAATTCATTGCCCCGACGATGCAGACGTACTTAGCGACGAAAGAACTCGCGCTGGAGTATCCTGCGCTCCGAACACCACAAGTATTACATTTGGCGCTGGCGTTGGAACTCAAGCCCTTGCGGCTGACCGTCGTCAGTGCCGACACACCATTGCTGGAGGCCTGTCGTTCGGCAGGCCTTCATATCATTAATCCGGAAGAAGACTAGTTCGGGGAAGTGCTGAGTGCTGAGAGTTGGCGATCAGCAAGTTGGTGACGGTCATCTTACAGGATGCTGAAGATCCCCGCCCGGAAGGGCAGGGGTCTTCACTCGCCCCTTGAGTTCAGAGCTCCCTTACGGTACCTGAGCCAACAGCTCCAGGACCGCTTCATTCCATCCCACCGGCCCTATTCCTGGCGCACGAATCATTCCTGACAGGTGAATATCAGGGTCATAGGATCCGTCTGATTTCTGGACGAGAATCGGGTGATCCACCATAGCGAGCAGCGGGGCGTCGTTGATGCTGTCCCCGATTCCAACCGTTTCGATCCGTTCCGCCTGTCCATGCATGCGTTGTTGGCGATGGTAGCAACGCAGGAGCACGGACGCGGCCTCCCCTTTATTATTTTCCCCCATCAGATGAAATAACCGCCCTCCTTTTGTCCATCGAAGGCCCCGGGTGACGATTTGCCGGCAGACTTCTTCGATGAGCGCCTGAGGGCCTTGCAGGAGATAGGGCTCGTCGTATTCCCGTTGCTTGGCCAGAATAGTGTCGGCATATGGAAGCCCGGTCACCTGCATGATGGCTTCTACCGATAGGTCACCGAAGCCCTGTAACGGCGTTTCAACAGCATCTTCGATTTGTTTCAGCACATCACGCAGCATGTGATAGGGAAGGCCTAATTCAATGACCTGGTAGGGAGATCTGGTTCGCATGCGTTCCAAGGGGAAGTCGAAGAGGCCATGAGGGACAAATACTGCGCCGCCGTTTTCGACAATGAAAGGGTCACGATGGCCGAGGCGTTGTCGAAGTGGTTGCATTTCCGCGCGCGTCTTACTCGACACCAGCACAAGCGGAATACCTTGTTCGCGGAGCGCAGTGAGAGCCGGTATGGCTGCCTTATAGGAATAGGTCGTGCTGTCCAGGAGCGAGCCATCCACGTCTGTATAGACGATCAAATTAGGCATGGTGTTGCGCCGTTACCAGTGATGGAGATCATCGACCGTATTGGATTTGGATCGGGCCACCAGCCGTCGTTCCAAGAACTCTTTCGAGAGATCTGCTGCGCCGAGTCCGAATGCAATGGCTCCGGCCAGCACAATCCCTCCCCAGGTAATGCCGAATCCCACGACGACGATATGTTGGGCTATGCCGAGTTGCTCCAGCGCCATGGCCCCCGCGAGGACTTGTATCCCCCAACGGGAACAGGCTGCGATGAGCCGGGCGGGAGGCAGTCCGGCGTTGACGGCGGAGATCAGGACGGCCTGGGAGACAAAGTTCGAGAGAAAGTACCCGGCCAGGAGAATCACCGCTGCCGTGACCAGATGGGGGACATAGGCCAGTAGTGACTGGGCGAACTGGTTGATCGGAGTCAGGTTCAGGGCTCCTAATGCTGCGATCGAGGCCAGCACAATGACTGTCCAATAGATACCTCGGCCAACGAGGCGAGAGGGATCAGTCTTGACTCCTCCACGAAGGAGTGCCGCGTTCATCCCTAGCCGATCACAGAGATGGTCGAATCCGATCATGCGCAACAACCGTTCAACGATGGACCCGAATGCCCATGCGGTGAAGAGGCCACCGAGCAGGATAATGCCCATGGCGAGCACATTGGGGAGCACGGTCGATACCTGATGCCCGAGCAGTTGCAATGGCCCCAGAAGCGCTTGGTTAAAGAAGTCGTTCATGATCACCTCCTGCATCAGTGGTCGTGTGATGCAATAGAGCCGGCGCTGCGGGCTGCAGCGCAGGCGGTTGCCAACGTTCAACCAGATAGGGTTTCATACGTTCGAATGTGTGGCATAAGGCTTCGATTTTCTGTTCTGCTTCCGTGGACGTCAGGCCTTGAGTGGCATGGACGAACGAGGCGGTCCGGCCTAAGTACAGAGGGGTCAGGGCTTTTAGGAGGTGCTCGCGCGGCATGATTCGCTTGTGGTACGCGGTGGCCGCATCGTAGACGACCTGGACCCACAACTCGTCCGGGATACGGCAGTCGGCGCCTGATGCCTCCTGGAGGTCACGCAACTGCGTGAACGTGTCGTCCGCCAGGATCTGCCGCCAGATGGGTTCAAGATCGGTGAGGCCCTGTCGAAAGTGCGACACCATCCGTTCCATGTTGACATGGACCGGTTCGACCCCGACTTCGTAGGGAAATCCAAAGAGTGGAACCGGTTGCGATCCCTCCTGGCGGGACCAGAGGCCTTCATGCTGTTCCATTAAGGCAAAGAGCGCTTCCATCACTTGCATCAACATGGCCGACAAGTCGGAAGCAGGATCCTTTGGATTATGGATTTTTGCGCCGAGGAAGCTTTGGCAGACCCTTGCACCGCTGGCAATGGCTTCTGTCGTCATCCAGATATCGATGCCGAACCGCGCCACGTCCGATTCCCAGACATGTTGGTCGAGATAGTGGGCCGCGAGTGCGCCGGAAAAACCAAATTCCCCGCCAATGGGCTGGCGTATCCGTTGCCCATAGAGCGCCCTGGTGAGTGGGTAGGCGAGACTGTTGGTGATCGTGCCGTCGTATTTGTGGCGAAGATAGTAGGGGGCGACGTAGTCGTATCCCTCTTCCATGATTGGGCGGAGTAACAATTCGATCCATTCCGGTGAAATGCTGCGGAGATCCGCGTCAACGACGGCACAGGCCTGAGCCTTCAGTCGTCGGGCAATCTCGAAGATCGTTCGGAAGGCACTGCCTTTTCCGGGAATGCCATGGTAGGGCGTGACGATCCGATGCAGGATGCTTTGCTGGTCACCGATGAAGAGGTACTGGAAATCGATGGCGGTGCGGGCGACGATGGCCGGTGTCCCATCTGAAGAGCCGCCGTCGGAGTTGACGAGAACGGCCCGACGATCTGGAAAGTGTTTGGCGAGGCCCGCACTGATGGCCCGCACGACATGCCCGACCGTGTCCGCGTTGTTGTAGCTCGGAATCCCGACAAGAATCTCCGCCGAACCAATATCTTGGATGCGTGCTTCAGTTGGTGCAGTGAGTGGTGTGAGGCCGGTGCTCATGACAGAGTGGTGGCCGGTTCTGACGTGGGGTCCCAGTCCTGATCTGCTTCAACGGCGTCGATCAGGCGATTGAAAATATCTGGCACAGCATGAGTCACTCGACTCCAGTTAGAAATCATGGGAACACCAAGCGGGTCGTCGAGAAACCCGTCGGTGGCCAGTTTCATGCCGTTCAAGAAGACTTCGACGGCTGTCCGTTCTTGGTGGCGGTCGAACGTGAGGCTGTTGATGGCTGCGTCGTTTTCGTAGCGGCTGATCGCTTCTTGAGCGGCTTGCAAATATGTCGCCCGCAAGGTTTTGAGAACCCCGTCAGGCAAGACGACGCCTTCGCTCGCAAGATTTCTAAAGAGCGATTTCGTGATGTCGACGCACATCTTGAGAAGGCCGGCATCGGGGTTCTGATCCGAGAGTGTTTGGTGTTTATGGTCATAGGCATCGGCGATATCGGCTTGGCAAATACGGCGCAAGGCACAGTTCCGATAGACCTCCGCGAGGACACCGATTTCAAGACCCCAGTCACCTGGAATTCGGTTGGTCCAGGCTAGATCCCGCACCATGGCGAACTCGCCGGCCAGGGGGTAACGAAAGCTGTCGAGAAACGTCAGGAGCGCGTGGGGCCCCACGAGCTGTTGGAGACTTCGAATCATGGGGGTGATGAACAGGCGTGTCACTCGCCCATGGAGGCGATCAGTGACACGGCTGTAATAGCCTTTGCAGAACTCATAACCGAGATTCGGGTTGGCAATGGGATAGCAGAGGCGAGCCAGATATTCCCGGCTGTAGCTTGTGATGTCGCAATCGTGGAGTGCAATGACTTGGCTGTGGTTTCTGGCCAAGACATAGCCGAAGGCTGTCCAACAGCCTCGTCCCTTCCCCTGCAGGCCGATGTCGAGGTTGTGATCGACCAAGAGCTTGAGGATGGTTTGGATGCGAGCACCGTCATTCCAGATGAGACGCACCCGCTGAGGGAGTACGGAAAAAAATTGCTTAGCCAGGCGAAATTCCAAGGCCGATGCGCGATCTAAGGAGATAACGATTTCATTGAGGTACGACACGCTTTTGAGAGTTTCCACGATGGCCTTCAATGCCGGGCGTCCTAATTCTGCATAAAGAGAGGGGAGGACCAGGGCGATGGGATTGACGCGTCCATAACGCACCAACTCCCGCTCTAGTTGATCGACGTTTGGCTGTCCGAGGCGGTGAAGCACCGTGACGACACCGTTTTGGTAGAAGTCCGACAATTGGGGCCTCCGAGAGCGAGCCGTCTGCAGGGCCTAGTAATGATATTGCAGCGGGATCAGGAGCGGGCGTCAAAGACGTGTGTCGCATGCACGATGCGGTTGCATCAGTATATGACACTAACTGTGCAGGTGACGTGCCACTAGGGAACGCCCTAATTATTGGATGTTCGAGGAGCAAGTCAGATGAGAGGTGAAGAGGGTGGTGGGGAAACCCTTCACTTTCAAGAGGGTTGATCCGGTTTGTTTGGTAATTGCCAGGTGTTCAGGCTGAAGGCTGAAGTTAGTTTCTACAACCTTGGGTTCAAGCAGAGATGAATCCTCGTTGCGCAAGAAGCTCAACCCCTAAAAGCCTTCAGCCTATCTACCTGAGTTACTACTTTGTCTGGTTGAGCCAGACAAACCAGTCTGCTACGGGCGATCGGTGGAGAGTCGTTTGGCAAGGCGATGGGCCAGCCGGACCATGCCGGCCGAGCGGTCGGCTGGATCGAGCAGCACATTCATGACGTGCAGGTGGCTGGAGTCGGTCAAGGCAGCGGTGAGTCCACGTTCGAACTCCCCTTGGGTTGCGATTCGCGTGCCGACTCCGCCTCCGATCATGTCGCAGATCCGTTCATAGCGCCACTCGTGGACGTCGTTGAAGGGGCCTTCGAGAATCTCCCGTTCAGTGGAGTAGCCACGATTGTTCAGCACGACGACGATCGGCGTCTGACCATATCGCACGGCGGTCGAGAGTTCCGTTCCCGTCATTTGAAATGCGCCGTCGCCGACCAGCACGATCGGTCTGAGCGTGGGATCGGCAAACGAGGCCCCCACGGCTGCAGGGACAGCGAATCCCATCGAGGTGTAATAGGCGGGAGAGAGGAATTCGAATCGCTGGTGGACGTGGAGATCGGCTGCCGCGAAGAGCGATTCTCCGACATCGGCGATGACCAGGGTATGTTCGTTCAACAGACTATCGAGGTGGCGGAAGAGCCCATTCAAGGTCACGGGGGCATCCCGCGCAATGGCGCCTTGCGCCACGGTGAGCGGCGCCGGCAGCGGGCGGGAAGGAAACGAAGGGAGGGTGTTGGTCACCAGTGCCCGCACGAAGTCTTGAAACCGGATCGCATCGTAGCGATGGTGTTTGATGGCCACCCGATCGGCTGTTGCGTGAATCGTGCGGCCTTCCGACAGCAAGGGCGAGTCGGCATCGAGATCTTCGACATCGGATAAGATCGACCCCAGGATCAGCAGGCAGTCAGATTCATTGATGAACTGTTGGACCTCGTCACGCGCGATGAGTCCGCCGTACACGCCGACGTAGAGTGGGTGGTCTTCACGGATGATGGACTTGCCTAGCAGGGTCGAGGCGATGGGGACGTTGAGCCGTTCGACCAGGCGAGTCAGATCGTCTTGCAGGCCGAATCGCCCGATCTCTGCACCGGCTAAGATAGCAGGCCGGCTGGCCGAGGCCAACATGGCGCGGACTTCAGCGATGGCTTCTTCCAGCGCGGCAGTATCGCTTGGTTCATCGTCGAGGCACAGGGGTCGTAACGGGTGTGCCAGCGGCGTATGCACCAGGTCGCGAGGGATTTCGATGTAGATCGGGCGGCGATAGCGCAACAGCGCCGCAAAGGCCCGATCCATTTCTCGTTCAGCGGTTGAAGGATCGTCCAGCGAGATGGCGGCCACCGTGATCTTCTCGAAGACCTCGCGTTGCGTGGAAAAATCCCGCACCATGTGGTGCATGTAGGGTGTGCGAACACGTTCCGAGAGTCCCGGTGACCCGGTGAGCAGCACTACCGGCGACCGTTCGGCATAGGCGCAGGCGATCGCGTTCACGCAATTCAGCCCTCCGACACAATAGGTGACGCAGACCGCCCCGATGCCGTTGATACGCGCATAGGCATCCGCCGCGAACCCCGCACAATCCTCGCGCGTGGTCCCGACATGTTGAATCGGTGACGCCTCGATCAATTGGTAAAGGCTGAGGACATAGTCACCGGGGATCCCAAAAATATGACGGACTCCCAACTGGTGGAGCCGATCGATCACGGCGGAACCGATGGTCGGTATTCGTTTCATCGTGGAACTTCCTGGATTATGGAGCGGAAAACAGGGGGTGCGTCATGCGTAAGCGCAGCAAACCACAGTGCGGGTCAGCCGTCAAGCAGCTAGCAGGCATTACTCATGACGGTTCGTCGTCCCCCTCCCCATCCCTCCCCATAATATGGGGAGGGATGGGGAGGGGGCGCGAGACTGTCCGTCACAGCCGCGTATCCGCGATTGCAGCAGAAGCGTTCATGAATAATGCGGGCTTGATGTAAGTGGAAGGGCTTGACGTTCTGGTCGCGCCATTGGATAAGTAGGCCATGACTCTTCATGATGACAGTCCACGCGGCCACGTCCGCCTCTCCCGCGCATGTGCGATCGAGGCATTGGGGCATCTTTGGATCTATGCCGGTTATGTGGCGGAGGCCAGCGGCGAGCTGGTCTCGGGCGATGTGGTCGATGTCATGGCATCGAATGGGCGATTCTACGCCAGAGGCCTCTACAATCCTGCATCCAAGATTCGCGTGCGAATTCTGACTTTCGACGACGAACCCATTACAGAACAGTTTTGGAGGAGACGGTTCTCGCAGGCTGTCAGGCTGCGTCGGCGTATTGTCACCGGCACCAATGCGTATCGCCTTATCTATGGAGAAGCGGATCGATTGCCGGGCTTAGTGGTGGATCGCTATGAAGATGTCTTGGTTATGCAGACCCTGTCCTCCGGTATGGACTGCCGGAAAGATCTGCTGGCCGATCTCCTGTGTGAAGAGTCCGGAGCCACGCGAGTGTATCTGCGTAACGATGCCAAAAGTCGCACATTGGAGGGGCTGCCGGTGGAGAGAGGATTCCTCCGAGGGGGTGGCGCGACGACGGTTGAGATTCAGGAAGGGCCGGCTCGATTTCTTGTCGATATTGAACGAGGGCAGAAAACCGGTTGGTTTTGCGATCAGCGAGAGAATCGACTGGTGACGTCACAGTTCGCGGCCGGCGCGGAGGTGCTGGAGGTGTTTGCGCATACCGGAGCGTTTGGGATTCACGCCGCGCTCGCGGGAGCGAAGTCAGTCGAAGGGCTGGATGTGAGTGAAGAGGCCCTGGTGCTGGCGCGCCACCATGCGGTGTTAAACAAGGTGGCCGATCGTTGTGTCTATCGATCGGCGGATGCGTTTGAGGAGATGCGAAAGCTGGAACGGGCTGGGCGCCGCTATGATCTGGTGCTGCTCGATCCCCCGGCATTTGCCCGCAGTAAACAGGCGGTGCCCCGTGCCCTGGCTGGATATAAAGATGTGAATCTCCTGGGGATGCGGCTTACCAAGCCGGAGGGATTTCTGGTTACGAGTTCCTGCTCCCACCACGTAACTGAACAGGAATTGTGGACGAGTATCCGCCTTGCAGCACGAGATGCGAAGCGGCAAGTCCGTCTGCTAGAACAGCGTGGACAGGCCATGGACCATCCCATCCTTGCCACCATGCCGGAAACGCAGTACCTGAAATGTTTCATCCTTCAAGTATTGTGAGCGTGAGGTCGGCAGGGTGAGATCGTCGCCCGTATGCAGGACGCTCAAAAAGGCTGTCCAGCAAGGCCGCAGCAAGTGAAGGCCAGAGGCGTACCCTCGTGGTACGTTGAGGGTCTGAACGATGCGAGAACGCTGCTGGCAGACTTTTTCAGCATCCTGCTAATCGCTCGGTGGTTCGAAGTGGCCCGATGGGCGGTTCTGCCAGGGAATCGTCGCTTGTTTGGCTTGTTTGACGAGGCTACGCAAATTCACTTCTGCTGCACGGAGTAACTTCGGTTCACCGCTTTGCATGATAGCGGTCAGCAGGACATACAGCGAACGATCCATCCGTGATCCGGCGAGAATTCGTTCTGTGACAGGATCGGGGCCTGCGAGGGTGGAACTTTCATCTTCCTCTGGATCGTCAAACAAGGTACGAAACGAGGTCGGATGGCTAAAGAGCCAGGCAGGAGGGATCTTCAAGGCGGCAGCGAGCGCTTCGAGTAGCGAGGCAGATGGATCAACCTCTTCCGCTTCAATTTCCTCTAACACGTGAGGCGGAAGATGAGATTCGGCTGCCAAGTCGTCGACTGAGTGACCTCGTGAGATACGCCAAGCTTGAATCTGTTGTCCGAGCGCCATGGCACGATGGTACTGAAATTGGGGCCCTCTCCGCAACCTCCCTGTGTCGGCCTATGACACGATACACCTTGAAACACAATGGCTTATGCGTAATTTCCCTCAGTGGAAGATGAGCGATGAAATCAGGTATAATACGTTTTCTAAGTCATTCTCGATCCAGTGAGGAGGCGTATCATGTTAGGGACAGATATTCGTGGAATTATCGCAGAAGAAGAAGAAGTGCAGCGGCGCAAGGACGCCTTGAAATCGCTCTTAACCATGCGTTCCAAGCAACTGCGCGAGTCATTGGAACAGCGGATCAAGCGTGCTCGGACTTGTGGAGATTGGATGCAGCTTTCGCAGGAAGAATGTGCCACGCTTCACAAACGGGAAAAGCTCCATCTCAAGTCTCAGTTCGACAAGCTTCAGCACGAGCAAGATCGAACCAGAGGGAAGTTGACCGCACTCAAACGAGCGAAGGCGCGGGCCCAAAGGATTCGGGCTGCCGAAGCCGCATCCGGGCGGAAACGTCGCTGAACCAGTTCTGTCCACTGTGACGTATTAGCGTGGCTGCCTCACTCCCCCTCCTGACGCGCTCGCAAGGGGCGCACATTCGTGAACTCCTCCTTGAGAGACGCGTACGAGCACAGGACGGCGCCTTCGTGGTCGAAGGCGCCCACGCAGTTCGAGATCTCCTGACTCGGTATCCTGAGCAGATTCGCACAATCATCACCGCCCATGGTTATCTGCCAAAAGAGGGGCAGGGCGACCGACTGGTTCGACTAGCCTCCTCGACGCAACAGTTCTCCTGCCCCGACCTCCAGTTTTCAAAATTGTCTGACCTGGACGCGCCGCCGGGCATCCTCGCTGTGGTGCGGCAGCCGACATGGGATGAAGGAGAAGTTCTTAGACAGCCGACTGTCTTGGGAATTTTTGGAGAGCAGCTACAAGATCCCGCCAATGTTGGGGCCATTATTCGAACGGCGGCAGCTCTCAATGCGAGTGCCCTGTGGCTCACGCCGGAATCTGCCGATGTCTATCATCCCAAGGTGGTTCGTGCGACGAGCGGTGTGTTACTCGCACTGCCGATCTTTGCCGCCAGGGATGTGTCTGGATTGATCCGGCAAGGCTGCCGGATCTTTGCAGCAGAAGTAACAGGGGACGGGACCGTTCCGATCGACGAGATTCACCAGGTGCCACGGAAACTTGTCCTTGCTGTCGGCAATGAAAGCCGCGGTTTGTCAGCTCAGATCCGCAGGCAGGCCACCACTCGATTCACCATCCCCCTCAGCCGCGATGTGGAGTCCCTCAATGTTGCGGCGACCGTGGCCATCGCCACGTTCTACTTTTCTCGACTTCCCAAAGGAAAATGACCCAGAGCCCATTCGCTCGTGCGAAAGGGCAGGGCCAGTTGGTCATCAATCTACAATGGAAGTGAGGAGTGGTGTCGAGGGACAGAATTGAACTGCCGACACCAGCCTTTTCAGGACAAACAGAAAATGAGCGAGATCAATATATTATGAATAAAACTAAAAGCAAAAAGTGACATTTTGTGTCGAGCAATATCAATGAGTTACAGACCCAGGTGCCACTAGTGGCACCTCTCGGCTTGAGCGGATGAAACGAATGATGCTTCCGGGGGTTTCGTCTTTATAAGCGCAGAAGTAAAAACCATCAAGCCCTTTTCAAAGGGGGAGGATCACGGGGATGTCAGGAATGATAGTTAAGACAATTGACAATTGTCAGTTGTCATAGTAGGTTGAAGCAGTGATAGAGAACTTCAAGCACAAGGGGCTGAAGCGGCTTTTTGAAGACGGTGAGACCAAAGGGATCCGGGCCGACCTTCTTGAGAAGGCAGAAAATATCCTTGCGGTGCTCAATCGTGCGGCCGGTCCGAATGATATGGATCTGCCCGGCTTCAGGCTCCATCCGCTGAAAGGGGACAGGAAAGGGTTCTATGGAGTCACGGTTCGGGCGAACTGGCGCGTGATCTTTCGGTTCGAGGAAGGAAACGCTTGCGATGTTGAATTGATTGATTACCACTAAGGAGACTGGAAAATGCTTATGAAAAGACCTCCTCATCCAGGAAGAATTGTCAGGCAGGAGTGCATTGAGCCTCTGGACATGACGGTTACGGAAGCGGCGGCACGTCTGGGCGTGACACGGCAGAATTTGAACAACCTGCTGAACGGGAAGTCAGGGATTTCGCCTGAAATGGCGATCCGGCTTTCAAAGGCGTTTGGGAGCCGGGCGGAAGTGTGGCTTGGGCTCCAGATGGAATATGATCTCGCGGAAGCGGAAAAGACGGCCAGGAAGATAAAAGTGACGCGGGTGACGCCCAAAAAAGGAGAGCGTGTGACCGCTTGAAACAGCGACCAACCGCAAATCAGACCGGAAAACCGGGACGGGCCTTATGATTGCGATCAGATTCTTCTTCAAGAAGCTCACGAGAGGCGGCGTGGACCTTGAGAGGCTAGCCGAGCAAGTCGGTGTATCGATGTCCAATACCGCTGAAACGAAGTTCGGCCGAACTGGAACGAACACTATTGTCTGGAAGGCTGACGGACCCTATGAGGTCGAAATCACCGATTATTACTGAAGGAGAACACGCCATGATCAAGAATGGAATGCGGCCGGTCCATCCCGGAGAAATCCTGGTCGAGGAGTTCATGAAACCGTCAGAGCCGCCGATCAATGCCAATATGCTGGCCAAGGCCCTCGAAGTTCCAGCGAATCGTGTGACGGCGATTATCAAGGGGCAGCGTGGTATCACGGGCGATACGGCGGTACGTCTGGCGACGTTTTTCAACACCACCGCTGAATTCTGGATGAACCTGCAGAAGACCTATGAGCTGCGCCTCGCCGAAAGGGCTCTGTCGGGGAAGGTCAGAAAGCACATCGAACAGCATAGGGAAACGCTCGTATTGACCTGAACACGGCGCAGATGACGCGCCGTGCGCATCAGCGACGCTTCGTTCGCTTTCTGTACTCTTCTGTTAATGTTCCAATTCGTATCGCACCGCGTCCAGCAACTGCGGCATGCTAAAGGGCTTCTGCAAGGTCCGCCGTGCCCCGAGGAGTTTCGCGACATCCAAGACATTCTTTTCCCCTCCTACGCCTGAGATCGCGATCACCTTGGCGTGGAGGAAATGCCGCGTCAGTTCCAGAATCAAGCCCAGCCCATTCAGCTCGGGCATGGCAATGTCTGTGATGATCAAGTCCGTCGGCCTGAGACGGTACAGCGCAAGCCCCTCACGACCGTTGGCAGCCTCCACGACCTCATACCCTGCCGCTTGAAGAGCGGAGCGGAGGAGTACTCGAACGAGTTCTTCATCATCGATGATCAGAATGGTTGCCATCGTCAGAGACACTCCTGTTCGTCCGTGCCAGGAGGAAGTTCCCTCGTGTGGGTACGGGTGCTCCTCACCCCCTCGTCATGCGGTAACACGTGTGACGGTTTCGGCTCGACGGTACACGTGCTCGTTCTCATGTTCCGGTTCCTCGGACGGCCGCACGAGCACGGTCGCTTCGTGCAAGCGGTGGTTGGCCTCTATCACGGGATCCGCCGCATGACCGCAGTTCATGCACCGCCAGCCTTTCATCCACATGAAGCCTTGGGTCCCCTCAAAGTCAAAAAATTGCTCTCCCACCATCAAGCCCTGACAGCGTGTGCATTCCATGATGTCACCTCCTTGCAATTCAGCCTGCGAACGTGCGCTCTATGAGAATAGCGGCACGGCGCATGGGGCGAAAGACTCGAAGGAAGTACCTCGGAGGAGGGAATAGCCCTGGGGCAATTCTGCAATGACCGCAATCTCCCATATGGTGGAGCTCGCCAGAGGCCCAGCCCAGGTCAATGCTGCTCCAGTCCGGCCAGTGTCGAGGGCTCTCTCAATCGGGAGGCCGTAAACGCTTGCTTGATCAAGTCATCTCCTAGGGATTCCATGATCTCGGCCACGTTGAGCTCTAACTGGGTCTCCTTCTTCTCACGAACTGCTTCGGGTAGTGTTTTCAGCGCACCCCAGGCATAGGCTGACTGATCCATTGCCTGCCAGATGGGATATCCCTGGACAGTTTCGAAGGCTCGGGCTTCAACCCGCACGGGACGGAGTGCGACCCCGAATACATAGCCTCCGCCAAACCACAGCGGTGTACTTGTCAGGAGTTCAAAGCCAAGATTGGCCCCGATGGCGATCGGATTCCACGCCGTCGCGAGACCGAGCGCAATGCTCTCCGCCGTCATGTCCGTCGTCATCCCCGCGAGCATCCACTGCCAGCGAACTTTCCCATAATCCAAGATACTTCCAGCGACGACGAGATCGGCACCCAGGCGACGGCGGAACTCCGTGAGTTGCTCAGGGTTCGGGAGGACGCCCGGTTTCAGCTGTAACTCCTCAGCTAGGGCATCCGTCTGTTCTGCCGAGACAAACTGAAATCCCTGTCCCGCAGCGAGACGGCTCAGGAGGAGCCAACGGGCCTCCCGCTGAATCTCCAGTAGGGCTTCGGCCACCTGTTTCGATTCCTCCTCAGGCGGCAGCATTTCGTTTGCTGTTTTGATATCGGAGAGCTTCGTGATCTCCAGATCGAAACCAAAGGGCAAGATGGCCACAGAGGGGCGCTCAGCCAGATCCTCGACCGTGGATTGAACGGCAGGGTCAAACGCGACACAACCCGTGAATGCTGCGCCAACGATCCACCCTACGAACGGAATCAGGTGCAAGCGGATTGTAAAGGATTTCATACACGGCTCCCATAGAGGTAATAGCTGAAAGAAGCATTCGCACGGAACCTGATCTCTCGCGGAGATCATCGCGTCCGTGGTGCTCAGCGACTCGATGGAAAGCCGATCAAATTCGATAGACGGAAAGTTGTTGGTGGAGACGCAGAGAGGGGGGATTATGCCCCATCAACCTGCCGAGCTGATGGACTGGGTACAAGGACAAGCACACAGCCGGTTCGGCGCCCTCCTTGGCGAGAGGGATGCCACAGACGCCATCGAAACTTGGAACCTCTGACTTCAGTCCAGAGGCCAGCTGCGAGAGTGCCGCTTCATCGAGATCCTGGCCATCTTGGTCTTCTGCCGCGGTCTCTGGGATGAGGTTGACCTGCTCAAGAAGTTCCAGGCCACCGAAGCAGAGCCATGAGGCAAGCAGACACCAGATGGTGAGGCACAAGACAGTGGTTGGACGATGCATAAGCATAGCATCACAGTAGTCGAAGCACGATGATCAGTCAAACTGGACTGACCTTCCCCCAAAAACTGGATCACGCTGTGCTGGAACTTTGTCATCTCGCAAAGAGGTAGTAGGGTAGATGGGTCGAAGGGAAGCCCCCAGAGGGCCGGAGGCTTCCCAGTGAAGCGGCTCAGCGCTACAAAGCGTGAGCGGAGATCCACTCCTTGGCCGCACGCGCCACGGTGACAAGCGCCTCAAGGTCATTGAGACCGAATGAGGTCCCATTGCGCCAGGCCCCGGACTGATCCTTGAACGGCCGAGAGAAAGTCGTCGAGAAGAACGGACCTTTCTCGCTGGTGTTCTGCCAGATGGTCGCTTTGATGCTGCCGCATCGCAGCGTGTTCGCGGGTTTGTTGTTGGTAGCCATCTTGTTTCCTCCTTTGTTGAAATGAAGTTGGCTCTCTTACGGGAAGAAGAGAGCCAACGCGCATTTCAGGGAGGAAACACGAGGCAGAGGCAGGCGCCGGCGTGCCGGAGAGGACCAAGCAGCGGGAGTGACAGTTTTACTGGCGCGAGCGGTGCGCCTCGCAGGTGATAGCCGGTCGGTTACTGCCGGAGGGCTACCGCAACAGCGCGATGGGGTGCGCGGGAGTTGAACCTACGGCCCGCTGATTAAGAGTGGCAGAAGGCCAATGATTCGAACCGCTCGATGTTGCGAATGTTTTCCCGTTATCATTGAAATTCAGTAGCATGTGGGCTTTATACTGTTTTGATTGATTACACCTTACTCGGTCGTTTTTGAAGATTTTTACCACAAATTTATATTATGGACCCAGCCTTCGGTGCAACGGCGAGGTGTCACGCGGTGAACCAGATCAATGCAGGGCTGCGTCTATATATCCGGCCTCTGGGTGGACCACACATGTGTCCGGGCCTTGATGAAATACGCGCGCGTTCTCCTCATGAGCACAACGGCCTTGTATGAGCCGACAATTTGTCCAGGGTCTGAACGCGCTGGGTGTTCCTCTGGTGTCATCACGGATAGTTCGCGCTGCACTCCGTGGTGTGAATCCTCCTGGTGTGAGGCGGCTCGCTACTCTCTCCCGAAGACCGTGGTGACCCTGCCGGCACCTAGGCGGGTTGGCGATACTCCTCATCATGGGCCAACAAGGCCCAAATCACCCGGGCATTTTTGTTGGCTAAGGCCATCGCGGCTACCATTGGTATCTTTGCGGTGTTTGAGCGCACACAACCACCGTCCTTGCGTATCGGTCCGCCGCTCGGCCCGCTGCACGACGGCGTGCGCCCCATGAATCAGCAGCGTCCGCACATACCGACTACCTCGTTTCGAAATCCCGCCTAAGCTCGCCTTGCCCCCACTGGAATATTGCCGAGGAACCAGACCCAACCAGGCCGCCAGATGCCGTCCGTTGTGAAACGCCTGGGGTCGACCGACGGTCGCCACCAGCGCCGTGGCCGTCAATGGACCAATCCCCGGCACCGCCGCCAGTTTCTGGCAGACCGGATACGCCCGGTACACGCGCTCCACCTGGTGCGTCACCCGCTCGATACGCGAGTCGAGCTCCTGCAGTTGCTCGTACAACTCGGAGAAGGTCTCCCGGGCACACGCGGTCAATCCCGACTCCGCATCATCCAGAAACTGGACGAGGGCGGGCCGGACTTTCTCCGGGGATTGCGCAATCACCAACCCATACTCGGCCAACAAGCTCCGAATCTGATTGATGACGGCGGTCCGATGTTTCACCAAGAGCGATCGCGTCCGGTGCACGGCCTGCATGTCGGCTTGCTCCACCCTCTTGATCGAGACACATCGCATGGTGGGCCGACTCACCGCTTCGCAGATCGCTTCCGCATCGCGCCTATCATTCTTGTTCGTCTTGACATAGGACTTGACATACTTGGGTGCATCAGCTTGACGGTATGCCCGAGCTGTGCAAACGCCCGCCCCCAGTGATGCACAGTCCCGCACGCCTCCATCCCGATCACACAGGGCGACAGACTCGCCACCGTGTTTAACAACTGATTACGCTTTACGCGTCGGCTGAGCACCGCGCGCCCTCGCGCATCCACCCCGTGCAACTGGAACACGTGCTTCGCCACATCGATCCCCAATGTTGTGATGTGCATAAGAGCTCCTCCATTCGTTCTCACGATGAGTGTGCGTTGCGCGCTCGACAGCACCCATCTTGCCTCGTCTGATGCTTGTGTGGGAAGAAGGCTTGGTCCATTTCATTAGCACAGCGTTTTGGGGTGAACCCCTCTGGTGAGACACCAGAATTAGCACACTCGGTGGTTTATTGAATGTTGCTCCTCACATCGCCGACACGCGGGAAACTTGTCGTTGTGAATGACGCATTTTTCACCAATAGACTGGGATGGCTGCCCCATTTTGCCCCGACACCCTCCGTCGATCTAGACAGTTTCCAGCCGATTACTATTCACGCGAGTTATTCCACGAGGTTTCATTGCCCTGACAATGGTAGTTACGGTAGTTGAGGCAGTCGAAAACGAGCGTTCGCAATATATCCAACCATTGTCGCCAATGATGGATTCATCGTTTATCGGGAAATGCGACGTAGTTGAGCAACCTTTAGCTCTGTACCGTGCATTTGAATGTGACATCCAACTGTTTTTTAAAAGGGATCGGTACACGTTTTGCTATTCACATATGAGCAGGGCGAGTGGATGCAGTTTCACATCACCCATTGCAGTGCGTTGGTTCACTGCACAGAAAGGAGGGACTGAGAATGGTGACCTAGTGAGATGCGTGACGCCATGGCGAAGAAGGCCAGGTGCCACGAAGGAGGGTTTGAAACGTTGGATAAAGTAAGCAAGCGACAACAATATCGGTGCCAAGGCGCTATGAGCGCTATTACACAGAGGCGGGGATCATGACGATCTGGAAGCGATGGATTCAGCGTGGTGTTTTGTGCGGTTTGCTGCTGGGAGGGGTAGTCGGCTTCGCGACGATCGCGAGTGCTGCCGAAGGTATGCCGTCCATAACTGATCACGCTGCAATGGTAGCCTGGTATGAGAAGGAAGCGGCCACTAATCGGCAAAAGGCGAAGGACATGGAGGTTATGAAAGTAGAGTATGGAAAAAGCCCAGCCTTCACCCAAGGTATGGCTGGCTTGGGAGGGAAAACGAATATTCCTATGCACTGCGATGTAATAATCTCCGCGTATACGAAGGCAGCTGAAGAAGCCGACCTGTTTGCCAAGGGGCATCGCGCCATGATGAAGTAGCACCAGTGAACTATAAGGGTGAGCTGGTGTAAATCGATGAGCAAGTGAGAGGCGAATGGATGGGGGGTCGGTTGCTACGCACAAGGGCGTGCGTGTCGACGTCGTCGTCGACGCCGCTTCCCGTCTTTCCGGTATCACTGTTGCTGAACAGGGCGGCGATGAGCCGGCAAGGTTTGACATGCTTGCTTCAGTTGGCTTGACTAAGCAGTGAAGTTGAGCAGATGCGGCAAGAACTATGGTTGGACTCATGATTCGACGAGTTCATATGCAATGCTGTGCGCTGGTGTTCTTCTTCGCCTTATGCCAGGTGAGCGGGACGGTGTGTGCGTTGCCCGATCTTTCGGTGGCGGAAGGTGTGGTGTTGTTGGTGGAAAATGAAATGGTCTGTCCAATGGATGGGACTACCATGTGTCCGCCGGCACTCATCTCGTCTTCCGAACGTCAGATAAAACACAGCATGGTCATGGGTGTTGATCATGCGACGATCCTGCTCAGCGTTTCTACAGCTCTTACAAGTCCTTCGGTCCCGGCGCCGTGGTCCGGGAGCAGCCTGCTATCCATTGTTTCCAGCTCCATAAGGTCTTCCTCGGTCCTTCGAATCTGATTCCACACGTCCAGTTCTTTCGTTCGCCGCTTGGCTGGGTAGGCAGAGCAGCGGCTGATCCATTTTTCTCAACGCACGCTGGAGGTGCTGCCGTGAAACGATCACCTTTTCGTATTTCGTCGTGGGTCTTCTCTGCCCTGACGTTCTCCGTCCTAGGCCTCGCCCCTCTGTATGCCGGCGGCGCACAAGAGATTGGCGGTGCTGCGCGCTCGGATACCGCAGTCCCCGTGGCGCCGGGTGACGATCGGATCAATCTTCAGAGTCTCATCGAGGAACTGTCTGCCCGGAGCCCGGAAATTAAGGCGGCCCGAGAACGATGGGAAGCGGCCAAGGCCGTCGTGCCTCAAGTCCAGACGCTTCCAGATCCAAGGCTCCAGTTGGGATATCAGCGGATGCCGATGGCCGAGCCGCTTCAGGGCCCGATGTATGGATTCGGCCAGGAGATTCCCTTTCCCGGCAAGCTGAGTCTCAAAGGGGATATCGCTCAGCGGGACGCGGAGCGTTTGGAGCAAGAATACAACGCGACTCGGTTCCGGCTGATCGCAGTGCTGAAGGAAGCCTACTTCAACCTGCACTTTGTCCATAAGAGTATCGAGATTGTGGAAAAGAACAAGATGCTGTTGATGCAGTTCGAGAAAACGGCCAAAGCTCGCTACAGCGTAGGACAGGCGGCACAACAAGATGTCTTCCGCGCCCAGGTCGAGATCTCGCGGGTGCTCGATCGGTTAGCGGTCTTAGATCAACAAAAAGAAAGTCTGCATGCCGCGATCAATCGTCTCGTGAATCGACCGCCGACAGGACCATTGGGGACACCGGAGGAAATTCACACCACGATTTTGACGATCCCGTTACAGGAACTCAGCCGCCGCGCCGACGAGTTCTCCCCCGCGTTGTTGGCGGCGGCAAAAAGCATCGATCGCTCGGAGCAGTCCGTTTCGCTGGCCAAACGGCAATATTACCCAGATTTCGATGTGACGGCCTTGGGACTTCGGAACGATCGGACCAACGACAACGGGTACCAAGTGATGGTGGGCATCAAGATCCCGCTATTCTATGAAACGAAGCAGAAAGAAGGCGTCAGGGAGGCGCGCGCCGGCTTGGAAGGAGCGCGTGAGGATTTTACGGCAACTCGCCAGGATCTGTTGTTCCAGGTGAAGGATGGATTCGTGCAAGCGCAGCGAGCCGAGCGGCTGATCACCCTCTTGCGCGATGCCATCATTCCGCAGGCAACACTCGGCTTGCAGGCTGCGCAGGCTGGGTATGCGGTTGGGAAGGTGGATTTCCTCACACTCCTCAACAGCTTGCTCACGTTGCAAGAGAGCCAGTTGGAACTCCATAGCGAAATGGTGAGCCACGAGAGGGCCGTGGCCCGGCTCGAAGCGGTGACGGGCGGACCGTTAGGCGGACCGATGCCTGAAAGGAAACCGGGGTCATGACTCGTCAGCGTCTCATTAGTATGGCAGCGGGACTCATCCTCGCTGCCGCAGTTGTCTGGTTGATGTCGCAGCCAGCAGTGCTTCCGCCAGCGGATTCCAGACAGGACGATATGCCTGACATGCCGGGCATGGGAAAGAAGCCAGTGGGCGAGGGGCGAGAGGCGAGAGACAAGGGGGAAGATAGCCCGCCGGGAGGTCTGCCAGGTATCGTGAGCATTTCGCCGGAACGTCTCCAAACGATCGGCGTGAAGTACGAGCAGGTCGCGCGTCGTCCCCTGGAGAAGGTCATCCGGACCGTCGGGCGCGTCGCCGTGGATGAGCGCAAGCTGGCCAAAGTCAGTATCAAGTTTCACGGATGGATCGAGCAGCTGTTCGTCAGTGCGACAGGGGACCATGTCAAGAAAGGACAGGTGCTGTTCACGATCTACAGTCCCGATCTGGTCGCGAGTCAAGAGGAGTATCTCCTGGCGTTGCAAGGCCTGAAGCAAATGGGTGAGAGCGAATTCCCTGAAGTGGCTCGGGGTTCAAAGGACCTGCTTGAAGCGACCAAGCGCCGCTTTCAGCTCTGGGATATCACGGACGATCACATCCGAGCACTTGAAAAGACCGGGAAGGTGCTGAAGGCCCTGCCGATCCATTCTCCCATCACCGGGACGGTGATCAAGAAGGACGCCCTAGCCGGTGCGCATGTGGATGCTGGCGTGGAACTCTATACCATTGTGGATCTCTCCCATATCTGGATCTTGGCGGACATCTATGAGTACGAACTCTCTTTCGTGAAGAAAGATCAGAAGGCGGACGTCACCCTTTCTTATGATCCGAACACGGTCTTGACCGGACAGGTGGGCTTCATCTATCCCACACTTGATCCCAAGACCCGCACGGCAAAGGTGCGGTTCGAACTTGACAACCATGATGAAACGCTCAAGCCGGACATGTATGCCAACGTGGAGCTGCGTGTGAACTTGGGAACTCGCCTGGCGATCCCGCAAGAAGCCGTTATCGAATCAGGTCAAAAGCAAGTCGTGTTTCTCCACCATGGCGGTGGGAGGCTCGAACCGCGCCTGATCAAGACCGGGGTGAAGACCGGGGAATGGTCTGAAGTGCTGGAAGGGTTGACCGAAGGCGAGCACATCGTGACTTCGGCCAATTTTCTGATCGACAGTGAAAGCCGGCTCAAGTCGGTCGTGGACAGCATGGGCGGCATGCCGGGAATGAAGCAGTGATGCGTGATGGGTGATGAGTCATGCGAACCGCTGTCCCACCACTGATCACGTATCACTGATCACTCATCACAGGCTTTGCTATGGTTGAACGGATCATCGAATTCAGCGCGAGAAACCGCTTCATCGTCTTCCTGCTGGTCTTTGCATTCTCAGCCGTCGGGCTCTGGGCGATGTGGCAGACACCGATTGATGCCCTGCCGGATATTTCCGACACGCAGGTCATCGTCTACACGACCTGGCCAGGGCGCTCGCCCGATCTCGTGGAAGATCAAATCACCTATCCGATCGTCACGGCGCTGCTGTCCGCGCCTAAAGTCACCGTGGTCCGTGGCTTCTCGGACTTCGGCTATTCCTATGTCTACATTCTCTTCAAAGACGGCACGGATATTTATTGGGCCAGATCGCGCATCCTTGAACGGTTGAGCCAACTCTCCGGACGCATGCCGGAAGGGGTCACCCCGCAGCTCGGCCCAGACGCGACGGGCGTGGGCTGGGTCTTTCAGTACGCCCTGGTCGATGAGACCGGCCAGCAAGATCTCGCCGGTCTGCGCAGCTTCCAGGATTGGTATTTGCGGTACTGGCTGCGCGCCGTGGAAGGCGTAGCGGAAGTCGCCAGCATCGGCGGCTTTGTCCGGCAATACCAGGTCAATCTGGATCCCACCAAGGTCTCAGCCTATCGCCTGTCCATTCCGTCCATCGTGGAAACGATTCGACAGAGCAACAACGACGTGGGTGGCCGTGTTGTGGAGTTTTCCGGGATCGAATACGTCGTGCGCGGGCGCGGTTATATCAAGAAGGCTGAGGACATTGAGAAGATCGCCGTAGCGGTCAACGAGAACGGCACGCCGATTCTATTGCGCGATGTGGCCACGGTTCGGCTCGGGCCGGACATGAGACGAGGGCTGGCGGAGTTAGACGGTCAAGGCGAGGTCGCAGGCGGCATCGTGGTCATGCGGTTCGGCGAGAACGCGCTCAATGTGATCGAACGAGTCAAAGCGAAGCTGAAAGAAATTGAACCGTCCATGCCGAAAGGCGTGAAGGTCGTCCCGGTCTATGACCGGAGCGACTTGATCCACGAATCGATCGCCACGGCCAGCGAAAGTCTCTTGGAAGAACTGATTGTAACCGGCGTGTTGATTGTTGCGTTCCTGTTGCATGTCCGTTCCGCGGTCGTGCCCATTCTCACCTTGCCGCTCGCGGTGCTGATCGCGTTCATTCCTATCTATCTGATGAACATCGGCATCAACATCATGTCATTGGGCGGCATCATCGTGGCGATCGGCGACATGGTCGATGCCGCCATCGTGATGGTGGACAACGCCCACAAGCGCCTTGAGGAATGGGAGCGGGATGGGAAGGTCGGCGACCGGCTCCAAGTCCTGATCGATTCCGCCAAAGAAGTCGGCCCGCCCATTTTTGCGTCTGTGCTCGTCATCGCGATCTCGTTCATTCCGATCTTCGCGCTCGAAGCGCAAGAAGGCCGCATGTTCAAGCCGCTGGCCTGGACCAATAACCTGGCCATCGTGATGTGCGCGGTCCTGGCTATCACGTTGGTCCCGGCCTGCTTACCAACGTTCATTCGAGGAAAGATCTTTCCAGAACTGAAGCATCCTGTCACCCGCTCGCTCCAACGGCTCTATGCGCCCGTGTTGCATATGGCCCTGCACTATCGGAAAGCGGTCGTAATCGGTGCCATCGTATTGATGGCTAGCATCGTGCCGCTCTACCAGCAAATGGGCTCTGAGTTTATGCCGTCCCTGTACGAAGGCACGATCCTCTATATGCCGACGACGTTGCCGGGCTTGTCGGTGACGGAGGCCAGCCGGCTGCTTCAGATCATGGATCAAAAGCTTCGCGCCTTTCCGGAAGTCGACCATGTCTTCGGCAAAGCCGGGCGAGCCGAAACCTCCACCGACCCGGCGCCCTTCAGCATGATGGAAGTGGTCGTCGAGCTGAAATCGAAGGAGCAATGGCGACCAGGCCTCAGTTATGAAGGCCTGGTCGATGAGATGGACCGGGCACTTCAAATTCCTGGCGTGACGAATGCCTGGACCATGCCAATCAAGGCGCGGATCGACATGTTGACCACCGGCGTCCGTACACCGGTGGGGATCAAGATCTTTGGTCCGGATCTGAAGCAGATCGAACAGATCGGTGAACATCTAGAAATGATCCTCAAGGAGGTGCCAGGGACTCGTAGCGTCTATGCAGAGCGGGTGTCCGGTGGCTACTTCCTGGATTTCGACATCAACCGCGACGAGATCGCCCGCTACGGGCTCAAGCTGATGGATGTCGGCAAGATCATCGAAACGGCCATCGGGGGTGAAAATATCGCGACCACTATCGAAGGCCGTGAGCGCTATCCGATCAACGTGCGCTATCTCCGTGAGTTGCGGGATGACCCTGAAAAGCTGAAGCGCGTGCTCGTTGATACACCGACCGGCGTACAAGTGCCGCTCGCGCAACTCGCGACGCTCCGATTCGTCAATGGTCCACCCATGGTCCGGGATGAAAACGGCATGCTCGCGGGGTACGTCTTCCTGGACATGACGGGGCGGGATGTCGGCGGATACGTGGAGGATCTTAAACGGGTTGTGGCGGCAAAAGTCGCACTGCCACCGGGCTATACCATCGTCTGGTCCGGTCAATATGAGTTCATGGAGCGGGCGAAAGAGCGGCTCAAACTCGTCGTGCCATTGACGCTCATCATCATCTTCGTGATCTTCTATTTCACATTCCAATCAGTCGCGAAAACCTGCATGGTGATGGTCGGGGTACCGCTTTCGCTGGTCGGCGCGGTGTGGTACCTGGCTATCCTCGACTACAACATGAGCATCGCGGTGTGGGTGGGACTCATCACGGTCGTGGGCACGGCAGCGGAAACCAGCGCCGTAATGTTGGCCTATCTCGACGAGGCCTGTAAGCGGCGAAAAGAGGCCGGGGGACTACGAACGCTTCAAGACCTGATCGAGACCGTCCATTTGGGCGCAGTGGAACGGATTCGGCCCATGATGATGATTGGCCTTGTCGATGTCGTTGGGTTATTCCCCGTGATGTGGGCCACCGGCACCGGCGCCGATGTGATGAAACGGATCGCCGCGCCGCAGGTCGGCGGGGTCTTTTCCGCCATGATCCTGACGCTGCTGGTCATTCCGCCCGTCTATGTGATGTGGCGGTGGTGGAAGGAACGGAGTTTGATCCCTCTCGCTGGGCCTGCAGAACCGAGATTGCCGGATAGGAGTGTATAGTGTATGAAGAGTCGAGTCCGAGGCTCTGAAGTATCTGTGCCTGATTTTCTCAAGCAGGAGATACAGAAAGGCAACTCCCTTGATGGAGCTACCCTTCTGTCCTCTCACGGCTCAGATCACAAGGCCGTGCAGCCAAGGCCAGACCTTGCTGGTGGCCGCATCCCCCCGTGGCCGTTCCATCCCTGGCGATCTGGAGGGCTATCGGGTCCTGTTGGTTCACGAAGAACGAACCGATCTTTGCCTACACCGTCATCGCTGGTGGCGCACTGATAGGGCTTTCCCTCGCCTTGCAGATCAGCATCTCACTGGTCGAAATGTGGGGAGCCAGATCTGTCGAGGGGAAGGCCAGCTTACTCACGCTCGTCGTCCAATCAGAGGAGGATTCTATATGATGGATCGAGTTATCCGTTCGGCAATGGTCGGCAGGGCTTTGGGAGTGCTCACGGCGATTCTCCTGGGGTCTGGTTCGCTGGTAGCGGCAGGCGACGACGATCTTCCTCCCGCTTATGTCGGCAAGATCCTGACGCCGGGACGGCAGATGGATTCGACAATGTTGGCGGCCGGGAAAAACATCTATGAAGGCAAACTGAAGCCGGACATCAACTGTGTCATGTGTCATGGGACTGATGGCAGACCCACGCGTATTGGGAACGGTGCGCCGGATTTGTCTGACCCGACCGAGGCCAAGAACCACTCGAATGAGTATTGGTTTTTGCGCCTCTCGGAGAAAACACCCGGCTCCAAGATGCCGGGATACAAGGACAAGCTGAGTGAAGAGCAGCGATGGCAGGTGATTGCATACATACGGACCTTGACACAGTCGGGCAAGTAGACTGCCGAGAAAGGGAACGAGCATGAAGAAATCATTGGCTCCGGTGACTATCGCGCTGATGCTCGTGGTGTTAGCCGCCGTAGTGCTGTCGTCCGCGCAGAAGGCCGCGGCCATTCCGGTGTTTTCACGAGAACACGGACTCAAATGTAGCGACTGCCATACAGCGTTCCCGCTCTTGAATGAATTTGGCATGGAGTTCAAGCAACGGGGATTCCGGCTGCCGGGCGAGAACGGCAAGTATCCCTGGGAGATGAAGAGTCTGCCGATCTCCGTGATCGGCACCATGCAGTATCTCAACGCCCATGCGAACGATCCTGTCACAAAGGCACGGCTGTCCACCACGAGCAAAGCCGAAATCGAAGAGGTGGAGTTGATGGCCGCCGGCACCGCGGCGCCCAAGATCGGATTCCTGGCGGAGTTCGCCCAGGAAGTTGCCGATCGCGGAACCTTTGGTAACGAGCAAATCTGGATACAGTTCAGCGACCTGCTGCCGGCCAGCGTGCTCAACCTCAGAGCCGGTCGCATGTTGAACGAACAGTACTATCTTTCGCAGAAACGGCGGCTGACCTTCCAGCAGTATCTGGCGCCGGTGACGTTCAATGTGACCGGCGCCGAGTTGAACGGCTCCTGGTCAGGGGTTCGGTACGCAGCCGGGATCGTCAACGACGAGCGAGAGGAAGGGGTGAACACCCCGGCGGTCAACCTTGACAACAAACTCCAAGGCTTTTACGGATGGGGAACCTACACCCTGTGGGACCACATCGTTGGACTCAGATATATCAACACGAAGGCCAATTCCGATCGGCCCTCCCCGATCGTTGACGGCCGGACTCGGCAGCAATTAGATGCCACGGTGAATCTCCGCTTCGGGCTCGGTCAGATCTTGCTCGGCTACTACTACAATTGGGACATTGCGGGAGTCTATAGACAAGACCGGCGCAATTATCTGGTCGAGGGTATCCTGGAAGTCATCCCCGAGAAACTTTTCCTGGATGCTCGCTACGAGATGCAGGACACGGGGATGGTCTCAGGCAGTCCGAACAATCCGGTCACGGCGAACGGGACGCTCGTAACCGGCCATATCTCATACTACGTGGTAGAGAATGTGCGTGTGGTCGCAGAGTTCACCAAGGTGAGAGGTGAGGGACTCAACGTACTAGCGATTGGAGAACCCAACGGCGTCGCATCAAGCAGCCAGGAGCGCTACCTGCTCGGCGTGCATTTCGCTTTTTAGGGCAAGACCGCTATGTTTGACCGACTCGAAGGGCAGTGCTGGACAGGACGAAGTTTAAAATTGCTTGAGGACTTCTTGACGCTTCTGCAGGTATTCGTCGTCAGTGATCAGTCCCTGTTCCCGCCAGGTCTTCAATCGATGTAGTTTTTCTTCGATCAGCGCAGCAGGAATTTCCGGTTCAGTCTGAGATGGAGAGGACCGTCGGCTAGGCTGCAAGAGGCCGGCGAGCAACGCCCGGTAGTCAACCGAGAGAGCTAGGGCAGAGCTGGCGGCGATACTCGTTGGGAGGTCTTTCCTGACCAACGTGGCCTGGTAGGGTCCAGGCACGAAGTGAAAATCCACCTGCCCAAGTGGGTGAAGTGAAGCGTCACGGGCCGTCTCAAGCTTTTGTTGTGTTGTCGTGGGTCTCCTGGCATTAGCCAGCAGAACAATGAGCTGATTGCCTTGGAGGAATAGCCCGCCTGTGGTGACAAGGGGAATACCATCCTCACGGGTCTGCCGGAGGAAAAACACTGCCGTTTCATTGGGCCGGGCTTTGGCCAATGCGGCCCGGAGATGAGGGGCGAGGAGTTGGGCATCGTCATTGAGAAAGGCGAGTTCCGGCTGAGGGTCTTTTCTCAGGACCCAGTAGTTGAGAAAGCTGATCTCCGGTTGGATCCTCACGGATCGCAAGATGTCAGCAAGATCAGCGGCGGTCAACTCAGAAATGTGCCCAGCAGGCGCACCGGAAACTTCCACCTGAAACAAGGGACTGTCCAGCCGCACAAGAACGGTTGGGTCCTCGTACACTGTGCGGGAAAAAGTGGGAGGGCTCGCACAACTCGCGAGGAGGGAGGCCATCACTACAGCGGTAACGCCGGAAGTGACCACGCGTATCCGCTCGGAGCAGGTGGCCAGGATTCTCATCGAGCAGGATTATAGCAGACGAACTGGGAAGGACAACGTTCGTGAAGGCCGGACGTTGCCGGAGGTGACATGAACGCGCGCGATTGGCACGCTCATACGCCGGACGAACTTAAGACGACCTTGCAGTCCAATCTGGACAGAGGATTGGCTGAACGGGATGCCCAGCAGCGCTTGGCTGAGCACGGCCCGAATGAACTGCCCGAGGCCCCTCCGGTCTCGACCCTGACGCTCCTCCTCGGACAGTTCACAAGCGTCATCGTCTGGGTGCTGATCGGAGCGGCGGTCATCTCCGGGCTGCTCCAAGAATGGGTGGACGCGGCCGCAATCCTCACCATCGTCTTGCTGAACGCCGTCCTGGGCTTTGTGCAGGAGTATCGAGCCGAGCAATCCATCGCGGCATTGAAAAAGCTCTCGATCACAATGGCGCGCGTGATCCGAGAGGGAGTGATCCGGTCAATTCCAGCGCGTGAGCTCGTGCCGGGCGATCTCATTCAGATCGAAGCGGGCGATCGAATTCCAGCAGACAGCCGCGTAGTCTATGCGACGGGGCTCCAGACACAGGAAGCCTCGCTGACCGGCGAATCGACCCCGGTCGCCAAATCAGCCGAGCCGATTCCCCACACAGAGGTGCCCTTGGGTGACCGCCATAACATGCTCTTCATGGGGACCATTGCCGTCTCCGGAAAAGGGCGCGCGCTGGTGACGGCCACTGGGACTCAGACGGAGCTTGGGAAGATTGCCGCCCTGATTCACCGAGAAGCCCAGGCTGAGCAAGAAGAAACGCCGCTGCAGCGTCGGCTGGAGCAACTGGGGCACACCCTGCTGTGGTTGTCCCTCGGCATTGTCACAGTTGTGTTCCTGCTTGGCACCCTGCGCGGCATCCCGGCGGTGACGATGTTTCTGACGGCAGTGAGTTTGGCGGTGGCTGCGATCCCCGAGGGCCTACCTGCTGTGGTCACCATCACCCTTGCCCTAGGCGTGACACGGATGGTGAAACGTCATGCCTTGATCCGGCGATTGCCTGCGGTCGAAACGTTGGGCTCAACGACAGTCATCTGCTCCGACAAGACCGGCACGCTCACGAAGAACGAGATGACAGTGACCACTCTCTATCAAGGAGGTGAAATCTTCACCGTGACCGGTGAAGGGTACGCCCCAGTCGGGGAGATCCGATCGGACGGTGCGCCCATGACACCGACACTGAAACCAGGACTGAAGACGCTCTTGTGCGCCTCGGTGTTGTGTAATGGTGCCGACCTTCGGCTGGAGGCCTTGCTCTGGCACATCGTGGGTGATCCGACTGAGGGCGCATTGCTGGTCGCGGCAGCCAAGGCCGGACTGACAAAGAATCATCTTGAACAGGAAAATCCCTGGCTGAGCGAAGTGCCGTTTGACTCAGAGCGAAAGAAGATGACCGTCGTGCGCCGAACTCCCTCCGGTTCAGTCGCCTTTGTCAAAGGCGCTCCGGATGTCCTGCTGCGCGACTGCCAAGCCTGGCTCACGCGAGACGGCGACATCCAGCCGCTTACGGACGCGATCCGCCAGGAGATTACGGCTTCCAATCAGCGCCTCGCGTCTCACGCGCTCAGAGTCCTCGGGGTAGCCATGCGTCCGCTGGATCGGATTCCGGACGTCTATGACGCGAAGAGTCTGGAGCACGATCTCGTGTTCTTGGGACTGGTTGGGATGAAAGATCCGATCAGGCCGGAAGCGAAGGCGGCCGTGGAAGCCTGTCGAGCCGCTGGAATTCGGACCGTCATGATCACCGGAGATCATAAGGACACGGCGGTCGCCATTGCGAAAGAGCTAAGGATCATGGAGCCGGGCGAGCAAGCCATCTCAGGGGCAGAGCTGAACCAGCTCTCGGATGAGGAGTTGCGTGATCGAGTGAAGGCAGTGGCCGTCTATGCGCGCGTAACAGCAGAACACAAACTACGAGTCGTCCGCGCGTGGAAGCAGCAGGGAGCCGTCGTGGCGATGACGGGCGATGGCGTGAACGATGCGCCCGCCCTCAAAGCAGCAGACATCGGGGTGGCGATGGGGATCACCGGCACCGACGTGACGAAGGAAGCCGCCGACATGGTGGTGACGGATGATAACTTCGCCTCCATTGCGGCGGCCGTGGAGGAAGGCAGGGCGATCTACGACAACATTCGAAAGAGTGTGTACTATTTGCTCTCCTGCAACATCAGCGAGATTCTGCTGATGTTGCTGGCGACGCTGTTCGGGCTCCCGCTCCCTCTGCTTCCAGTGCAACTTCTGTGGATCAACTTGGTCACAGACGGCTTGCCCGCCCTGGCCTTGGCGGTTGACCCGGCGGACGCGAACTTGATGCAACGGCCTCCTCGTCCGCCACAGGAGCAGTTCCTCACACGGGCACGCTTGCTGAGACTCTTTGTCCAGGGAACCTTCATCGCCGTCATCACGCTCCTGACGTTCTTGTATTGCCTCTACGGCATGGACCTTAATCTGGATTTGGCCCGTACCCTCACGTTTACGGTGATGGTTCTGGCGCAGCTCTTCCATGCCCTGAATAACCGGAGCGAAGACCGATCGATCTTTGCGCTCGGCCTCTGGACAAACAAGCCGTTGCTCGCAACGGTCGGGCTGTCCGCGCTGCTGCAGGCCGGCATTGTGTCCTGGCCCCCAGTTCAAAACATCTTCAAGGTCGCGCCCTTCGATCCTGAACATTGGGTTCTTGCCATTGGCACTGGGATGCTGCCGCTCGTCGCCATGGAAATCTGGAAGGTGGCAAAAAAGAATGCTGACAGATAGAGCCGGACAGACACGGATGTCACTCCGCTCGGATTGAGAGAATGTACGACCATGGTCATCTGGCATTGCACACCTGACACCCCGTGTTTCCCGTTCTTCGTGAGTGCGGGGCAGCACGTCAATCTTCAGTTCAGCACCTGGCCCGTCGAGGGGGGCCAACGAACCTGGATCGACTATCAGGTCCTGCACCAGGACGGCACGGTGCATACAGGACAGGGGGAGGGCACTTGGAATTTCAACCGGGAGGGCAACAGCTACTGGTTTCTCAACGTCGGCCCGTTTGCGGACGGGGATCACGTGGAGTACCGGCTGAGGGGAAGCTCTCCGTCCGGATCCTGCGACGGGGAGACCTTCCTGTTTCTCGTAGGCCCAAAAATTCACCTTGCGATTCTTTGGCACCAGCACCAGCCGCTCTACAAGGATCTGCAAGCCAAGCGACCACAGGGGTCGTACCGGTTTCCCTGGGTGCGCCTGCACGCCGTTCGCGATTACTACGCCATGGCCGCGATGCTGGAACAGCATCCCGAGGTGCATCTCACCATCAATCTCACGCCCGTCCTCCTCCAACAGATCGAGGACTATACTGAACGCGGCGCGACAGACCGTGCCTTGGAACTAACACTGACCCCAGCGGCCCGTCTGTCCGCCGCGCAGCGAGAGGAACTCCTCGCCACATTTTTCGAGGCCGACTGGCACACCCAAATCTTCCCCTGGCCCCGGTATCGCGCCTTGTTCGAGCAGCGCCAGGACGGGCGCTCGTTCACGGTTCAAGATCTCGGTGATCTCCAGATGTGGTTCAATGTGGCCTGGTTCGGCCTGGAGTTCCAAGAGGAGCCGGTGACACTTCCCCATGGAGGAGTGGCCTCCGTGGGGAGCTTCATCGCGCAAGGCAGGGGGTACAGCTCGGACCAGATTGCCCAGATGGTCGATGAGCAATTCAAGATCATGCGCAACGTGGTCGCGATTCATCGCTGGCTTCAGGACCGCGGACAGATCGAAGTCTCCACCACCCCTTTTTACCATCCCATTCTTCCGCTGCTTGCGGATACCGATCAGGCCACGATTGACCGAGCAGGCGCCACGCATCCCACGCGCTTCCACCGGCCTGAAGATGCAACGGCGCAGGTGCATCAGGCCGTGACCTTCTACCAGGAACGGTTCGGCCATCCGCCGGCGGGGATGTGGCCCGCCGAGGGCGCGGTCGGGCAGTCGGTGATCTCGCTGCTTGCCGAGGCCGGCATGCAGTGGATCGCCACTGATCAGGGTGTGCTGGAACGGTCAGGGCAGTACGGATACAACGTCCAGGACCCGAATGTGTTGTGCCAGGCTTATTGTGCGGAAGGTGAGGCCGGATGGGGTATGGCCATCTTTTTTTGCGATACGGTCTTGTCGGACAAGATCGGCTTTCACTACCAGCGCTATCCGGACCCTGGGCAGGCGGCAACGGACTTCATCCGAGAATTGAAGGAACGGTTCGCGTGGCAGATCAATGATCCGCCGAACCGGATTGTGTCCATCATTCTTGACGGTGAAAATGCCTGGGGAGCCTATCCGCAGCAGGCGAGACCCTTCCTGCATGCCCTCTATACGGCACTGGCCGCTGATCCAGAGATCCGCACGGTCATGTTTCGCGAGTATTTGGAAGGCCATACAGCTCGACGAGTGCCGCCACATCCGTTCCCAGAGTTGACGAAAGTCCATGAATTGTTTCACGCGAGCTGGATCGACGAGAACGGCTCGCGGCTCGGGAATGATCTCGGTACCTGGATCGGTGAGCCCGAAGAAAATCGAGCTTGGGACTTGTTGCGAGAAACCCGCGATCTCCTGGACCGTGTGAAGGCCACCCCAGAGCGTCATCGCAAGGCTTTTGACGCACTCTACGCAGCTGAGGGTAGCGACTGGTTCTGGTGGTTCGGTGAGGACCAGGCCTCGGACTCCGATGCGGAGTTCGATGACCTGTTTCGCGATCATCTGAAGACGGTCTACCGTGCCGTTGGCCGGAAACCACCGGGTGAACTCGATCAATCGATCGTGCCCCATACACTGATCTGGACGTTTGCACGACCGATCGTCTCGATCCGGCCCGAGGACCGACTGACCATCCGGACCAATTGTCCGGGACAGGTGATCTGGAGAACCGATCCCGGTGAGCCTTGGCGAACGGAGGAGATGATTCCCGCTGGCGGGGTGATGGCCGCGATACATCGCTTCGGGGTGACGCTGGGGCCATTTACTCCCACAACCCGCCAGATCGAGTTCCGATTCCAATGTGCGCACCCAGCTTGCTGCGGCAGCGATCCGTGCTGCCGGTTCGAACTTCGACGGATTGAGGTCACAGGGGCGTCTGTATCGGGGCAGCGTTCGGAAAGATCTGGTAGACGCTCTCGTAAGCCAGCATGAACGGCGGAAGGGCGTGCACGTAACGTCTTGGAGAACATTGCCAGGGTGGGACCTATGCCGCGTGATGAGCAGAGAAGAAAACAGGCCGCCGGCACGGCCGCCAACTGATTCTGCTGGAGTAGCGTTCACTGCTAATCCAATTACGGAGATAGAGACGAAACAGTGGTAAGTGCCGTTTGCGGTTTGGGAGAGCGCCTCGTATCTGGTCAGACTTCTCCCGACGAGTGGACGGTCAAGGACGGCAAGGCCGTCCGGCAGCGCGGACCAGAGGAAGCAATTACGGCCGAACAGGCCAAATCCATAACTGATTTGGCAAAACGGGTGGAGGCGCTGTTTGGTAATCCCCAGGACATCGAATGGGCTATCGCGAACGGAAAAGTGTTTTTCCTTCAATCGTACCCCATCACGACTCTTTCCAAGCAAACAATCTTTTCGGTTCCAATAAAACCGCCGATTGGATTTTGGCAGCGCGAAGGCAGTCATTATCCCTATCCGCTGTCTCCTATGTTCCGTGTTTTGCTTGTGCCTTTAACGCAAGCATTAAACGCGCTGCGGCTGATTTTTCGTTGTTTACTGAAGGAATAGAGTTCCGCGAAATCGGCGGGTGAGCGTATCAACGCATGATACCCCTAGGTGGAAAAGATATGCCCTTCACACTGCCCGCATGGCTTATGCCGCTTTTAATTCGTATCGTCCCGCAAATGCGCTCGAAAATCAAAGGCGCCACAGAGGTGATTCGCAGTGACAAAGCCGGCTCCTATCCCACAGTATGTGAAGCGGGAACGCGTCGCAGAATCGTGGGAATTACAGAAGATCCAGCAAGCTGCCTCACAGGAGGTCTGGCGCGTGGTCATTCTCGCGCTTCAGACCGGAATGCGGGAAAGCAAGCTGATCGACATGCATGAAGAATGGTTAGTGCAGCGGGGGGATGGGTTGTGGTTCGCCCTGTCGCCTGGACGGAGCTCCAACAAACGCGTTGCGAAGGCCATTCCGATCAATGACCTCGCCCGTGCGGCGTTGCGATGGGATCTCCCTAGACCCGGTGGTCGGTTCTTTTGGCGGTGGAAGGACGCGAACTCCTTCAAGCATCGGTGGCTCGACACGATTAAACGGGCAGGAGGTGCATGCACTCCACTTCCATGACCTGCGTCATACCTTTGCCACATGGTTGCTCGAAGCCGGAGTGGATTATATCGTGATCGAAAAACTTCTCGGCCATCGGATGCCCGGAACCGGTGACTTGTATATCCATGATTGGGATTCGCGGTTACGTGATGCGGTCACCCGGCTCGCTGTCTTAACCGAGCAGAAACTACGCGAAGAAATTGGTGCCAAAAAGCAAAAAAAGCCTTCCAGGTGCACCATCCTACCTAGAACTAATTCAAAATCGCGTAAGTAGTGGAAAAGTGGTGCCGAGGGACAGAATTGAACTGTCGACACCAGCCTTTTCAGGGCTGTGCTCTACCAACTGAGCTACCTCGGCACGGTTTAGGGCAAGAATGAGCGAGGCACTGTTACAGGATCGTCCGAGAAAAATCAAGCTGCCTGATCTATCTGATTCATTTCGTTCAAGCACACACATGAGACAGACCGAATAGACCAAATGAACAAGATAGGCTGTGGCGGAGAGGGAAGCTCTTCACCGTCGCTAACTGATGCGCTACGCTTCGAACTCCGCGGTGTGGCCTTGGTCGCGTAACCCCAGCGTTTTCTTTTTTCGTGGAGCGATAGTATAACAATGACGAGGCCACGAGCAAGCTCGCTCGGGGCGAACGAGGGTGTGGCAGACACCAAAAGGCGGCCTAGCGCGTTGTAGCACAAGGCAGTCGTATTTAGCCCCTTGCGCCGTCTGATCTTCCCTCGATTTCATGGACACCGGGTTAAGATTCCGTCGCCATGGCTTCGAACTCGGCGGGGGAACGATAGCCGAGGGTCGAATGGCGGCGGACTCGAGTGTAGAATACTTCGATCCATTCGAAAATGTCCTGCCGGGCTTCCTCGCGGGTCCGATAGCGCTGATGATGCACGTGTTCCGTTTTCAGCGTATGGAAGAAGCTTTCCACCACGGCATTGTCCCAGCAGTTCCCGCGCCGACTCATGCTCGCCGTCAGGCCGTGTTCGGCGAGCAATGCGCGGTAGGTGGTGGCGGCGTACTGAGACCCGCGGTCCGTATGATGCACCACGCCGTGCGCTGGTCGTCGGTGTTCCACGGCCATGGTGAGTGCCGCCGTGGCCAATTCCTGAGTCAGGCGGCTCCCCATTCCCCAGGCAATGACCCGACGCGAGTAGAGATCAAGCACGACCGCCAGATAGAGCCAGCCCTCGGTGGTCCAGACATACGTGATGTCGCCGGCCCACACCCGGTGGGGTGCGGCCACCGCAAATTGACGGTTGAGGGTGTTCGGCATGACCGGATGCCGATGCGCCGAATCCGTGGTGGCCCGCCACTTCGTGATCGTCTTCGCGCGGATCGCATTCGTGCGCATGAGCCGAGCCACACGGTGCTCACCGATCCGCTGGCCCTGGGCCTGAAGGGTCGCGTGAACCCGGGGGCTGCCGTAGGTCCTTCGCGACGCGGCGTGGATGCCCCGAATCTCGGCGACCAGCCGTCGATTCTCTGCCGCGCGGCGACTCTCGGGCCGGGCCACCCAAGCATAGTAACCCGATGGGGACACCGCCAGGATGCGACACATCAGCCGCACCGGAACACGGCCAACATGTGCACGAATGGCTCGGCACCTCATGATGACGGCTTGGCGAAGTACGCCGCCACACTTTTTAAAAAATCCCGCTCCTGCGTCACACGGGCCAACTCCCGTTTGAGTCGGGCGAGCTCCTCTTCGTGGGGCTTGCGCCGTCTTTTGCCGGGGAAGGCAGCGACCGGATCGCCGGCGACCTCTTGCTTCCAGCGCCGCAACAGATTCGGCGTGATCCCGAGATCCCGAGCGACCTGGGCGGTTGGATGTCCCCCTGCCGTCACCAGTTTCACGGCCTCCTGCTTGAATTCCCGAGTAAATGCTCGTCGTCTTTGCCCCATGTTGACCACCTCCTGGGTGAGCATGCCCCACCCTTTTCGAGGTGTCCACTATCTCGGGGGAGGATCATCTCCCCACTTTAGAGTTACTTCCTTGTGGTCTGTCCCGTTTCCAAGATGTCCTCTATGCTTCTTCTGGAGGATCCGTCCCCCGAACCAGGAAGTCACAGGGGACAATCAGGGAGGTACACAGATGGCAACTATACTCGTCATTGATGATCAGGAATCAATACGCGCACTCCTCCGTGATGCGCTGGAAGGGGACGGCCACGAAGTCCTCGAAGCGGCGAATGGCCGTCTTGGTCTTGAGTTGTATCGCAAGCAATCAGCGGACTTAATCATCACGGATATTCTCATGCCTGAGATGAACGGCCTCGAACTGATGTTGGAGCTGACCCGGAGCTTTCTCAATGTGAAAGTCATCGTGATGACCGGCGATCTAGCGGGGATGGGGAGGCTAGACAAGGCCAAACTGTTGGGTGCGTGTCAGACATTTCAAAAGCCCTTTGACATGAAAGAGTTACTCCGTGCCGTGCGCTACAATTTGGCGCATTAGCCGGCACGGATGGCAAAGACGTTGTGATCCTCCCAGCAGCATCGCGTCCTACATGCACCCGCGTGCTTGTCCCGCAGACTCTGCATCGTGCGTTCGCCGTGCATGCCAGCCACGATCTCCACTAACATCGTCTCTACCTCTCTGGCTGGCAACTTCGTTGCTTGCCTGATCTGTTTGAACAGCGTTCGGTGGGGAATCCTCCGTGCGTGTCCCATCGCGACGAGCTGCGCGGCTCTTTCAAGAGCCTTCTTTCGCTGTCGCTGGCGGAAGGCTTTGTAGTACCCGGTGCTCGCTCGTTCGTGATTGTGGAAATCCTGCTTACACGTTGTCCCCTCGCAAAAATCTCGCTTGCTGTCCTTCTGGACCGAATGACGGCGATGGCCGCACAGGACGGCACACGCATTGAGCGGGCCCCGGTCGAACGGGTGGCGGATGTGAAGAGCCTTCTGGGTCGGCACGTGCCGCAGACGCGGCAACTCCTACGGAAGCGCATTCCCGGTCGGATCGTGTGTACACCGTTCCATGACGCACGGGGGCAAGGGTATAAGATCTCTGGTGGTGGGGACCTATGCGGGCTTACTGAGCGGAAAACTGACGGTTAGGCAGAGTGGCGGAGAGGGAGGGATTTGAACCCTCGGTAGAAGTTTCCCCCTACGGCAGTTTAGCAAACTGCTGCCTTCGGCCACTCGGCCACCTCTCCACTAGTCTCAGCTCCATGCGGGGTTCCCAATCATCTGTGACGCAGGTTGATGACCGTAGGAAGACCAGCAAGCGAGCCGTGATCTTACCCCAGGCCATGTGGGAGGTACAAGCGATTCGCGAGGTGGGTCAAGAAAAACTCTCGAAGAGACGGTACAGGTTCACAGGTCTAACTGCTTGGTCCATCGAGGCAGGATCGGCTTTTTCGCCAGTTGGACAAGGGAGGATGAGAGGTTGCGCGCCCATTGCCGTGTATGTTTCATGTTGAGTGTGGGGTCATGGTCCCATGACGGTAAAGGGAGAGGGTAGTTCTGCTGATGCTCGATTGCAGTCGGCAGCCTGCGGAGGGCGGTCATGCCGGCTACGGGTGTCACGTAATGGAGTTCAACATGGCTGGGTCTGACGACACCGCTGAGTGCTAACATGCGCAGTGCAGTTCGTTTCTGTTTCTTATGCGCACTGCGCAACTTTATGGATTCGATTGAGAAAGAGAGGACGTGCATCGTGTTTTCTTTCTGTGTTGAGGTGATGCGGAAATGTTCTCACATCCAGAGTATTCGACCGAGGTCTTCATCGAGTCCGCGAGGACACTGGCACTGAGAACAGCGGGCGAAGAGTCCTTCAGTTTGTGGCCGCATGTTCCCGCGAAGCACGAGCTGATACTTATGGCTTCCGCAGAAGGGGCAGGCTTTGCCGTGTAGCTCTCGACGAATGGCCCCGATCTTCCCAATCTGTTTGTGCATCGGTCTGTCCTCCAGGAAGCGATACCCATGAAGCGGGCTGTTGGATGTGATATTGGGCCAGGGCAGAATTTTTGAAAATACCGTAGAGGTAGGTGAGGCCGAACTAAAGAGGGGGCTAAAGTTCGGCAAGTAATCTTCGATTGATATGTTTATGAATCAAAGCGGTTTCAGGCGTGTACAGTGACAAATAGTTGCCGGTCTAGATGCCTATGGATGGTATGGAAGACATTATCCCAGCCAGGAGTTGAACATGCTAATGAACCTAGCGTGATATAGCCTGAACGGTTGGGTGGCGGAAGAGGCAAGATAAAGATGTGGCTGGGGTCGGTCTCGCCGGGAGGGAGCGGAGATCTCTTACTGCTCTGGGATGGGTATCAGAAAGCCGATGTGACGGCTGACTAAAGCCGTGCACCTTCTGATGTCATTGGCGGAGGGGGCGAGATTTGAACTCGCGGACCCCTTGCGAGGTCTCCAGTTTTCAAGACTGGCACGTTCGGCCACTCCGTCACCCCTCCATACCATGCTTGACCCGACCCGGAGCCCGTACGATTATTCTAGGATACGGGATAATACCTTAAGTATCTCATTCTTTCTTGATCTGTTCCATCCCGCCCATGTAATGACGCAACGCCTCCGGTATCGTGACGCTTCCATCCGGTTGCTGGTAGTTTTCGAGGATGGCCACGAGTGTGCGTCCGACTGCCAACCCGGATCCATTGAGGGTATGAAGAAACTCTGTTTTCTGGTTTTTCTTCCCGATGGTGCCCTTATATCGAATATTGGCCCGCCTAGCCTGAAATCCTTCAAAGTTGCTACAGGAGGAGATCTCTCGATAGTGGTTCTGGAAAGGAAGCCAGACTTCGATGTCGTAGGTCTTTGCCGCGGAGAATCCCATATCGCCGGTACAGAGGGTGACAACTCGGTAGTGAAGTTCTAAACCCTGTAGAATTGCCTCGGCATGGCCGGTCAACCGCTCCAGTTCTTCATACGACTGTTCAGGTGTTGCAAACGTGACCAACTCCACTTTGTTGAATTGGTGGAGGCGAATGAGCCCTCTGGTGTCTTTTCCATAAGATCCTGCCTCGCGGCGAAAACAGGGGGTATAGGCTGTATACCTAATCGGCAGCGCACTCTCGGTGAGCGTCTCGTCACGGTGGAGATTGGTTACTGGCACTTCTGCAGTCGGAATCAAGAAATAGTCTTCGTCTCGCAGGCGAAAGAGATCCTCTTCAAACTTGGGTAACTGGCCGGTCGCGGTCATACTCGACCGATTGACGAGGAGCGGCGGCAGGACCTCCCGATAGCCGTGCTGTGTCGTGTGAAGGTCGAGCATATAGTTGATGAGGGCCCGTTCGAGTCGCGCGCCGGCCCCTGTCAGAACCGCAAACCGTGCGCCTGATATTTTTGCCGCTCGGTCGAAGTCCAGAATACCGAGGGCTTCGCCGAGCTCCCAATGGCTCTTGACCGGTGCAGTCAACGCAGGTGGGGATCCCCACCTGCGCGTCTCAGTATTGTTGCTTGCGTCTTTTCCTGCCGGAACCGAGGCATGTGGAAGATTCGGGATACGGAGATTCAGATCGGTCAGGGGCTCTTCGACACCCCGCAGGTCATCTTCGATCGTCTTGATCTGTTCGCCGACGGCCTTCATGGCAGCCACGGCGGCATCAGCCGGCCGTTTCTCTCGTTTCAGCGTAGCGACCTCTTCCGATCCCTTATTCAGTTCGGAGCGAAGTTGCTCGACCTGGTTCGTCAAGGTCCGACGTTGTTCGATCAGAGTGCGGAGCCTATCCCAAGGGACATCGGCGCCACGGGGGCCAAGCTGTTCCCGGATGGCATTAAAATTGTCGCGGAGCATGCGGAGATCGTACATAGTCGTGCGTTCCAGAAAGCGGCTGGAATCTAACATCGAGGTAGGGGTTAGTCAATCAATCGGTCGATGATGTTCGCCTTGGCAGGCGGGGTACGAGCAACTTGAGAACAAATTTACCGTGGGTCCGTGGGTGCCATGTTGCCACACTATCCATGGTGGCGCTCGGAGCCAACCCAATAGGCATAAAGTTTGAAACCAAGTATTGACACCCTCGGCCATCTCAGCGCACGATGGATCGAACAAGGACGCAACGGAACCAGCTGTGCACTACCCCGTGTCAGCCAATCGGAGGATCGCCGTCATGATCCGTCGGTTTCGTGCACGGGTGCAGGAAGAACGGAGGGCAAGTATGGTGAACGGCTCACCGATCCTTTTGCGAGTTGGCTGGCTTTCGAACGTGATTGTCGCGAGCGTGGTCTTGGCCAGTTGCGAGAGTGCGGCGCGGCAAATCGGCGAACCGACGGGACCGTCGCCTGTCATCCAGACGGCGGGCTGGCTGATGCACACCGACTCCACCTACGGCTTTGCAGTCGGATATCCGAACGATTGCGTGATCCTCAAGGAGGCGACCCTACCGACACCCACGCAGCCGCCGGCGGTCCAGCGCGTGCGCTTTCAACAAAAGGACATCGCGGCCGGCCAGTTTGCGGACCTTGAGCCGCCGAGGTTTACCATCCGCGTGTTCACACGATCGTCGGGACGCTCGCTGCGCGAGTGGCTCGACTCATTCGGTTTGCTGCCTCCCGGCAGCGAGATTTCTGCAGTTCGACTGGAGGGTGCGAGCGACGGGTTGAGAGTGGCCCTCCGGCAGCAACTCGCGCCCAACGAGTTCGTCTATTTCGCGACCGACAAATACGTGTACGGTCTCATACCCCTTAGTCCCGAGAGCGCGGACATGCTTGCGTCGTTTCGCCTAATCGGGACGCCCTGATCGCACGGGGCACCTTTCTGACCAGAATAGCGGGGCGACTCAGTGACAGGTTCCCTCATTTTCTGTCGTCCTGTACGAGGTGTGAACTTACTTGCAGAGGTGGCGGGTGCGACGGTCGCACCCGCCACTGCCATCTGGAGGGCCTCAGCAGTTGCCGACCCTGAGGGCGCACATCGCGGTGAGAAGAGGGGTGAACCCACCCACTTGGCTGTCGGGGATGGAGCTGCCTTGGAGCATCACAAGAGGGCTGAGGGCATATGAGGTCACCCCGACAAGACGATTAGTCTGGGCAACAGGCACCCCGCCCACCAGGGGCTGAGTGCCGAAGTTCTCTATCCAAGGGCCGCCGTCCGAACCAGCTCCAGCATTCGATCCGGCCTCGACATTGTTGGGAGCGACCGCATGAAAGGATTGCGAGTCCACCTTCTGCATTCGCTGGCCGAAATCGAGGTTACTCGGATATCCGAGCTTCGTCGTGTGGTTGGGGAGGAGGCCTAGAGTTCGGAGGCCCAAGAACCCTGTGATGCTACCGATTTTGACTGGGGTGGGGGGGGTGCCCAGTAAAACGTCGTTCATATCGAACATCCCGAAATCAGCCGCATTGGGTAGCAAACCGCCGCCGGCCTTCCACAGGGCTGTGGCGTCGACCGAGCGCGGGAAGAAGACCAGTCCTAAACTCGCAAAACCGTCATTGAACGCTGGGACGAACATGAAGTTCGTGTGAAATCCCGCGGCTGTGCCGCTATGCACGCAGTGCCCCGCTGTGACCACGATCCTCAGTCGAAGAGTCGAGGCCGAGCAGGAGGCATCTCCAGTTGGAGTTGTGAAGAACAGCTTGCCGGTCGTCATACCCGGATAGAATAACCCATCGGTGCCGGCCGCCGCGCTGGTGAAGCGGGCGCCGGACGTACCAGCGGCCTGCGACTCGACACCGCCGGCTTCGGGCTGGATCTGGGCCAGCGCCGGGTCGTAGAGGCGATTGGTCAGCTGGGGTTTGATCTTGACGGTGGGGCGTTTGCCAGGGAGAGAGACGGGCGGGCCGATCGCCATCGATGCTGCCTCGGCGGCGACCGCTGTCTCATTCACCCGTGGGAGCATCGGCCGAGCGTTTGCCAAGCGTTCAGAGGTCCAATAGGCGCGGGTCTCTGCAGCTTGTGCCTCGATCAACGTGAGCGGCGCCGACGCGTTTACCGCCGCGCTTAGCCGTGCCTCCGTGGTTTCCTGTGCCTCCGTGCTGCCACTCTGCAGACACACCACTGCCAGCAGTGCTGGCAAGATCGTGACGAGTGCTCCTCGTGTTTTCATGGTACTCCTCCCAGGTTATTGTTGTGTTGTATAGAGACTCGATCGGCAATACCGTCAAGAGTTGTCGTGTGGTGGTATACACCTCGCGACCTTTCTCGCGTTCCTTTCTCCTTTCTGTTGCGGCTCTGTCCGTTCCACCCTGTGCCATCCGCGAATAGCACCAGGATCCCTGAACGCTGCACTCGCCTGTGGAGAAAATGACTGGGGTTCATGATGCCTCTCTCATCTTCCTTCCCTTTCCCACTCACCCCGGATCTTCTCTTGCTCCTCGATCATCGCCTTCATGAGTACGTCGTCGTCCGCGTCCTCGAGCGTCATGACCACCGGATCGAGCGGCACGTTCGACCCCTGCTGTGCCCACATGTCCATGGCCCGGAGGCGGACGGGGACCTCCGGAGAAGCCAGCGCCTGCGCGACCCAGTCGGGCGAGACCAGACGATTCGGCAGCGGCACTGGCGCGTGGTTCGATGCGAGAGGCACGGGGCTCGCCGCCGGCGTGACTGGATTGTTGTGTGATGACGGACTGTTCTGCGATGCGGGTTGCGACTCGGACGGCCAGCTCAGGCTCGTGTGGGGTTCCAAGCTCGGCGCGTGGTCAGACGGCGCCGGTCCACAGGCGGACAGCCCGACGAGCAGCAAGAGGTTCAGGCGCCACGCCAGACGCGGACACAGCACACGCAGGCAGGGTCGCAATGGACGCATGGCCTCGGACCTTTCAGGTGACGCGATCGGGACTGGTCTTGGTATGGACAGACAGGGGCCAGCTCGCCAGATGAAGAGATGCTGGCGCACGGTTAGCGGTCGAGTTGTGTGTGAGTACAAGCGGGAGAGCCGCCGCGAGGGAGCACGTCAACCGTTGCACGCCGACGAGATTCATGTGGCACCTCTTTGAGACACGACGGACGGCCTAGACGAGGTCTGCAACCGCTTTGCTGGCGGTGACATCTACGACCGAGAGCATCTTCCCGTCAAGCCCTTCTAAGGTAGGGGGTCTGGACAAGACGTCCCTGATTGCGCCGGGCGAACATACAGATAAACGATGCGGCCATCGCGCGGTGGTGGCTGAAGCGGGAAACCTAGCGATCGCCCGGCAGGCCAAGCAGGAACACGCCGCCATTTATTGGGGCGACGAAATGGGGCTGCGCAGTGACCACATGACTGGGACGAGCTATGCTCCGGTCGGACAACCCTCGGTTGTGCGGGCCACCGGCCAACGCTTCGGATGCAACATGCTCTCGGCCATCACCAATAAGGGGGCGCTCACCTTCATGGTGTTCCAGGGTAAGTTCAAGGCACCCGTCTTTGCGACGTTCCTGCAGCGGCTGCTGAAACAGGTCGTGGGCAATATCTATCTGGTCGTGGGCGGGCGTCCGGTGCACAAATCCTGGCAAGCACGCGCTTTGCCCCACTTGTCGCGGCGCGACTGATTCAGATGCCGGGCTACTGCCAGGCACTGAACCCCAATGAATTGTTGAACCAGGACGTCAAGACGAACGGGCTCGGTAAGTGCCAGCCAGCCAGCCAGCCAACCGAACCGAACTCATGGCCCTCGTGCGCCGCCATGTGTATCGGCGCTGGAAGTAACCGCTGATGATCACCAACCTGTTTCGTGAGCAACATGTCTGCTATGCCGCGTGACGGACTACGCACTCTTTGGTGGTCGGCGCAGTAACACCGAGGTCAGGGTAAGTCAATCAATCGGACGGTGACATTCCTTCCTGCATGCATGGTTCGCCCCGTTGACAGAAGCGGGAGGATCGAGGACCATAGCCCCATGCGCACGGTGATGAATCCACCTAATCCATTTGAGTCACAGCACCGAGATCTCTTGGAGCCAGCTCCCCACGTACAGCTGCAGATGTATGAGGATGCGACCCGTGACATTCTCAGCCGGAACGAGAGTCCCGATTTGCCGTTTCGATGGAGCCTCAACCCCTATCGCGGAGGCTTCCATGCCTGCGCCTACTGCTATGCCAGACCCACGCATGAGTATTGGGGATTCGGCGCTGGGACTGATTTCGAGTCCAAGATCATCGTGAAGCGGGAGGCCGCGACTCTGCTCCGACGGACATTCGAGAAACCTTCGTGGAAGGGCGAATTGATTCTGTTCTCGGGAAACACCGATTGTTACCAGCCATTGGAGGCTTCGCTGGAGTTGACGCGGGCTTGCCTAGAAGTCTGTGCCGAGTATCGGAATCCGGTCGGGATTATCACCAAAGGGGTGTTGGTGTTGCGCGACCTGGATGTGCTGCGTCGGTTGCATCAGGAGGCGTCAGTTCATGTGTATTTCAGTATCCCGTTTTCAGACGATGAGGTGGCACGCAAGGTGGAACCTCATGCGCCTTCCAGCCGGAAACGTTTCGAGGCGATGGCGATCTTGGCGAATGCGGGGATTTCCACTGGCATCTCGCTGTCTCCGATCATTCCTGGCCTCAACGATGGGGATGTGCCTGATCTGTTGGTTCGAGCGAAACAAGCTGGGGCGGTTGAGGCGATGGCGACGCTGTTGCGACTGTCTGGCTCTGTAGAGCCAGTATTCATGGAGCGAATGGCGGCGGCATTTCCAGATCGAATCACCAAAATCATGAATCGGGTTCGCGACATGCGTGGCGGGGCAATCAGCGAGGAGGCCTTCTTCGAACGTCACCGTGGCGTAGGTCCCTACTGGGCGATGATTGAACAATTGTTCGAGGTCTCTAGACGCAAGGCAGGACTGTCTGGGTTGCAGGACGTAGCGATTCCAGCCACGTTTCGCAGGCCAGGGATTGAGCAGACTGCCTTATTTTGAAGCAAGATAGGGAAGGGGGCGGGGATGAAACACAATCCTGGTTTTCTCAAGTTGGTGGATGCGGCTCGAACACGGGTTAAGGAATGTACGGTGGCACAGGCTAAGGCCCGACTCGATCGGGGTGAGGCGCTGCACTTTCTTGATGTACGTGAGGACCACGAGTTCGAGAAGGATCATGCGAAAGGCGCCCGTCATCTGGGAAAAGGCATTATCGAACGCGATGTTGAAACGCTCATTCCGAATAAAGAAGAGGCCATTTTATTGTATTGCGGAGGCGGCTACCGGTCGGTTTTAGCTGCGGATCTGCTTCAGCAAATGGGCTATACGAATGTGGTGTCGATGGATGGGGGAATTAAAGGCTGGCGGGATGCTGGATATCCGATGGAGCATTGATGGGACCTCAGAGAGGCCGAGGTCCCATTCGCGTTGGATTACGAATTCACGCGTGCGCGCTCGAGGGCTATTTGCTGTTGGCGCGATCGAATTCTTTGATCACCTGGTCGGTTAAATCGATGGTGTCCTTATTGTAGATTACAATCTTAACCGTTTGTTCACTGCCCTTATCGACGACAAGGGCAAACCCGCCCTTTTCCGCCACGGTCTTCGTGGCCACGGAAATTTTCTTCATGTACTCATCGACCAATTCCTTTTGCTTGCCCTGCAGTTCCTGATTAAATTCCTGCGCGCGTTTCTGAAACTCTTGGACCTTAGTGCGGAATTGTGTCTCTTTTTCTTTTTTCTCGGTGTCGCTTAACTTCGCGACTTGCTCCTTGAGGGTCTTCTCCGTATTACGCAAATCCTCTTCGTCACCGGACAACAACTTCTGCCTGGTGGAGACGTATTCTTTGAGCCCGTCTAAGGCTTTTTTGCCCGCTTTCGATTTCTCTAAGACGGCCTGCGGATCGACGACGCCCATTTTGAAGGCCTCGGTAGCCTGTGCAGCAGGAAGAGATGCGAATAACAGCATGCCTGCAGCGGCCAAGGGGAGGGTGATGCGCCCCAAGAGGATTCCCATTATATGCATAACACGCGCTCCTTGTTGGTAAACAGTGTGCTCAGTGTAACCGTAGCGAGAATAGCTGGGAGGCCAGACTCTGTCAAGGGAAGCCGCGCGGGATATGCGAGACTGGCGGGACGGGCGAGACGGACGACGGTTCGAGGTTTTCAGAACTTCGAACCCTGAACTTCGAGTCGCGCCTGTCACGCGAGGCGTGCTCGTCGCGCGCTTGAGAGCGCATCTTGCTAGACGAAGTATCGGCTGGTGTCGAACTTGTATTCAGTGTTGTCGATCAACCGGATAATGTTATCGCGGAAATCCCCGGTCTCATTTTTCTCAGTCAGGTCTATCTCGCGCCCGTGATCGACCGAGTTTCCCTGCGGATCTGTAATGACTCTGACGAACGGTCGTTCGGTGTTGGCCTTGTCTACTGCGGGCTTGAGCACGACCGCCAATTCGTTCGTATCCAGCATCACCAGGCTGCCGATGGGGAGGATGCCGACACAGTTCACGAACAGTTTGAGCAGCACCGCGTCAAACGACTTCCCTGACTTTGACAGCATCATGTTCAGCACTTTCGACGGGGACATGGGTTCCCGTCGGTAGACACGGGAGGAGGTCATGGCGTCGTAACAGTCTGCGATCGTGAGGATGCGGCCAGTCAGTGAGATTGTCCAGGGTACGGTAAGTTTTGGATATCCGGAGAAGTCCAGGTTCATGTGGTGTTCGAAGGAGGCCGCAGCCATGCGGCCTGGTAGATTCGTGATGCCTCTCATTTTTGAAAGACCCAGCACTCCCTCCGTGGGGTGATTGCGCATGGCCACCCAGTCTTCATCAGTAAACTCGCCCGGTTTGTTGAGGACCTCCATGGGAATGGTGGATTTGCCCATGTCATGAAACAGTGCCGCAAGGCCCAGGTCGGCCAGTTCAACTTTGGGATAACCGGCTCGATTGGCCAGCGCGATGGACAGTAACGACACATTGACTGAATGGTTATGGGTGTACTGATCGTGGCAGCGAAGGGTCGTGAGACCGAGGATCGAGGCTTCATCATCCACCATGAGATCGATGATGTTTTGAATTGCCCTCCGGGCCTGTTTAAAGCTGACCGTTCCTCCCTCACGGGCTGACTGTGTCAGTGTTCCGACTGATCCTCCCACTTTGGCATAGGCGTTCCTGCCGTTCGCTTTTCGTTGCATTTTCGGATCGGCGTTTTCTGTGCCGTCCGGTCCCGTATTCCCTGCCGTTCCGGGTCCCGTATTCCCCGCCGTTCTGGGTCCCGTATTCCCCGCCGTTCCTGGTCCCGTATTCCCCGCCGTTCCGGGTCCCGTGTTCCCTGCTGTTCCGGGTCCTTTTCGGATTTGCAGCTGTCGTTGTTCTTCTAGGTCAATGCCGGCGATCCCTCTTGCTCTGATTTCTTTCTGAAGGTCTTCGATGGTTTTGTTGCCAGGGTCAAAGCTGACAAAGAGCGCGGCAAACTCACGTAGATCCTTTGACTCCGCGGCTAATGAGAAGGTCATTCCACCGATCTTCCAGGTGTTCAAGACATCGATGATACTGGTAGCCACGGCCATCTGCTGCGCGTTCACTTTCAAATGGCTGTCCCCAAGAAATAAGAAATCGTTTTGCAGGCGAAGTGTGACCGGTTGGTCGTGTGCCATGGTCTTGATCAGGGTCAGCATCGCATCAACGGGTTTATCCAGTGCCTTGTTGGTGCGCTCATAGATGCGGGAGGTTTTAATCAAGACATTCAACTGTGTGACCAGTTGAATTCCCAGCGAGACCATCTGCTGATCAAGGATGTCGCTGGCTTCCGATCCGTGGGCGATTTTCTGAGACAGGGACTTTTCGTGGGTCAGGATCGGCTGGGCCTGTTCATCCTCGACCGGGGTCTCTTTGATCTTGATGTCACTCACGGCAAAGGCTCCTTACTATGATGCAGCCTGCTTGAGTTGCTGTTGTCGTTGAGCCTGGGCGAGTGCTGCGGTGCAGGCTTGTCTTACAGTGGCGCCACCACCTTTTTTCTGACCCAGTTCAAGGGTGGCAAGGGCTGCAGGGGTGGGGAATTTGCCCAATGCTTCAGCGGCGAGGGTAGCGAGCTCTTCTTTTTTCTTCCGGTTAGTCCAGGACCGTTCCGTGAGCAAACTCTCAAAGAATGGAATGACCTCATCGCCGCTGGTGGCGCGCAGGGCTTGGAATACCGCGCGTTTTTCACCGAGATTTCGATCCATGAATGTCTCTGCGGATACGAGGGGTGACCAGGTGGAATAGGGAGCCTTATATTGACCGGTCATGAGTAGCTTGAGTGCCGCAAACCGGATCGACTCCTCGGTATCACTCAAGAATGCGACCAGCTTTGTTCCGTTCCCGTTAGGGCGGAATATCCCGATTGCCCGCACGACCTCCTTTCGTACCTGCATGTCCGGATAGCGCACCAGCCTTTCAACGGCGTCTGCAAATCGGGGATTGTTCCATTTGAGAAGGATCGCGAGCAGGTTTTTCACATAACGCGGGCGGCGGTCTGACAAACCGCGAAGCACGTGATCCGGCTGGTCCTTCGCGAGTGTCTCGAGGGCTTCAGCCACGATCGTCTGATGGGCCGGCGCTTCCAGGTTTCCCAAGAGGGTGCACAAGGCAGGGATGGTTGCCGGCGTCATCGACAGCAGAACGGCCGGCAATCCTTCTGTCGTTGCGTCGGGGATCTTGTTCAAATAGGTCTCGATCATCTTCATGCGTTCAGGTCGGCCAAGATTGTCGAGCAGGGCCGCCAGTTGTTTCTTGTGATCGTCGCCGAGATCCGGTCTGACCTCAGTGGTGACATGTAACAGTCCAAGTACGCTGTCTAACACGGTCCATTTGCCCTGGGCAGTCAATGAGTCGAGAATGTTTCCCCAGAGGTCGAGCAACTTGGTGAGGATCGCAGGAGATTTTTCCGACGCCAGGACCGCGGTGAGCATATCCAAAAGGTATGTCATGTTGTCTCTGGCGCTTTCAGCCTCGATCTCCTTCGCCAGTTCGGCTAACTCCCTGTCAGAGACCTCGTAGCCCACGTGACCAGACTTGAATCGACTAGCCTGTCTGCTGATATTCCCTCCGGTTCCCTCTCCGGCTGGGGACCCGCCGTTACCAGTTTCTGCGCCCCCCCCCCAAGCCCTCCCCCTTCTCCCATCTGGGCACGGGCTTGTTCACGATCCAGAAGGTCCCGCAAGCTCGAATCCGGTTCTTCCATCATTTCAGCAGTAGGCAGCGTAAAGGCATCCCCCATCTCGGCAGTAGGCAGTGCAAAGACGTCTCCACTGGTCGAGGCTTTGGCGATTTCTTCGGCGGTGACCAGGGTGATGGTAGAGAGGTTCTTGGACCATAAACGAGTCACAATGTCGTCATCATCTTCTTCGGGATCGAGACTGCCCCACAGCGAATCAAGCAAGAACGAGAGGTCTTCAGTGGAAAGACCATCGAGGAATGCGAGCTCCCGAATGCCATCCGCATAGAGCTTGAACGCGACGCTTTCATTACTTGATCCTTGCTCGGCTTGGTAGACGACTTCCCCGTTGAAGTACAGCTCGGAGCGCTGAATAAGAAACGCCATTTTGGAGTAGATGGCAAGGTGAGCCGTGAGTCCCTCGAACAACTCTTGGAAGAACTTCTGCGCCACAGGGTTCGCTGTTCCGTATGTCCGGCGGGACTTAGCGGTTTTGTCTAAGAGCGCGAGGACTCGCTTGACGGAGGTCAACTCCGGATTAAGCGGCTCTTTTGCCGGCGCGATCGGCCATGCGCCGCTTTCTGTCAAGCGTTCGTCCATGAGGAATAGTCGTACTCTGGAGGTGCGGAATCGTCAAGAAAATAGCCGCTCTTAACCTGCCGCTCACCGAGAAAGTACCAAGGGATTCCTCCTCTCTCCAGCCATGGACACGAGGGCATTGTGAACTCCGTGGCTAGGCCGGTAGAATCCGCCTCAAAGTGAGTGCCTCGAGTCACATTGTGTGTTTTGGAGACAGCCTTACGGCAGGGTTTCAATCGCCCACTCTCGACAATCCTCAAGGTACTGAAACGCCGTATGGGCGGTTCCTGCAAGAATTGACAGGGCCTGCCGTACGCGTGTCTGTGAGCGGTATCTGCGGTGAACTGACCGGTGAGATGGTGATGCGGTTTCGGTCGGCTGTGCTGATACACCACCCGACACATGTGGTGATTCTTGGCGGAACGAACGATCTTGGGTGGAACGTCGCGCCGGCAGACGTTTTTCGCAACCTCCTCAAGATGTATGAATTGGCTGTAGCGGCCAGGATCAAGCCTGTGCCGGTGACCGTCCCGTCGATCAGAGGGGGTGACGATCTTCGCAGTGAGGAGGGGCGTCGGTGGTTTGCAGAGCATCTTGAACGGCGGCGTGAGCTTAACGGATTTATTCTTCGCTGCGCGGAATCGAAACGGTTGACAGCCCTTGATCTCTTTGCCGCCACGGCAGAACCAGAAACCCAGCAACTTGCGGCCCGATATTCCAACGACGGGTTGCATCTGACCACCGCCGGATATCGGTTCATGGCTGAACGGTTGTACCAGGAGGTATTTGTTGTGGTGTCGATGGGAGGATCGTGACGAGAGGAGATCGTGGTGCGTGAGATCACTGATCGGGACTTCGACCGCGTTGTAGAACAGGCAGGGTTGCCGGTGCTGGTGGAGTTCTGGAAACCAGGGTGTGGGAGTTGCCGAGCGCTGATGCGGGAACTTGAGAAACTGGAGCGTGACGTGACCGGCAAGGTGCTGATCCTGAAAATGAATGTTGAGGAGAACTTCCAGATTCCAGCGGAGCTGGACGTTCGCTCGTTGCCAGCGTTGGCTCTCTATCGCGAGGGCGCGTTCGAGCGGTTTATCGGTGGGCTGGGAACCAGAGAGGAGATTCGTAAGCAGTTGCGACTGACATGACAGGAGATGCTACAGGGTTCGCCAGGTTCGTCCATCCTTTTCAACGAGGCGATCGGCCTCGACCGGCCCACAGGATCCTGCCTGGTACTCAGGCAACCATCGTAATCCCTGTTTCTGCCATCCTTCCAGAATGTTGGTAATCCAGGACCAGGAGGCTTCAACGGCGTCGCGCCGCATGAATCGGGAGGCATCGCCGGCCATCACGTCCAAGAGCAACCGTTCATAGGCTTCGGGCGACGGGCGGCCGAAGACGTCGCTATATTGAAAGTCCATTTCCACCGGGTGCGTTTGCGCACGGGTTCCTGGCACGCGGGAGACGATACGCAGTGAGAGCCCTTCTTCCGGTTGTATGCGCAGCGCCAATACATTTGGCGCTTGCGGTTGTTGCGCATTGGCGTTGAACAGGATGTGCGGGATGTCTTTGAATTGCACCGCGACCTCACTGGCCCGCTGGGGGAGCGCTTTTCCGGTGCGCAGATAGAAGGGCACGCCGGCCCAGCGCCAGTTTTCCACAAAGCATTTGAGTGCGACGTAGGTCTCTGTCGTGGAGTCAGGATGAATCCCGTTCTCGCGCCGATAGCCAGGGATGGGCTTGCTATGGGCCGTGCCTGCACTGTATTGGGCACGGACGGTGACGTGCTCGACGTCCCGATCCGTGATGGGCCTGAGGCAACGGAGGACTTCCATCTTCGCGTTGCGCACCACATCGGGGTCGAGGGAGTAGGGTGGCTCCATCGCCACCAGGCAAAGCAGCTGCAGCATGTGGTTCTGCACCATGTCGCGCAAGGCGCCGGCTTCTTCATAGTAGCTGGCTCTGGTCCCGACCCCTTCCGCTTCGCTCACTGTGATCTGCACATGATCGATATACTTATGGTTCCAGATCGGCTCGAAGATACTGTTGGCAAACCGGACGACCATGAGATTCTGAACGGTTTCCTTTCCCAGGTAGTGATCGATGCGGAAGATCTGCGATTCGTCGAACACGCGACCTGTCGCTTGGTTGATGGCTTGGGCTGAGGCCAAATCGCGGCCGACCGGTTTTTCGACGATGATGCGGGCATAGGGCGCATGAGCCTCCGGCTTCGTTGCCAATCCGGCTTGCTCAAGCCCCTCGCACACGGATGCAAATGAACTGGGAGGGATGCTCAAATAGAAAATCCGGTTGCCGGGCAATTGGAGATTCCGCTCAATTTCTTCTGTTCGAGACTTCAATCTGGCATAGGTGTTCGGGTCATCGTTTCCTCCCGATATGTAAAAGAGACGTTGCGCGAAGTCCTTCCACTTGTCTTCTGCCAAGGCTTGCCGGGAATGTGTCACGACGCCGTCACGAAGGGTGGTGCGGAACTCCTCGTCGGTCATCGACTTGCGGCCTAACCCAACCACCGCATAGTTCGCCGGAAGGAGCCCATCGAGAAGCAGATTGTAGAGGGCAGGAATCAGACGCCGACGAGCCAGATCGCCGGACCCTCCGAAGATGACGAGGGTACAGCGCTGGACGGGGGGAATCGTTTCCTCTGAGGGGCTGATGTCGATTCGTGGTCTATTCAGTGGCATAGGGTTCCGGCGTTACCAGCCTGCGGAAAAACTCGATTGATACACACAACCCCGTTGGAATTTTCCTTTTGCCGCTGATGCCTGAAAATTTTCTGGATGCTCAAAATGGCCGTCCAGCAAGGCCGCAGCGAGCGAAGAGGCGAGGCGTACGCTTCGGTACGTTGAGCCTCTGAGCGATGCGAGAACCCCGCTGGCGGACTTTTTCAGCCTCCTGTTACCGGCGGACCGCATGGCCGCCGAAAGCATTCCGTAACGCCGCCAGCATCTTTTCAGCGAAGGACTCACTTTGTCGCGATCGGAATCGAGTGAACAGTGCTGTCGCGAGTGTCGGGACCGGTACATCCTTCTCGATGGCATCCGCGATCATCCAGCGACCCTCGCCGGAATCCTGCACGTAGCCTTTCAACTGTTCCAGCCGTGGATCCTGTTTCAAGGCGCCGGCCGCCAACTCCAAGAGCCAGGATCGGACGACACTCCCGTGCATCCAGAGGTCTGCGATCTTTGCGAGGTTGAGTGTGTAGTCGCTTTTTGCCATCAGCTCGAAGCCCTCGGCATACCCCTGCATCATGCTGTACTCGATTCCATTGTGCACCATTTTCACGTAATGCCCGGCGCCGACTCCGCCGCCGTGAGCCCAGCCCTGCTCCGGCGCCAACGTGGTGAAGATCGGCGCAAGCTGTTTCACCGGCGCTTCGTCGCCACCGACCATCAGGCAGTAACCGATCTTTAATCCCCAGATACCTCCGCTGGTCCCGGCATCGACATAGTGAAGCTGTTTCTTCTTGAGGTCCACAGCCCGCCGAACATCGTCGTGAAATCTGGTATTACCACCGTCGATTACCGTGTCGCCCGGTTGGAGTAATACCGCGATGCTTTGAACGGTTTCCTCAGTCGGCGCCCCGGATGGGACCATGACCCAGACCGCGCGCGGGGCCTTAAGCTGGCCGACGAGGTCCGCTAATGAGGATGCTCCGACACAACCGACGCTTTCGGCCTGCTTGATCAGATCTGCCGAACGATCGTAGACGACAACTCGATGCCGGTCATGCTGTAATCTGGTGACCATGTTCATGCCCATCTTCCCAAGCCCAACGAATCCGATTTCCATAGTGACTCCTTCTGGTGCGGTCATGGCTGGCGGCATTGCGCGGATCACGACTCTTACACAGAGCTTGTCCTCTGTTCAGCCCTGCGAGACTGAATGGCTGGTAAGCCTCATACGACAGCAGTCTGGTAATCGATCCTGGAGTCCTGTCAGTCGATTCTGGCAGGATTCGGTACGTCCTTAAAGAGAGTATCGGCCAGATCGTGGCCTAAGTTGAGCCGTTCCGGCAAGCTAGCCGCAATCAGGAACCGCCCAGCCAGGTCACCCAGCCCTGCATCGCGTGAAGCGATGAACTTTGGCACGTCACTCGGCGCGGTCAGCCAGAAGCCCCGTAGCCGGAAGAACGCGCTGACGGCGTCGTCGAAAAATATCGAGAGTAGATACTGCGCGGTCGCCGGCTTGTCGGCCAGATCCCGCGCCTTTCCCAGCCAATGGAAACATTCCGCCTTCATCCGAATCTGTTCATTGATACTGACAGAAGGCGGTCCCTGTCGGAACCGTTGGTTGGCTCGTTCAACGAGCTTGGCGCCGATGTTCTCGTGATCGAAAAGGATGCGGGCTTTCCGTAAGAGAGCTGGGAGGCGCGGCGAGTGGAGGAGATCCTCTTCAAGCTCTTGATGTCCACGATAGCGGATGTCGGCCAGGCGATCGGCGACACGGACGATCTCGTGGCCATCGGCCTGTCCTTTCACGAGCGCAATGAGATCGATGTCGCTGTGAGTAGTGATGGCGCGCCGAACGCTGGACCCCACGAGGATCACGCTGACGAGATCGCCCCCGCGGCGGCCACGGACGTGGCGCAAGGCCACCACCACAAGCTCTTCAAAGCCCGGTTCGTCGATCGGGTCCGGTTGTTCCGGCGACTCCGGCATCGCCAGGAGTTCCGCCTTCAATTCTTCTGACGTGGGGATAGGGTGGGTGGTGGGACTATCCATGTTTAGGCTCCCTGTACGAGCTGAATGTGTTTCGGGAGCGATCCCAGCCAATCCTCGAACGGTTGGTCTGCATCGACGATGATTTCCAACTTGCCGTTGGTCAACCGCCGGACGACACCTGGGCTTTCCGGAGACAACGGGATTTCGACCCACTCGCGGTTCAGACCGAGCGAGTCGGTGACCTCAAGTATCCGGGTGATGTGTTTGTATGAGACAACTTCTAGCGACATCGATACTCCATTCCGCGGCATTCTAGATTTCAGTGCGAGAAGTGTCAATGCGCAAACGTCTAGCTCGCATGATTCATGCGGGCTAGTTCATCAATACACGGGTAAAGATCTGGCAGGCTTCTTCAGTCATGGCACTGGAGATATCTAAGTGGGTGACGGCACGAAAGCTGTTGCCGCCGACGGCATTGATCAAGACCCCCTCTTGCTTTAAGGCGGCGACGATCGCTGGGGGAGCCAGGCGGTGGCCGATCACCTCGAAGATGACGATATTCGTGTCGACATCTTGCGGGTTAATCCTGACCGTTGGGATTTGTTGCAGTTGTCGCGCCAGCCGCTTGGCGTGATCATGGTCCACTTTCAATCGTCCAATATGATGTTCGAGCGCATAGATGCCGGCAGCGGCGAGGATGCCGGACTGCCGCATGGCGCCACCATACATTCGGCGCACCCGCTTGGCCCTATCGAGAAGGGTCAGATCGTTCATCATGAGGAGAGAGCCTGCCGGCGCCCCCAGTCCTTTCGAGAGGCAGACCGACAGGGTGTCAAAGTGCTGGGCATAGGAGGCAGGCGGTAAGGTGGTGGCAGCGATGGCGTTGAATAGTCGTGCGCCGTCCAAATGCATGGGGATGCTATGGGTGACAGCCACCGCGCGTATCCGTTCAATCGTCGCCAGCGGATAAATCGTTCCGCCGCCGCAATTATGGGTGTTTTCCAGACAGATCAGTCCCGTTTGAACCGTGTTCGGCTCTTTGGGACGGATTGCCGTCTCAACCTGCTCAGGTGAAATGAGGCCTCGATTCCCTGGAACCCAATGAAGTTGGACGCCTGCCAGCGCTCCGGCGGCGCCCTGTTCATACCGGACGATATGCGCCGTGCTTTCGACGATCACTTCCTGCCCCGGTTGTGTGTGGAGGCGAATGGCGAGTTGATTACCCATGGTGCCGGAGGGCACAAAGAGAGCGGCCTTTTTCCCAAACATCGCGGCCACCATCTCTTGAAGGCGGTTCACGGTGGGGTCTTCACCGTACACATCGTCTCCCACTTCGGCGCGTGCCATCGCTTTTCGCATGGCTTCAGAGGGTTGTGTGACCGTATCGCTGCGCAGGTCAATCATCGAGCGTCCATGAGAATGGTACAAGATCGTAGGTCGGCGCATTCTAGCAAATTTTCTTCCTGCGTGGGAGCGTCAGACACTGCAGGGTAGTTAGTAAAGGGTTCTGGTCCTCTGTCGCTGTTCCGGGGATGGGCGGGATGGTCCTGGCTCGGCAAGGTATCCTCCTCCTGCTTTACGTGCGAAAAAATCGCATGTTATAGTCCCATCCTCATTCTGCTGCATTTACGGTGTGAAATCATATTTAGCAGTTGACGTCTTACGTTTCATGAGGTTGGAAATGCCTGAAGTTCCGGTCAAGCTCTACATTGATAAGCTATTGAAAGATTGCCGCAGTACAACACGCACGCTCGCGCTGTTATCTGGCCCTGTTAAAGAGAAAGCCTTGCGGGCGATGGCGGATCGATTAGCAGCGGACGAAGAAATAATTCTGGCGGCGAACGAGAAGGATGTAGATGCAGTTGGGAAGTCCTTCGAGGCCGATGTCATGAAGGACCGGATGAAAGCCGCTGTGGCCCGCCTGCGCATGACTGCGGACGATATTAAGGAGATGGCCGATCGTCTCCGCATGATCGCGGATCTGCCAGATCCGGTCGGCGCCGTCACCTCACGGCGGGAACGTCCTGACGGATTGCAAGTCAGCCGTGTCCGCGTCCCAATCGGGGTGATCGGCGTCGTGTCAGAATTGGGTCCACTCGTTACGGTGGAGTCGATCGCGCTGTGCTTCAAGTCGGGTAACCTATGTGTCTTTCGTGGCGCGCCAGAGTGGGGCCTGACACAGCAAGCTATTGGAACAGGACTGCGCGAAGCCGCGGAACAAAATGGGGTGCCGTCCGAGGCATGGATCATCATTGAACGCCAGGAAAAAGAGGTGGCGGTTGAGTTGATTCGTGCGGGAAAAAGTCTCGACGCGATTATCCCGCGTGGCGGGTCCGGTCTCAGGAAAGTCGTCATCGAGCAGGCGAAGATGCCGGTGCTGTGTTACGACGGGGGGCTCACACATATGTACGTGGATGCCGACACCGATATGCCGATGGCTCAGAACGTGGCGATCAATTCCAAGGTACAGAAGGCCATGGCATCGAACTCGCTTGATACACTGCTCGTAGAACAGGTGATCGGGAGGCAGTTTTTGCCTCCGCTGGTCAATCGCATGCTCGAAGAGTTCAAGATCGAGGTGCGGGCCTGTCCCAAGACTATGGCCCTTATGGGACAAATGGCGATGACCGGTCATGCCTCGATCATCCCGGCCAAGGAAGAGGATTGGTCCACCCAATTTCAGGGGCCCGTGTTGGCCGTCAAAATGGTCGCGAACATAGATGAGGCCTTAGCGCACATCGTGGCGCATGGCCCCTGTCTCACCGCCGTCATTGCGACCACGAGCTATGAGTCAGCCTTGAGGTTCACCCGCGAAGTGGACGCGAGCGCGGTGTTTGTCAATGCATCGTCCCGGCTCAATGCCGGTGACAGCTACGGGATGGGCGCCGATATTGGGCTGAGCGGCTTGCGGCTCCATGCCAGGGGCCCGATCGGCCTTGAGCAATTAACCTGTGAAAAGTATGTTGGCTTCGGGTCGGGGCAGCTGCGCTACCCGCATCCCGTACCGGAGGCATACTTTGATGCAATCATGCTTAAGAGGCCGTAGCCGCCTGCTGAAAACGCTCTCCAGCTTCGTTCTCAGTCGCTCGAACCACTCGACGTACCCTCACCGCGTACGCCTTGCGGTTCGCGCTTTTTGCGGCCTCGCTGGAAAACGTTTTGAGCAGGCGTGCCGAGGCTTCATCAATGACCAGTGACTCACTGGTGCAATCGCTCCATTCGCACTTGGCCGGATGGGGCCTTCGGCAATTCACGTCGGATGAGGCCTATTTCCAGTGGCAGAGGGAAACCCTCTCACCGGCCGAGATCACAGCACTACATCGGCAGGTGGAGCAGAAGCGTGGCGGATCCTCTGCCGACGAGGTCGCGTTCTACGATGCCACCACCCATTCGAACATCCTACCGGTACTCTATAGCCAGCAGTACGACTATTATCTGGCCATCGGCGCGCGTGTAGCAGATCACATCGGTGAAGCCCGGTCCATACTGGATGTGGGCTGTGGGGTTGGCATCCTCACGACATTCTATGCGAGGCAGTATCCCGACAAGACCTTTGTCGGGATCGATCGCTCATCGGACTCGATTGTGCGAGCGCAAGAACAATCGAAGGCACTTGGCCTGACCAACGTACGGTTCGAATGTCTCGATCTCGATCACACGGCGCCCACTGGCTCCTACGATCTGATCCTTGCCACGCATGCCCTCGTGCAAGCTGAACAGGACCCGGGCATTCCCAGTCGCAGTTGGAGTACTTTCGACCGTGCCGGAGAGGGTCAACAGCAGGCAGACTTTGAGCGGCGAACGGGCATCAGCGTTCGACTAGATCGGCTGAGCGCATCTTTGGTCCAGACGGGTCGCATGATCGTGTTTGAGAAGACCCGTCAGTTGGCTAGACGGGTTCCGTTGCAGCGGGCCTTGGCTGCACGGGATCTTGGCCTGATCGAGCAGCCGGAATTGATTCGATATCGTATCATCGAAGAAATTGCCGACGATGGACCGTTCTATGTGTTGGGGAGGGGAGCGTCGCGTCAGATTGTCTGGGATGAATCGCCGGAGCCAGGCGAAGGCCGTCCGTTCGATCGATCTCAGCTGAAGACCGGTTCAACCGATCCTGACGCGCCGCTCTATGAGAATCATTGGCCTTCCGCGCAGTACGTCTGGGAACAACTTTACGATAAGCACCTCCTCAAAGAGACCACGCGCCAGGAACCAGACGGTCGGCAGCTGCATGTCGAACTCGGTCAGGCAGAAGAATGGGTCTATCTGTATTGTGCCAACACCTTGGATCAACGCCAGTTGGTGATTGTCGAACCAGCCCGCGCGCTCATACTGGAATCGTACTATCAGGAGATTGTGCGCGGAGCGTCCTAGCAGGATACCCAAGCGGGGGAGTCCGTCCCATTAGAAACAGTCTGTCGACGGAACGGTCTGCACAAGGGAGTGGATCAAGTAGGGGGCTTCATTTTGGGGGAGCATTACAGTCGGCTCTGTGTTATCAGTTCCCCCATGCTCCCTCCCATTCCTCCAGGCTGGCGATCCTTCCTCAAAGAAGAGACGCGCAAGCCGTATTATCGAGGGCTTGATGCATTTCTTGAGAGAGAACTGGCCGGTGGGCAGACGATCCTGCCGGCCCGCCAGGACATCTTCAACGCATTGGCCGCAACGTCCTATGACCAGGTCCGCGTGGTGCTTGTCGGCCAAGATCCCTATCCCACCCCTGGCTATGCGCATGGCCTCTGTTTCTCTGTACAGCCGACTGTTCGGCCTCTGCCCTTCTCGTTGCGAAACGTCTATCGGGAACTCCACGACGATGTCGGATGTCGGAACCCCAATAACGGGTATCTGGAACCTTGGGCTAGACAGGGCGTTCTCATGCTGAACACGGTCCTCACGGTCCGGGCTGGCCAAGCCAATTCTCACCAGGGACAAGGCTGGGAGCGATTCACCGATCATATTATCGAATTGGTTGTGGCGAAGCAGACACGGGTGGTTTTCGTGCTATGGGGACGCGAAGCCCAGAAGAAACGGCTGCTGATTACGCAATCGCACCACATCGTGATCGCAAACGCACATCCCTCGCCCTTGTCTGTCAGAAAGTTTTATGGATGCCGGTGTTTCTCGCAGATCAACCGAGACCTTGCCGTTGCCGGGCTGGCTCCGATTGAGTGGCAGATCCCAGATATCTAGCTGCAGGATGCTGAAAAAGCCCGCCAGCGTTGTTCTCGGCTCATCGAAATCCTCAACGTACCGATTGAGATTTTAAGAGGCCGGAATTGCTGGAGGGGTTTTCCCGTTCGCCAGGATCCGTTGTACGGGCGAACGGCCCCACAAAGTGCGGTCGGTACCTCCTCCGGTTTCGACTCGCCTGCGGCCTTGCTGGACGAACTTTTTGAGCATCCTGCAAAGTTGTGCCCTATTAGACAAGACATGCTGGCCAGTGACTTTTCATCGTGTCATACAAAGTTTTTCCGCAGCCTGGTATTCGTCGGAGCCAGTTCCTATCTCCCTCACATTGACTCTTCCCTGCTGTGCCTTGTAGGCTAAGCGTTGACGTACTGAGCTACGCCGACTGTCCCATCTCTCGCACAGCACTCCCTGCCACGTTCCCGTGCGTCTGATTCTCCAGTCTCCGCTGCTTCTACGCCAGAGTTCCTATTGGTTGCCGCACGTTCTGTGTGCCCACCATCGCTGTCTCTGACGAGCGCAGTGGTTGTGCCCAGTCGATGGGATGAATCGGTCATTCTGTGAGTCTACGTTTTTATTCAGTCACGCGAGAAAGGAGTGCCACATGAATCAGGAGCAATTCAAAGCATTTTGGAGTCAACTCAAAGCGCCACTCAAAGCGAAATGGGAGAAGATCACAGATGCGGATCTTCTGGAGATCGAGGGGAACCTAGGCACGTTCACCGCTGTACTGGTAAAGCGATATGGCACAACTGAGAGTGCCGAAGTCAATACCTGGGCGAACCGACGCTATTCCCATTGGTCTGGGAACTACACTAATAAGTATGCAGACCCGGTAAAGGTAGCCTGACGAACGGCGTAGGCTGATCGTAAGGGAAATGGGGCTGATGCACGGCCCGGGCATGAAGAGCGCGACACCGAGAACCCTGATAAAGCAGAAAGGATCGGTCCATGAAAAAGATTGTGATCAATACGAGTTACGGCAGTTTTTGTGTGAGTCATCAGGCGTTTCTACGATTGCGTGAGTTAGGCCAGCAGGACGCGCTCAAGGAAACGGATCTTGGCGCCTACTGGCCTGAGGCGGCGACGCCAAGAGAGCCGAGCCTCAATCAGTGTGGAAGACTGATCCCACGCGACGATTTGAAGCTAGCCCAAGTCGTGGATGAACTCGGTGGGGCTGCCAATGGCCATGGCGCAGAGTTGCGGGTGGTCGCAATCCCGGATGACGTTCGGTGGGAAATCAGCGCTGTGGGTGGGGTAGAGCACGTCAGCGAGGTCCACCGAACCTGGGTATAACGCACATCATTCACAAAGGTTTCTACTGCAACGGCTGATGCTCAGTCGAGAGGTACGGGGTTAGAGGCTAGAGGTGGTCAGAAGGAACGTCTTCTCTGTGATTTCGCGACAAGCCGTTAAGAAATAATGTGGGTTAGGCCCTCTCCATATGGTGTCCCTGCGCTATGTCCTGCGGTCTATCCAGGAACAGCTTGGCGCGCTGAAACGCATTAGTTCTCGCTTCCCATTCCGTCTTGTGGCCTTTCGACGAAGCTTGCCCGTGCAGGCCACCGTCAAGATGGCTGAATCCTGGAATCGAAAACGTGCACAACCAGTTACCGTTTTTGATCTGGCTGGTGACCAAGATAACTTTTTGACCTTTGGCGTAGCAGGTTTCTGTCATGGTTGCCTCCGAGTCGCACAGTATGCTGAAGAGGTATCCAGCCTTTCATGCGCATGACAGGCAAGCTCTGAACCTGCCGATCACACTTTCCCAGCCAGTTTCGCGCGTTGCGGCTGTTGCTAGGCCGGCTTGACGAAGCGATCGGGTGCCAGCACGCTGTGCAGCGATTGTGTGACCGCACGGCGATAGGGTGCCTTCTGTCGCAGCATGATGACGAGGTCTTCATCGTCGATTAAGATAGACAAGTCGCCCTCGGTCACGAGTTGCCGATCCGGCGCCCCTATATTCATACGATATTGCGTTTTTCCATCCGGATTCCGGTTGGGTCCGCTGACGATCTCGGTGAGCCCATCGATGAATCCGATATGTCCTTCATGCCGGTGCTTGACCTTCGTGCCATCAGGAATGCGGACCCAGGCCGTGGTTGTTCTGGGCTGTACGGGCTTCACGGGCTTCATGGTCATGATCTCTCCCTGTATTCTGTTATGGAGTGAAAAATAACTACCGGGTTTCTATCGCCCACCCCGCCGTTAAGGAGACGTCACAGACCGTCCCCGGCGACTGGGCTTAAGTCGAGCACGAAATAAGTCGGCACGTCGTTAACGGAGGAACAGCCGAGCTATATAAATGATCCCATGAGGGCATCGTCAGTATTGACCCAATACTGTACCACACATACCTTTGCCATAGCGAACTGAGCGGGCGGATACCCCGGTCAGTCAGATTCTCGCTGCAGACGGTTGGTTTTTCTGGTTCATTTGGTCCAATGAACCAGAAAAACTGGATAAAGTATTAAAATAGCAGGGCCATTGTCTGACCTTATGTCTTGAATCTAGCTGCGACGTGACGAGAATACGATGAAGGCAGGAGCCCTGTCTGTACACCCCTTTTACGAGGAGTGGCCGAGATTGCCCTTCACTGCGCGCATCGATCGACCGGCATCTATCTAAATGCTCCCTCCGAGTTTGCTTCTTTTTCTTCTGTCAGGGGCGCCTGGCTGATCCTCGATTGCGCGCGTCGAACGAGCACACTCTTATCGTGCGCGTTCCGCGAGCAGGAGGACGGCCAGGCGCCCCATTCTCTCCTATTGCTGAATCGCAGAGAGCAACCATTTCCCATTCTGGTATCGCATGAATGTCCACACTTCGCTGGACTCGGTCGGCGTCTCTTCGCTGCCCTCGACGAGATACCCTGGTTCTCCTTGCCGCTTGCTCAAGGATACAGTGTAGTCACGGGCACTCCAGCAAAGCCCTATCGTCGCGTAGTGCGTCGTGTCTTCGATCCAGGTTTCCCGGACATCTGCCTGTACAAGCACCACATTCTCAACATGATTTGCGATGTCTAGACTGGTCTGTTCGGCCAAGGCGGTACTGAAATACGCCAGCATTTCCGGTGTGACTGATCGCCGTAATCCAGCGAGGTCTTGGTGGCTCCAGGCCGTTTGAATATCGGTCAGCAGTTGTTGAAAGGCAGCCTTGTCAGCGGAGGTGACGTCGCTGACTACCGCCGTGGTCTGGAGGGTCGTGCTGGAAGGCTCTGTTAACAGACTGCCACTGACGACGCTGCTCCGCGTGATTCCTGAAAAATCAGGGACGGGTCGCCGTACTTTCAGGAAATAAAAGAATGCTCCGGCTCCCAAGAGCATGAGAATAAGGAGTATTCCAGTGGAGCTGGAGGCCCCGGCGGTCGTGGCGGCCTCACCAACCTGCTCGCCAGCATCGGTGGTACTCGCGCTGCTGTTCGTTGCTCCGAACAGCATATTGCCGATATATGATCCGGCGACGCCGGCTGCGAGACCAGCCAACAGAGGATTGCGCTGCATAAACGAGGGCTGCCTGGCAGGCGTTGGCTGGGCCATTGGAGCCTGGCTGCCGGTCGCTGATGGTGGCGTGGCCGCGGACGGTTTCGGAGTGACCGATTGTTCAATCGGCTTCGCTCCATTCTGCTCATAGGTACGTGATCCACGGCTACCCATGCTCCCTGGGGCGCCACTGCTCCGTGAACCGCTGGAATATCCACCACCATATCCTCCGCCTCTCGCCTTCGCAAAGGAGAGGGTGGGGAGCCCGATCAGAGCAATCGCGATACTTGCGGCAATGAGTTTTGTTAGGTTCAAGCTACATGTCCTTTCTATTCTATCAATCTCGCAGGTCAATCAAGCACACGCCACCATCCTAGCAGAAACAGCCCCATGAAAACCCAATATTCGAGAACCGCCAGACTGTATGTTGTGCCGTGAACATGTTGGTCGATCGATGAGGTGAGTTAAAGAAGTGGCCAAAGCTGCCTTTTACTGCGCGTATCGAGCAATTGTTATCCATCTATTATGATCCCTCCAAGCTTGCATGTTCTCTCTTCAGGGATGGGGGCTGAATGATCTTCCACTGCGCGCGGCTTTCTCGCCCGCCCACCCACCGACACGCCGAGACGTGCCTTAGCCCGGGCGAGGGCCTTCTGAGGCCGCGCGTTGCGCGAGCACAGAAGATCATCAGGCTCCATCCCCCTCCGTTTTCGTCTGCCCGGGATGATATGATAGGCACTGCTCTGCACAATCGAGTTCTTATCCATACTTTTACAAGGAGCCTATGTCCATGAATCTGACGCGTAATATCATCGGAATCTCGCTGGGCGTCTTGCTGTTCTCAGGTGCCGGCCTTGCGGCAGAACCGGCTGAGGTCGAAAAGTTTGTGAAGGCTCGCGTTGATATCGGCGAAATGATGTCGAACTATTTTCAGGGTGGAGGGATGTTCAAGGAGGGGCAGCGGCCATCAGCTGAGCAGATGAAGGATATGGGCGCAGACATCCACACAAAACTCGGCAAACTGTTGGCGAAGTACGATCTGACGGTCGAGGAGTATCGAAAGCGCAGCCCGGAGGTCTTCGCCGATGACGCGGCGGTCAAGAGCTATCTCAACGAGCATCCAGACATGAAGACACGATACGAGGCGCTTCCGCTGGATCGGATGGGGCGCGGTGGCAGCACCGGGCGGGGATATTAACCTGCCTATATTGCAGCGGCGAATTCACAATTGCAGCAAAAGCGTTCATGAAAAATGAGGATTAAGGAGGGTGTGAGGATGGACGGTAAGACATGTCATTTGCACCTGGTTCGGCTCGGGCTTCCTGGATTCATTGTCGTCTTGGGTCTTTCCTTGGTCGGCTGTCCTCAGCCGATACCCAGAGTTCCGATTCCCAGTTCTGATGCGTCTCCCCCGACTATGGCCTGGCAGACGTACAACATGCAGACGAAGGAGACAAGAGAGATCGTGAAAGACGGCCAGTCTGTTGACGTGCCGTCCAGCGATCAATACGTGGTGACGCTGGCCGTGGAAGATCTCAACAGCGGCGTGAAAGATGTCACCCTGAGCGGCAACGTCCATTATGTTTGCGAACAAGGCGGTCAGGTCGAGGACAAGAAGTTTCTCCTTGAAACGCAGGAGACTAAGCCTACTCCAGACCAGGAGAACAAAGTGCCTGTCACAGCCGTACTTGTCTATGCCGTGGAATTCGGCAAGATGGGATGTAAGGAAAACTGGATGTTTGGCGGAGGGAAACTGTCCTTGGTGGGGAAAGCGCACAATTTCGTTGGCGGACCTGAGATGAGAACGCTGTACTTTAATTTGAAGAAGTAACCATCACAATACATAAGGCCTTGGCTAAAAAATGAGACGGGGTTCGCATCCATTTCCTTGCACGAGATCCGTTACTTCGACAACAAATAATAGCATGAGTTCAACAATGCGCGCGCATTTATTCGCGACGAAGGTTCCCGCTGCGATCCGGCTGCGGCCGGATCTGTTACGACATGGCACTGGAGCTATTCGCTCGCAAATTGGGAGAAGGCGATCGGTGCGTGGCTGCCGCGCCCACTTAGATAGTACGAAGGCGACGACTCTATCTTCAACCCGGTCTTTGCCCCTCCCTACGGATGGCTCCACCGCGTGCGCATCGAGTGGTGAGAAAAGTTTGTCTCGTGTGTTTGGTTTCTCTTGTGAGTGTGATTGAACCAGAACAATCAGATGAACCAAACAGGCCAGATCAATCCGTCTCGCCTGTCTCGCACAACTAGCTGCACATTTATTGACTCTCCTCGTACCCCTCCATATAATGCCGCTCGCTAGTTGATTTTGGCTGCCTTTCCACACAGTTATGACTTCTTTCTCCAAGGCATCAGTGGCGCAAACATGGGACAAGGTCCGCGCGGAGATTTCCCATGCCTTTTCGACTAAATCAGGAGCCGAGGTGTTCACGACCGAAGACCTTACCCTGCTTGAACGGGTGGCCGATGCGGTGGTGAAACGAGGCATGGCTGCTCCTGCAACGGTGTTCCTGGAATCTCTCGGCCCCATGAACTTTCTCGGCAGTCAGGCGCTCTACTTCCTGACCCCCATCGTTGAATGGGCCTTTCAAGCGAAAGAGGTCGAGCAAGTGGCTCGGTTGCTCGAACGACGCGATACGATCTCCCGTCTCATCGCCATCATTGAAACAAAGTCTGCTCCCCAAACTCCTCCCCCGGCTCCTCCAGGAGCCTCCGCTCAATGACTGTGCCGAGTCCAGCAACTATCAAGCCGGTGATCACCCACCCACTCAACGTGATCGTGGCAACCGACTGTGGCAGCACCACGACCAAAGCCATTCTCATTGAAAAGGTCGGCGACGAATACCGGCAAACCTATCGCGGTGAAGCGCCGACGACGGTGGAAGCGCCGTTCGAAGATGTGACGCGTGGAGTGTTGAACGCAATTGCAGAAATTGAAGAGCTCTCCGGCCGAAAAATCCTCGACGGCGACAAGATCATCACGCCCTGCCGCGATGCGAAGACGGGCGTAGATATCTATATTTCTACCAGCAGCGCGGGCGGCGGATTGCAAATGATGGTGACTGGGGTCGTGCAAAACATGACGGGTGAAAGCGCGCAACGTGCGGCGCTGGGAGCGGGGGCGATTGTCATCGATGTATTGGCGTCGAACGACGGCCGGCTGCCTCATGAAAAGATTGAGCGTATCAGGACGATGCGGCCGGACATGATCCTGATGTCCGGTGGGACGGACGGGGGTGCGGTGACCCATGTGGTTGAGATGGCGGAGTACATTTCGGCAGCGGAGCCACGCCCCCGGTTTGGGGCGACCTACAAGCTCCCGTTAATTTACGCGGGCAACAAAGACGCGCAGCCGCAAGTAAAGAAGATCCTGGGCGAGAAAGCCGCGCTGGTGCTGACCGATAACATTCGTCCGGTGTTGGAACGGGAGAACCTCGCGCCGGCGCGGAACAAGATTCATGACTTATTTCTCGAACATGTCATGCAGCAAGCGCCGGGCTACAAGAAACTGATCGAGATGGCCGGTGCGCCGATCATGCCGACGCCGGCGGCGGTCGGCGTCATCATGGAAACGATCGCCAAGCGGGAGCATTTGAATTTGATCGGGGTGGATATCGGCGGCGCGACTACGGACGTGTTCTCGGTCTTCGAGGGCCTTTTCAATCGAACTGTCAGCGCGAACCTCGGGATGTCGTACAGTATTTCCAATGTGTTGGCGGAAGCAGGGCTCGCCAATATCATGCGCTGGGTGCCGTTCACGATCGATGAACAGACGCTCCGCAACCGGATCAAGAACAAGATGGTCCGGCCGACGACGATCCCGCAGACGCTGGACGAACTGCAGATCGAGCATGCGATTGCCCGCGAGGCGCTCCGGCTCGCCTTGATCCATCACAAATCCCTTGCGACGGCCCTCAAGGGGGTGCAACAGGAGCGCACGATCTCGGATGTGTTCGAGCAGCAGCAGTCCGGCAAAACGCTGATCGATATGCTTAAGCTTGATTTGATCGTCGGGAGCGGTGGAATTCTGTCCCATGCGCCACGCCGTGTGCAATCGATGCTGATGATGGTGGATGCCTATGAGCCACTCGGGGTAACGAGGCTCTCGGTGGATAGCATTTTCATGATGCCGCATCTCGGCGTGCTCTCGACGATCAATGAGAAGGCGGCGACCGATGTCTTCGTCCGCGATTGCATGGTCTACTTGGGCACCTGTGTCGCGCCGATCGGGCAGGGGAAGGACGGGGAACGGTGCGCGGACTATGCCATCACCTTCCCGGATGGTCGAGTGGACAAGGGGCAACTTTCGTTCGGCGACCTGCGGCTGGTTCCCCTGGCCAGCGGGCAGAAGGCCTCGATCTCAGTCCAGCCGGCGAAACAGGTGAACCTCGGGGCAGGGGCGGGAGTCGCGGTCACGCGAGAGGTGCAAGGCGGTGTGGTGGGACTCTTGCTCGATGGGCGCGGACGTCCGTTACAGTTGCCGACCGACCACGCGGCCAGAGTGGCAGCGCTCACGAAATGGTATCAGGCCGTCGGATTGTATCCGACGGCATAGGCGAGGGGCACGAGGCTAGAGGCGATGGGTCGGATTTCCTATAGCCCCTTGCCTCGCACCTCTAGCCAAAGGTTTTGATATGGCCCATTCCTACACCCCAGGCTTAACCGTCACAGAGGACACAACAGTCCGTCGTCGACGGATGTTGTCGTTGTCTGGCAACGTGCTGGTCGCAACCGGGGAGACCGTGCGTGCGAACCAGGCGGTGGCTCGTGCGGAGTTGCCCGGGAAGGTCTATCCCCTGAATCTTGCCAATCAGTTGGGCGTGGCGCCGGATGAGATCAATGAGTATTTAATCAAGAAGGCCGGCGACCCGGTGCGGAAGGACGAGATCCTGGCTGAGAACAAACCGCTCATCAAGTGGCTGAAGACGGAAGTCCTCTCGCCTGTTACCGGTGTTGTGGAGTCCGTGTCCACGGTCACGGGGCAGGTGTTGTTGCGGGAGCCGCCGCGCGTGCTGGAGTTGTTGGGCTATGTGGACGGGCGCATCGTTGAGGTGATCCCGCAGCAAGGCGTCGTAGTCGAAACGGATTGCAGTCTGGTGCAGGGCATCTTCGGCATTGGCGGTGAAACCAGGGGCGAGATTGTGATCGCGGTGACGTCGCCGGACGAAGCGCTCACGCCTCGTCACCTCACTGCGGACATGAAAGGCAAGGTCGTTGTGGGCGGCTCCTTCATCTCTTCCGACGCGCTGGCTCGCGCAAAAGAGGTGGGGGTTGTGGGCTTGGTGATCGGCGGCATTCACGATAAGGATTTGCGCGCACTGCTGGGCTACGACCTTGGCGTAGCCATCACGGGCACGGAACAGGTCGGTTTTACCCTGATTCTCACCGAAGGGTTCGGCGCTATCCCCATGGCCGGGAAAACGTTCGCGCTTCTCTCGGCTCATGCAGGACAACCGGCATCTATTTCAGGCGCCACGCAAATTCGTGCCGGCGTCATTCGGCCGGAAATCATCATTCCCAAAATCGCAGACGCAGCGCGCGCTCACAGCGCAGCCACAGTACCGCAGCGGGAAGGCATCCGGATCGGCGATCAGGTTCGCATCATTCGAGATCCGTTATTCGGCAAAATCGGCGAAGTCGCGAGTTTGCCGCCCGAGCTTCAGAAAATTCCGACCGAGAGTGACGTGCGCGTGATGGAAGTCCGCTTTGCTGACGGCAGCAAGGCCGTCGTTCCGCGAACCAATATTGAACTGATTGAAGGAGCGTAAGAAGCGTGAGGGGTAAGGGGTTAGGGGTAGGTAATGGCAGCGCGGTGGTGCAAGACCCTGTCGTCTCAGGCGTCGTGGGGTCCTTCGCGCAACGTGTGTTTCTCACTGCCTGTGTCATGGGCTTGTCTTCCTCTGTTGTTTTTGCACAGACGCCTCTCGCCCCACCTCAAGACCTTCGTGTGTTCGATACACCGAGCGATGGAGGCGGCAGCCTGACTGTGCTCTGGTCGCTCGCCCCCTACGATAGTGCCACGACCAGGTATCAGATCTTACTGAGCGAGGGAACCACGGTAGCAGATCCGGCTGCGATGAAAGTCGTGGCGGAGTTCCCCTCAAATCAGCGCTATGTCCGTGAATCCAAGTGGCCCTGGTGGACGAGGCCGACGACTGGAGAACAACACCAGGTCACGTTGAGGAATGGGAAGGGGATCGAGCTCAAAAACGGGAACACCTACAGTATTACCGTGGCTGCCGTGCTGAACGACGATCGTGTCATCGCCACACCGGTTCAGGCCACGCCGCAGCCGAACTGGTTGAACTGGAATCAGATGAACAATCTCCTGCTGGCGCTCCTGTTCGGCGGCATCGTGTTCTACGCCATCAGTACAGCCAGAAAGCGGGAGATCTTCCTCCGGCGTATTCCCGGCCTCGATGCGGTGGATGAGGCCATCGGCCGCGCCACCGAGTTGGGCAAGCCAATCCTCTACCTGACTGGCGCCCACGACATGAGCGATCCCTCCACCATTGCCGCGGCGGTCATTCTCGGGCGCGTGGCCAAACGCACGGCCGCTTATGGGACCGACTTGCTCGTGCCGCACCGCGACCCGATTACCATGGCGGTCTGCCAGGAAATTACCAAACAGGCCTACCTGGAAGCAGGCAAGCCCGATCTCTACAAGGATGATTCCAATTTCTTTATTACGTCGGATCAATTCAGCTATACCGCGGCGGTGGACGGCATCATGTTGCGCAAGAAACCGGCAGCAAACTTCTTTATGGGGCATTATTTCGCCGAGGCGTTGCTGTTGACAGAAACGGGTGCGAGCACCGGTGCGATCCAAATCGCCGGAACGGACTCGGATCATCAGCTGCCGTTCTTCGTCACCACCTGCGACTACACCTTGATCGGGGAGGAGCTCTACGCCGCAAGTGCCTATCTCTCCAGAGAACCGGTTCAGGTCGGCACGCTGCGCGGACAAGACATCGGCAAGGCGCTCATTCTCTGCGTGCTCGGTGTGGGGACCGTACTGGCCACCCTCGGAGTCATGCTCGATGCGCAATGGCCGAAATTATTTCTGGACTTTTTCAGGGACGTGAAATGATCTTCCTTCGCCGACAGGTCCCGCTTCTGATTACGCTCATCACCGGACTGGCGATGGCGGCGCAATACTATGTGCCACATCCGGCTTCGGAGCAGATGCTGACCTCTGTTACCAAGTGGCTCCAGATCATCGGGGGGTTCGCGCTGGTGCTGGGCGTCAGCAGCCTGTTCCACGTCCATGCCGTCAAGATCCGGCGTAAAGAAGCGGGATGGGGTTATAGTTTCGTCCTCTATGTCAGCATGCTGGGCACCATTGCGGTCGGCCTCTGGTCGAACGGCAAGGAAGCCGTCGACGGCACCATGACCGCCTTCGGGTGGTTCTATAACTTCATGATGGTCCCGCTGCAGGGGACGATGTTCGCCATCCTCGCGTTCTTTATCGCCTCAGCAGCCTATCGGTCGTTCCGCGCGCGGAGCCGTGAGGCGGCGGTGCTGCTCATCGCCGCGGTGATTGTCATGATGGGCCGCGTCCCGCTTGGAGAATATCTCATTCCGCTCAGCGGCGACCTGTCTCAGTGGATCTTGAACGTGCTGAATGCGTCGGTGCGGCGAGCGATCCTGATCGGCGTCAGCCTCGGCACGGTCGCGCTCTCCATCAAGATCATCTTCGGCATGGAACGGTCGTATCTCGGAGGGGGAAAAGAGTGATGGGTGATGAGTGATGTGTGACGAGAAAATGCGGTTGTCTTTTCCGTACCCATCACTGATCACCGTTCACTGATCACTGTTATGAGTTTCGCTGAACGCATGCTGAAGATCGATCGGCGGATCATCTTTCTGGTGATCGGCCTCTGCACGCTCTTGCCGCTGCTCTACCCGGTCGGATTGCCGATCAAGATTTCGCCGGAGGTCCGCGGGGTGTACGACCATATCGAGTCGCTTCCTGAGGGGTCCGTGTTTCTGCTCTCGCTGGACTTCGATCCGGCGTCGAAGCCCGAACTGCATCCCCAATCGATTTCGTTGCTGCGTCATGCCTTCAGAAAGAACCTCCGCGTGATCGCGATGACGCTGTGGGTGTCCGGCACCGGCATGGCCGATCAGGTCGTCACGCAGGTCGCCCGCGAGATGGGCAAAGAAAGCGGAAAGGATTATGTGTTCCTTGGCTGGAGCCCTGGCGGGACCGCCGTCATCATCAACATGGGGCAGGATCTCTATGGGGCGTTCCCAGCCGACTACAACGGCAAACCCACGAAGGGCTTGCCAGTACTGCAAGGCATCGCGAGTCTGCGCGATGTGAACTATGCCGTTAGCCTGGGCGCCGGCAATCCCGGTGTGGAAGCTTGGTATGTCTTCGGCAAGGATAAATACAAGTTCGAGCTCGGCGGCGGCTGCACAGGCGTCATGGCGCCGGGGCTCTATCCGTTGTTGCGGAGCGGGCAGATCAATGGCTTGATCGGCGGCCTGCGGGGTGCGGCAGAATACGAAATCCTTATCGACCAGAAGGGCAAGGCTGTCGCCGGCATGGATGCACAGTCGGCCACGCATCTCGCCATTATTGTGCTGGTCATCATGTGCAATCTATTCTATTTCTCATTGCGCAACAGAGCCCGACAGCAGGGCCAGGCGGGGGCATAACGAACGATGGCGTTTGAATTGATCGTGGGAGCGTGGGTGGCGACGGGGTTGACCCTCTTCATCTTCACGTTTCTCTATAAGGACAACCCGCTTTTCAAGCTGGCTGAGAATCTCTACGTTGGCGTGTCGGTCGGCTATACCATCATCAAAACCTACGACACGGTGGTCGTGCAGCTCATCTGGAAGCCGATCGTCGAGAACGGGGAGTGGGCGTTGTTGGTTCCGGTCGCCATTGGGACGCTCATGCTCACGCGCTATGTCCCCAAAGCCGCTTGGATCTCGCGCTACGCGTTTGCTTTTATCGTGGGGGTGGGATCGGGACTCGCGATTCCACGGACCATCTCATCCTTTATCTTGAAACAGATAGAGGATACGGTCCGTCCGCTACTGACGCTGGTACCCGGAGAAGGTGTCACCTTTACCTGGAGCCTCCTGAATCTGTCCAGCAGTCTGAACAGCATTATCATTTTGGTCGGTGTCACCTCAGTGCTGTTCTACTTCTTTTTCTCCGTCGAGCATACTGGGCCAGGCAAGGTCGTAGCCCGCACCGGCATCATGTTTCTGATGATCGCCTTCGGCGCGGCATTCGGCTACACCGTGATGGCCCGCATGTCGCTCTTGATCGGGCGATTGACCGACCTCATCGAGTTCACCGATCCCTCCTATGGCAGGCCGAGCCTCTGGCTCGGGGGGTTAACCATCCTCATATTGGTTGTGATGGCTCGTCGGTCCAGCAGCAAGCAGCCCAAAACAGAAGAATAGGTTGGCGGTTTCAAGTTCCAAGTGCAACGGGTGAAGGATGGCGCAGTTCTGCATAGACTTCCAGTGGCGTGGCAAAGTTGAGACATTTCCTGGGGCGGGTGTTCAGTCGATGGGCAATGGCATTCAACTCGCGCTGGGTGTAGC
>OBEQ010125369.1_pt1 | contig 99730 bp, 86 predicted proteins | sample 1670901 | NCBI WGS metagenome assembly OBEQ01 (sample SAMEA104232315, study PRJEB22302) | groundwater metagenome | biome: forest; feature: aquifer; material: groundwater | place: USA | collected 2011-08-07 | depth 5.4 m
CTTGGAATGAAAATCAAACTTTGCCTGGCCCGCGCTTTGGTTCATGCCCCGCCGATTCTGCTTCTGGACGAACCAACGCTTGGTCTGGATCCTCATTACTCACTTTTTATTCGGGAGCGAATCAAGCATTTGAAGAAAACGATTGTTCTAACGACTCATTATATGGACGAAGCCGATTACCTTTCCGACCGCATTGGCATTCTTCACCATGGACATTTGCTTACGGAAGGAACACCGAATGATTTACGATCCCAAATTGGGAGTTCGAAAAGCACATCTCTCTCAGAAGTTTTTGTGGAAATAACCCGCGACCCATGAGTCTTGTCTCCATTCAAGAAAGAATTCGGATTATTTGGGCCATTGCGAAGAAGGATCTAAAGCTTTCCTTCCGCTTCCCCAAAAATTTCTTGGCAAGCCAGCTTATTCAACCCCTCAAGCTTTTTATCATCTTCGGCTTGATTTATCAAAGTTTCTATGTGGCCACCGGCAAGGCAACGATTGGCCAATGGCGAAGAATGGATTACCTCCCGATACTTTTGCTGGGCACCATTTTCTACAGCTGCGCTACCTATGCCTTCTATCGCTTTAGGTGGGGCTTCTACAACGAAAAATACTGGAAAACGATTCAGGCATTTTTAATCACGCCGGTATCGAAATTGGATTTTCTGATCGGGTCATCGATTGCCATAGTGGTGGAACTTTCTGCACCGGTTTTGTGCTACCTGGTGCTTTTCTATAAATACCATCCGGTTTCTTTCCCCATGCTCTTATTTGTCCTTGGTATTCTGTACCTGATGATTTTGGGGACTTTGGGAATCAGCTTGATGCAGGGTGCTTTTGTCATCTCCAATGAAAATTATCTCTTTGTGTTCGACTATGCCTACGCCGGATTGATCTTTGCGTCTTGCTTCTTTTATTCTATTTCCGCCATTCCAGGTTCATTACGATTCTTAGTCGAACTCAATCCTGTTTATCATGCTATCGACTTGGCACGTGTGGTTGTCTTTCATCATCTCCACCGCTCACAAATCGCTTTTTCGATATCCTATCTAATCACTTTTGCGGTTCTCATGCCGGTGCTTGGAGCACTTTTTTTTAGAAAAATCGTTCGTGAAATGGGTGTTCGAGGTTTTTAATTAGCTTATGTGCGGAGTAGCTGGAATTTTTGCCTATCATTACGCTGCCCTTGAAGTCAATCGTCAGGAATTAAGGCAAATGCGTGACCATATGGCCAATCGAGGACCGGATGGCCTTGGCGAGTGGTATTCGCAAGATGCGCGGGTGGGTTTAGGACATCGTAGGCTTGCTATTCTTGACCTTTCTGAGAAAGCGTCTCAACCCATGCAGAACCAAGATGGCAAAGTGATCATAAGTTACAACGGAGAGATTTACAACTACCGTGAGCTTCGAGCTGATCTGGAGAAAAAGGGACGTGTTTTTCGCTCTCATTCCGATACGGAAGTTTTGCTTCATCTTTATTCGATAAAGGGTGAGGCCATGGTGCATGATCTTCGGGGCATGTTCGCCTTCATTCTCTGGGACAGCCAGAAAAAAGTGATGCTGTTGGCACGTGACCCTTATGGAATCAAACCTCTTTATTATGCCGATGACGGCTGGACAGTGCGTGCGGCATCTCAGGTGAAAGCCCTTCTTCAGAGTGAGAAAGTTTCAAAACTTCCGGAATCTGCCGGTATAGTGGGTTTTTTTTTGCTGGGCAGCATCCCTGAGCCTTACACTCTTTATCAGGAAATTCGTGCTGTTCCGGCAGGCAGCACTGTCCTTGTGGATGAAACGGGTCCTCATGAGGCAAAAACCTATTTTTCGATCAGCGAAATCTTTTCGGAAGCGGATAATCACAGCAAGGTAGCGAAAAGAAGTGAGAGATTGTCTGCCCCCGCAGTTATAGAAGCGTTACGCCATTCTCTGCAAGATTCCCTGCAGCATCATTTTGTGTCCGATGTGCCGGTAGGACTTTTCCTTTCCGGCGGTATTGATTCGAGTGTGCTGCTCGGAATAGCTCATGATCTCGGAATAAGGGGCATTAAAACAATTACCTTGGCTTTTGAAGAATTTAAAGGTACCGAACAGGATGAAGCTCCTTATGCGGAAGAGGTGTCGCGTTTTTACGGTTCGGATCACCACACACGCGTTATTACCAAACAAGAATTCGAAGCGGAACTGCCCAAAATCTATGAGGCTATGGATCAGCCCAGTATTGATGGAATCAATACGTATTTTGTGAGTAAAGCCGCAAGGGAAATTGGATTAAAAGTTACTTTATCCGGACTTGGCGCCGATGAACTCTTTGGCGGCTACTCATCGTATCGGCAAATTCCATTACTTGTGAACCTGCTTTGTATCCCTTCACGCGTTCCATTCCTCGGTGATTTGTCCCGCCACTTGCTATTTGCCATATGCCATTGGCTGCCATCAGTTTCCCCCAAAATTCCAGGCCTTCTCAAATATGGTGGTAACTACGCGGGCGCTTATTATCTGAAGCGCGGCCTGTTTATGCCTTGGGAATTGAAAGCCGTTCTGAAGAAAGACCTGATCGATGATGGATTACAGAGATTCCGACTGCTTGAATATATACTTGAGACCGGACTCAATCCGAATCCACAGAGTCCCTATGCCCGCATCGCTTCGTTGGAATCAAACCTTTACATGAAAAATCAATTGTTGCGGGATGCCGATTGGGCGGGAATGGCCCATTCGATCGAGATTCGAGTCCCTTATATCGATGTCGAGCTTTGGAAATCTGCGATGCCAATGATATCGCAGAACGCCAACTCAAGCTGGAAAGAAATTCTGGCTGAAATTCCTTCGGTGGGGATTCCTGATCACATCAGAAGACGTTCTAAACAGGGTTTTAATGTCCCTTTCGATTACTGGATTGGGGGCACAAATGTCGGCAAATCTAACGGTGCATGGTCCCGAAAGTGGGCCTCCGATGTTATTCACCAGTTCACGGGAGTTACTGCCAACTAAGCAAGCGATCAAAAGTTTCCGCGCATTTGGCCGAATGACAAAGGGCCAATTCCAAATGACAAATGAATCGAAGAAATGACTTCATAATGACAAATTGCCAATGTCCAGTGACAAATCAATCGGGAGAATGACAAATACCAAATGGAACGAAATCAAAGGTACGCTATTCGAGTTTTTGCTTTGCCATTTGTCACTTGTGATTTGTCATTTATTGGGCATTGGCTTATTTGGGTTTTGCCATTTGATGAAATACTTAGAAACTTAGGCACGGCTTCTTAGATAGGACTTCTTGCTTTCAATGCGTATCCTTGCTTTAGTAACAGATTCATTTGGCGGAACAGGCGGTATCGCCCGCTACAACCAGTATTTTTTATCCGCATTGGCCAGGAGGAATGATATCGAGCGGATCATTGTCATCGGCCGTAACCACAGCGCAAGTAATCAAGACATACCTTCCAAAATCCTCATTAAAAAAACTTCTCAATCGAAATGGGGTTACGCACTCTGTGCTCTTAAGACCGTTTTAGCTGAGCGGCCATTTCAGCTTATATTTTGCGGCCATTTAAACCTTATTTGGCTTACCGCTGTTTTAGCCAAAATTGCTAGAGTTTCTTACTGGTTGCAACTTTATGGAATTGAGGCTTGGTATCCCAAGAGCGTTTATTTTTCTCCTCTTAAGAAAGCGGCCTTGGTAACTGCACTCAGCCGGCATACCCGCGAAAGGTTTATTCATTGGTCTCATATTCAACCTGCACGCGTTAAAATATTGCCTAGTCCCTACGATCAAAGATTCAAGCCAGGGACTAAGCCTGCTTATTTACTGAAGCGATATGAAGCAGAGAATCGCAAAATATTGCTAACCCTATCTCGATTGAGCTCAGATGAAAGATACAAAGGGCATGAAAGAGTTATCAAAATTGTCCCCCAACTTCTGCAGGTTTATTCCAATTTAGTTTATTTCATCGGCGGTGAAGGTGATGATAGAGAACGGTTGAATGAGATCGTCATGAAGCTTGGGCTGCAAGAAAAAGTGAAATTCATAGGACCCATTGCTGAAAATGAACTCGCCGATCATTATCGTATGGCCGATCTTTTTGTGATGCCGAGCACCGGCGAAGGATTTGGAATTGTTTTCCTTGAGGCGGCAGCCTGTGGAATTCCTATTGTGGCGGGTAATCAAGACGGAAGTGTCGATGCGCTGCTGGAAGGAAAGTTGGGATTTCTTGTGGACCCGAACAATTCCGATCAACTGGAACGCGCGATATGCCAAGGATTGAGCCAGGCGAGGACTGATCATGAAATGGTCGAACGTTTTTCCTACGCTAATTATTCAGAACATGTCAATCGATTGATTGAGAGTCTAACTCATGCCAGCTAGGAAGATTGTTGGAAAACTTCAGGTCCGATCTGTCTCGGTGATCGGTTTGGGGAAACTGGGCATGCCGTTGGCTGCTTGTATAGCGAACAAAGGGTTCAAGGTTTACGGCATTGATCGAAATCTCCATATTGTTCGACAACTCAATCGGGGGCGAACAAATCTCGTGGAGCCCCATCTTAATAAGTTGATTCACATGAATCGGGAACGGCTCAGAGCTTCTCGCAATTACGACGAGGCCATTTCAAATTCCCAAATCACATTTATTGCGGTGGAAACCCCGGCTGAAAGAAATGGGAATTTTTCCCTCCGTTATGTCCGGCAAGCTTGTGAAAGCATTGGGCGTTCCTTAAGCAAAAAGCACAGTTATCATCTGGTGGTGGTTACCAGCACGGTTTTGCCTGGATCGGTCGAACAGGAAGTAAAACCGATCATCGAAAGATATTCTCACATGCAATGCGGCAAAGATTTTGGTTTGTGTTATAACCCGGAATTCATTGCTTTGGGAAGTGCGATTCATGATCTAACACATCCTGATTTTGTTCTCATTGGTGAATCGGATCAAAAGGCAGGGGATTTGCTGGCATCCTTTTACAAAAGATTTTGTGACAACAATCCTCCAATGGCCAGGATGAATTTTGTCAATGCAGAAATCACGAAACTCGCAGTTAACACCTATGTCACCACTAAAATCACTTTCGGTAATATGCTGGCACGTATCTGTGAAAAAATACCTGGCGCTCATGTCGATGTGATAACGTCCGCGTTGGGCCAGGATAGCCGTATCGGAAATAAATATCTCAAGGGAGCTATAGGTTATGGCGGACCTTGCTTTCCTCGAGATAATCTGGCACTTAGCTATCTGGCGCGCAAGCTGAATCTCCGGGCTTCTTTGGCGGAAGCGACTGATCGATCCAATAGAAAGGAGGTTTCCCATATTGCGCAAATGGTCAAAGCCAACTCAAATGTCAGGAAGAACGTCGGAATATTAGGATTGTCGTATAAACCCAACACCGATGTAGTAGAGGAATCTCAAGGACTTCTCCTTGCCCAATCCCTTTCTCGTGACGGTTATAAGGTAATCGTTTACGATCCCGTAGCGATGACGAATGCAAAGAAAATTTTGGGAACAAAACTCCGATTTGCGCACTCGTTGAAGGAGTGCATCAAAAAAACTGATGTGATTGTGATTACCACTCCATGGGATGAATTCCACCGACTTCCCATCAATATTTTAAAACGAAGTAAAAATCCTAAAACGATTATTGACTGTTGGAGAATTTTGGACTCTCGGATATGCGACGGAATTTTAACCTATGTTCCATTAGGTGTAAGCCTTAATGGGGCAACGGAATTGCTCACATGAATGCTTTTCTAAATAGGATAGGCATCTCTTGGCAAAAGCCACTTAATGAAAAAAAGAATTCCTGCCGCTATCGATTCAAAATATTGTGGAATAGACTATTTCCTTTCACCCCTCTTTTAACCCGCGTTTCCTACGGTGCATGGTGGCTTGCGGTCAATGATGTTAACAATGACGGTTACTTCTCCGGCAATTATGAGCCGAAAGAACTTCGATTCGTGAAAAGGTTTCTAAAACCCGGTATGGTAGTAGTAGATATCGGAGCTCATCACGGATTTTATACCCTTTATGCTTCAAAACTCGTTGGCGATCAAGGGCTCGTCATAGCGTTTGAACCATCCGTACGGGAACTTCAAAAACTGCGATTTCATATCAACTTAAATCGGTGTAAAAATGTGAAAGTCGCCCCATTTGCGCTTTCAAATAGCGAGGAGACAACAGACTTCTACGTAGTCATGGGGAGAGACACAGGATGCAATTCTCTTAGAACTCCTGTCGTTACTGAACCCATCGAAAGAGTTCAAGTGCAGACCTCAACTCTTGACAGCTATCTCAATCGGACCGGGGTTCAGAAAGTCGATTTTATTAAGCTAGACGCTGAAGGTGCAGAATTAAAAATACTTAACGGGGCTTCCCATTTGCTTAATCGTTTTCCTCGTCCCATTATTTTGTGTGAGCTGTCTGAAGGGAGATGCTTGCCTTGGGGGCATACTTGCAAGGATATCATTGATTTGCTAGAGAAAGAGTATAACTACCGATGGTGCAGCTTAGGCGCCGAGGGTAGCCTTGGCAGATTTTTACTTGCAGAGGGGATTGAAAATTACGTTGCAGTTCCGGTAGAGTATGAAATCGATACAATACAAAATTAATGCACGGATGTGAGATTTACAAATGTTGACACTCTTTGCTATTCCCAAAGCTTTCGAAGGTCACATTGGCATTATTCAACGGAATGCCATCAAAAGTTGGACCCTTTTGAAACCCAGACCGGAAATTATATTGTTTGGAAATGAAAGCGGAACTTCAGAAATATGCAAGGAATCTCACTTGCGGCACATTTCTCATGTTAGACAAACAGCATGTTCAACCCCCCTGGTCAATGCTTTGTTTGAGGATGCCCAAAAGCTATCAGATACCGATTTAATGTGTTACATCAATTCGGATATCATTTTGATGGATGATTTCATCTCCGCTATCGAAAAAATACCCAAACCCATCGATAAATTCCTTTTGATTGCGCGCCGCTGGGAGGTGGAAATTAGGGAGTTGCTTAATTACGATGAAGAAGATTGGAAAGCCCAATTATATAAACATGCTGTGACCTCTGGTCGGCGCGGTGGAGGCTCAGACTTCTTTGTTTTTTCAAAAGGACTCTACAAAGAAATCCCCCCATTCAGTCTTGGCAGGGGTTATTGGGATCCCTGGCTCATTTGGAATGCACGGAAGGGAGGTGTGCCCGTGTTCGATGCCACAAACATTACGAATCCGATACATCAAAATCACGCCTATGCCTTCCAAAAAGAAGGGCAGAACCGATTTGATAGTGATCCTGAAGTGCGTAGAAATTTTCAATTGAATGGCGGATGGAGATATTTCTTTCAATACTCCATTCCCACTCATCGTTTGCTTGACTCGGGTGTCCAAAAAGTCCCGCTCATCCACTATTTCTTTCACATCTACTTGAGGTTGAAAGCCTACCTTGTGGGTTTAACGTATTCCATAAGGCGCAAAATGGGTTTGTATCGCTGGTGGATCCATAAGTAGAAAATCCATATCGTGCTAATAATAAAACGAATTACAACACTTTTGGCAAGACAGCATCGTGCAAAAATGCTGGGGTTCCGATTTAAAAGAGCTGCCCAGTTTGGGCTCCCATCGGAAATTAGGGTTGATAATCAAAACCAAAAACTGCATTTACCATCCGCCATTGGGGCATCTCAAGCATTTATAGACATATTCCTAGATGATTGCTATGGCTTGGAGAAGCTACCGCATTCTATTAATAAGATTCTTGATGTTGGAGCTCACGTTGGGCTGTTCAGCCTTGCGGCAAGAAGACTTTTTCCGGCAGCTACAATTCATGCCTACGAGCCAAATCTAAACTTAGAACCTTATTTAAAATCACAGGCGCATATAGGACAATTTCAGTACTTCCTAGAAGCTGTTGGTTTGAATGCAGGTAAAGTCTTCCTCGATATCCACAAAGATTCCGTGTCTACAAGGTCAATAATCGATCAAAATGGCACAATCCCTCAAATTCCATTCCGTACAGCAGTTCAAAGAATTGGTGGCACCGTGGATCTTGTTAAATTAGATTGCGAAGGCGCAGAATGGGATATGCTGAAGGACGTTGAGGCATGGCAGAACGTTAAACATATCACCATGGAATATCATTTATGGCCTGCCCACAGTCACGAAGAAATCATTAGTGTTATTAAGAAACTAGGATTTATGGTAACAACACAAAGGGTTACTCACAAAGATTATGGCATCCTTATCGCCACTCGTAGAAAATAAATGATCCCATGCGGATACTTTGGGTGCCACATACTCCTGCTGGAAATCCCTCATGGGAGGGACAACGTCCCTTTCACCTTCTAAACAATCTATGCACGCGTCATGAAATTCACTACGTGACATGGCAGAAATCCCGCAATTTGCTCTCGATGCCGACATGGGGACATTGGACCAAGAGCCGAGATCCTGTTGGATGCCGTTATCTTATAAATTTGGGAGCCAATTTACCGATTTCATTTAAACGAGGCCGGTATCCCGGAGCGTACAATCTACTATTTAGCACTGTTTTTTTTCAGAAAGCAGTCCGCGAAATAATTATGAGTGTAGACCCGAACGTTATTATTTATAGTTCCTCGCATCATTTTACGGGTTTTCCTCCATTTGATCTACCCTATCCAATTATATTTGACTATGTTGATCTTTCTCCGAAGTGGGTAGAAAAAAAATATATCAAAAACTCCATTCAGACGATTGCGGTAAGCAATCGACTCTGTGAAGCTGCTCAAAAATATGGTGGAGCTGTAAAAATAATTCCGAATGGGGTCGCCTTAAATCGTTTTCAAATAGGAAATAGAACAGAAGCCAAGACAAAATTAGGTATCAATCAATACCTTGTTGTTAGCCTTATAGGGCTCACATGCAGCCCGCGTTTTTATTTTCTAGACGCGATCAAGAAAATCCAGAAGAAAATCAACAATATTATGTTCTTAGTTGTTGGGAGCGGCACCAAGAAAACGTGTCTTGAACGCAAAGCCAAAGATTTGGGCATTCGCAACTTTTTGGCACCTGGGCACATTCCAAATGATCGAGTGCATGAATACTTTCTGGCCACTGACATTGGACTTTATCCGGGCGAAGATATCCCATATTACCGGGATTCATGCCCGATAAAAATCATGGAGTACACTGCCGCGGGCGCGCAAGTGGTCTCAAGCCCTGTTGATCTGTTCACTCATGGGTGGAACAACATAAGAATCTGCAATCCTACCGCTGATGATTTTGCCAACGGAATCGTAGATGCAGTCTCTAATCCCAAAACGTCCCCCGATATGACCCCCTATCATTGGCCGAAACTGGCACGTGAATTTGAAGAAATTCTTGGGCAAATTGTGAAGCCTGGGTGAAAAAAGTTTGGATCTTAGCCTATTAAAACAAAGTGGAATAGCCTCGATAAAAGCCTATGTGTTCTCTCCCGCGCTTAATTAAAAATTTAGTGGTTCCACCAGGCAGGAAAATCTATCGTATACCAATAGGGCTATACAAAGATCTCATCTTTCCTTTAGAGCTGAGAACGCGAATGCAATTTTTTCTGGGACTTTGGGAAAACGAAACCCATCGGTATCTGGCAAGATTTACCAGAGATATCTCAACCGCAATTGATGCAGGCGCTGGTATCGGAGAACACACCTTGTTTTTTCTTAAAAAAACTAACGCATCACAAGTTGTCGCATTCGAACCCTCAGTAAATTTATGCTCTGAAATCAAAAGGGCAGCTTTATTGAACGGGTATGACGTTGATGGCCCATCAAGCAGGCTTAAGATTTACAATTCCTGTCTTGGTTCAAGTCACATCCAGACAAGTTTGACTCTCGATGATTTTTTAGATGTTATTAAGCCCCCTTGCTTTATAAAAATAGATGTGGATGGAGCGGAGTTGGACATTTTACTGGGTGCAAAAAAACTTACTAAAATGGCAGGACTCAGGTTTCTCGTTGAAACACACTCTACGCAACTCGAGATTGAGTGCATGAAATATTTCAAAGCGATCCATTATACTACCGTTCTAATCAAAAATGCATTTTGGAGACTTCTAATACCCGAAGAAAGAGGAAAATTACTCAATCGGTGGTTTTTTGCTTATAACGGGTAGCAAGAATCAGTAACGCTTACCATTAATCTATGATTGCGCTAAGCACTCTTGTGTTCCTTGCAATAATTTCGTTCATCTTTCCCAAACGGGCTTTAATTATGACATTATACTGGATTGTTTGGGTGGGTGCTGTAAGGAAATGGTTATTACCGGAATGGTCTGATATTCTCTTTTTTTCTCCGCATATCTTTTTGTTCGGACCCTATATCCGTTTTCTGATGGCGCGGGGGCAATATACGTCAGTACAATTTACCCGGCTAGGATCCACGAAGGTGCTTTTCTTTTTAATGGGCTTATTGCTATTTTGGGGCACGATCAGCATCGTGAATCCTAGATCCCCGGATATCCGGATCGGGATTGTGGGTTTGATCATTCATTTTTACTTTATTCCTACGATCTTTATCCTTCCTTCCATTTTTCAAACTAGAGATGACTTAATAGATTTCCTTAAAAAATTCACGCTGTGCTCAATACCGGTTCTTCTGCTTGGTTTCGTTCAGTTTTTTTCACCGACAATGAGCGAACTTAATAAATATGTCGGCGGTAGCACAGACATCGCAATGATAGCTCAGCACCCTAGAATTACTGGAACATTTTCGTATATTGCCGGTTATAGTACTTATCTTAATGTGATAATTCTCATCCTTATATTTCTTTTCAGCCGAGAAAAGTTATCAGCTCTTTCATCGATAGGTATTCTCGTCCAGGCTATTCTCGCTATTGCAAATCTGTTGATGACGGGGTCCCGCGGACCCGTTTGGATTTCCCTTATCTCAATGATCGTCTATATGATTGTTTCAAGCCGGCTGGGTGTTCAATTTGCGGCTAAGACTCTGATTCGATTTATTCTTGCTGGAGCTCTGATCACTTATGTTTTTACATCTCTGAATAGACCTAAAGAAGCTTTCGAAGCATTTCAAGGTAGAGTAGAGGGTGCCTCTGACGTTAATCCGCGGCTCATTACTACTTTCACTCCTTTGTCTAAGTTTTTGGGACAAGCCGGCCTTTTCGGTTACGGCATCGGTACGACTTATCAGGGAAACCTGAAATGGGATATTGACCGAGGTGATATGACGGATGATTATGAAGAAGAGCCGGGAAGGATTTTGCTTGAACTTGGTTTGATTGGCTACCTGCTGGTCTATCTTTTGAGACTCGCTCTCATAATACAATTCTGGGCGCTTTTTAAAAGGCTGCGCGACATGGACTTGAAGCTTCTCGCTCTATGCTCTCTGCTGTTCCAGCTCCAATTTCTTCATTTTAGGAATTTGGTGTTTGATTTCACGTCGCATATATTTTACTGGTTTTTTGTGAGTTTTCTTTTTCTTTTGCCGAGACTTGATCTTGATGAGGAACAGATTAAGACGGAACCTACCACGATCTGATTTTGCCTTGTGGAAAAAATTCATGATTGGGGAATTGTCTATGCGTCTCACATATCAAGAATCGCTTGGTATTTTAATGGAGTTAGTACAGAATAGCGGAACACCTCATTGGGTTTGAAAGTTGTTATAAGCCATCCTGGTCGGCAACACTCACATCAAACCGCCTATGCTCTGCAAGAAGGGGACATGCTTGCCAAATACTTTACCTCTTGCTGGTACAAACCCAAACTCTTCCCATTTAACCTTCTTATGTGTTTACCTGACTGCTTAAAAGAAAAAATACGACGCCCCCTTCACAGTCGATATTTCCGACCTTTAGATCCCCAATATGTGCACCAGATGCCCGCGTATGAAATATTTGGACGAATCCGTAACTTTTTAAGAGTTGACCGCCATAATCAAACTGTTCATTGGATTAATAGTAAATTTGATAAGTACATCAGTAAAAAATTGAAAAAATTGAAATTTGACATCTTTATTGGCTACGAAGATGCCACATTGGATAGTTTCACAACTGCTAAGAAACTTGGGAAGTTTTGTATTCTTGACCTGGCAATTTCCCATTTCTCATTTGAATCAAAGTTTATATCTCGGTGTGGTGAGTCCGATTTAGAACCGATTTCGGAAGATATCATTCACCGCAAAACTTTGGAAATAGAATTGGCCGACTTAATATTTGTGCCATCCCGTTTTGTGAAAAGAACACTTGTCGAATCCAATGTTCCGGAGTCGAAAATACGAATCATCCCCTATGGTTACGATAATTCCATCTTCCAGCCAAAAGAAACTTACAATGACACCAAAACCTTCACGGTTCTTTTTGTGGGGAGCGCTATTCATCGGAAAGGAGTGCCGTTTCTCTTAAAGGCATTTAAAGAATTACAGCTTGAGCATGCAAAGATGGTTATTGTTGGTGGTGCTGACTTCAAACTTATTGCTGCAGATATCTCTAATCGCAATCCCTCGATAATCTTCAACCCCTTTATCCCGCAATCGGAGCTGGCTGAATACTACCATTCCGCTGACATTTTCGTTTTGCCGTCATTATTTGAAGGAATGGCTCAAGTAGTTCTTGAAGCAATGGCATGCGGTACCCCTGTGATCATAACCAGTAATACCGGGCTGGAAGATATTGTTCGCGAAGGCACGGAAGGCTTCTATGTTCCAATTAGGGACGTTGATGCTATAAAACAAAAGATCTTGTTCTTTTATCATAATCGAAGTGAAATTGAGCGAATGGGAAAAAATGCAGCATTGCGCGTGCAAGAGTTTACATGGCAAAGATACCGGCAATGTCTACTAACCACAATTATTTCCGATCAAAAGATGTCACGCTAGTAATTTTGAAAAACCGATTGATTTTTATATACCAGTACTTTTATCCCGAAGTTGCTGCAAGTGCGCACTTGCTTACTGATCTGGCTGTAGGTTTATGTGCAAAGGGGTACATAGTTAACGTTATTACTGCACAGCCTACTTACACTTCTCGCCAAAGCCTCCCCCCTCAGGAATCTTTCAATGGTGTGAAGATTGAAAGAGTTCATACGCTTGGGATGGGAAGGAAAACGCTTGTAAACCGTATTTCCGGTGCCCTGTTCTTTTTTGGAGCGGCTCTGTTAAAACTTTCTTTTTGCCCTTCAGGTACTACTCTTGTCTTTATTGCCAATCCACCCATGATGCCTCTTATAGGTTGGTTCTTTTATCAGATACGTAAGCAGCCATACTACATTCTGGTTCATGATATTTATCCGGATATTGCTGTTGGATTAAACCGCATCAAAAAAAGATCGGCAGCCGATAAGCTATTAACGTGGTGCAACCGGCTTTCGTTCCGATATGCACGCAAAGTCGTTACCTTAACTGAAAAAATGGCAGAGTGTTTGAACCAGAAGTATGCCCTGGATAATATTCTAGTGATCTCCAATTGGGCAGACGGCGATAAAATCAACCCTCGTCATAAGAGGCTTAATCCCTTTCGTGCAAAACACGGCTATCTTGAGAAATTTGTTGCTTTATTTTCCGGAAACCTTGGGATGATCTACAACTTTGATGAAATTTTTGAGGCTGCCGATCGATTAGATCGCGGGAAGAATTCGAATGCGGAGTTTCTCTTTATCGGTAATGGACCCCGTCTGAAATCTTTTCAGGATCAAGTGGCAGCGCGTCAAATGAGTAATATAAAATTTTTGCCGTATCAGTCAGAAGAAGATTTACCGTATAGTTTAACCTGCGGGGACATAGCCGTCATTCCTTTGAGAAGGGAAGTCGCGGACCTTTGTATGCCGGAGAAAACTTATTGTGCTCTGGCGGCCGGAATTCCATTATTAACCATAGCCCCTCGAGGTTCTGCATTGGCGGAGCTAGTTCGAATTCATGATTGCGGATGGAATATAGAACCGGGAGATTCCAATTCGCTGACGGAATTGATCAGTACCCTGGCGCAGAATCCATCGATGTTGGAAAAAAGGGCACAAAATGCAAGGGCCTGTTATGAGAGGTACTTTACTAGGGAGCGCGCCATTGACCAGTACGATGCATTATTCAGGGAGACCATCAACAGTTCATCAAGGGACGGCGCCGCTTCGCTGTGAAAGTCACCCGAGTAGCCATTGTTGAAACCCACCCGATTCAATACCATGTTCCTTGGTATCAAGCCCTTTCTAAAATCAAGAATCTCGAATGCAAAGTGTTTTATGCCATGCTTCCTGACCCGCAGCAGCAGGGAGCAGGATTTGATATGCCGTTTCAGTGGGATATTCCGCTTCGAGATGGCTACGCTTGGGAAGTCCTGCCTAATCAGGCCAGAAAACCGAGTCCCGTTACTTTTTGGGGAAGCAATGTACCGTCCGTCCGAAAAATTTTGACACGAAATTTTTATGACGTCTTGATTACCAACGGATGGAACGCTTTCTCTCTTTTGCAAGCTTTGCGTGCAGCGGTAAAGTCGAATATCCCAGTCATTGTGCGGGGAGAATCCAACGGCTTTAAACCACGGAATATCGGCATTCAAATGCTTCATCGAATTCTATTGCAAAAGTACAGTGCCTATTTGGCAATCGGCAAGGCCAATAAGGGATTTTATTTAAAAAATAAAGCTCCACAAAACCGTATCTTTGACTGCCCTTACTTTGTTGATAATGATCGATTCGGCAAAGCAGAGAGTCAGAATCGATCGCAGCGCTCTTCGATTCGAGCAAATTGGAATATTCCTGATGATGCCACTTGTTTTTTATATGCCGGCAAGCTCATTCCCAAAAAGAAAATCTTTGATCTTATAGAATCTTTTTCTCGCGCCCGCCAAACCTGTGAAAAGATTCATCTTTTAATTGTGGGTACTGGGCAACTATTCCAGGCAACTAAAAAGTTAAGCATGGGATTACCAATCACTTTCGCCGGTTTTTTAAACCAAAGTGAAATTGTTAAAGCTTACTTTGCTTCTGACTGCAATGTCCTTCCATCCGATTATCGGGAAACATGGGGAGTGGTGATTAATGAAGCGATGGCTTGTGGATTGCCTGCGATTGTGAGCGATCAAGTCGGATGCGGTCCCGATCTTGTCATTGAAGGAGTTACGGGATACACATTTCCATGCGGCAATGTTCAGCGTCTTGGAGAGATTATGGCCGAACTTGCTCGTCATCCGGAACGGCTGGCACAAATGGGCAAGAACGCTCGATCGCATATTCAATCTTATTCTGTCGAGAAAGCAGTTCAAGGAACTTTGCAGGCCGTTGAATTTGTAACGTGCCGTAAATCGTAAATTGTGCGCATTCTTCACGTTGTTCCAACCTATCTTCCTGCCATCCGATACGGAGGCCCTATTCGGTCTATTCATGGTTTGTGCCGTAGCTTGGCTAAATTGGGTCATGATGTTCACGTGTTCACCACGAATGTGGATGGCCCGTATGATTCGCCGGTTCCCCTGCAAGAACCGGTTCTTCTTGACGAAGTGAAAGTCTGGTACTTTCCAACAAAGTATTCCCGGTATCTCTATGTTTCACCCATGATGCGCGACACCCTAAAAAAGGAAATTACTCGTTTCGACCTTTTGCATCTTCACTCCATTTTCCGATGGCCGACCTGGATGGCTGCCAGAGTGGCAAGGGGGAAATCCATTCCTTATATTTTGTCTCCACGCGGTATGCTGGTAAAAAGTCTCATTCAGCGTAAGAATCCGTTCCTCAAAACGTTATGGATCCAATTGGTTGAGAAGGGAAATATTGAACGTGCTGCGGGCATTCACTTTACCTCACCGCTTGAAGAAACCGAAGCTAAGCGATTCCATTTTTCATGGCCGCCCGCAGCAGTCATTCCGAATGGCCTAGATGTCCAGGAATCACAACCAGGAAATGGAAATATATCGCCCCAAATCAAATCACTTCTTGATAGAAAACCTATGTTGCTTTTTATAGGGAGAGTCAATTGGAAAAAAGGGCTCGATCGATTGATCCTGTCCCTTCCGGCCATTCCCAAAGCTCATCTGGTGATTGCAGGAAATGACGAGGAGGGCTATCAAAAGGTGCTAGAAAATCTGGCACGCAAAGCAGGTGTTTCACAGCGTGTCAGTTATGCCGGATATGTCGATGGAACTGAAAAAATCGCTCTCCTCAAATCGGCGGATCTTTTTGTTCTTCCTTCCTATTCTGAGAATTTCGGTAACTCAGTACTGGAAGCCATGGCTGTAGGCTGCCCGGTGGTCGTAGCCGCTGACGTCGGCTTAAGTGACACGGTACAGGAAAGCGGGGCAGGAAGGGTCATCAACGGAGATCCCAAGCAGATGGCAGAGGACATCAACCATCTGTTAGCACATCGTGAGTTGCGTAATGAAATGGGCGCTAGGGGAAAAGAAGTTGTCCGCAGCCAATTTGATGGGCAAAAGGTAGGGAACGATATGCTTGCAACCTACCAACAGTGTCTCGATTCTGCAGGAAAAAGGAACCCTTGAATCTGGATCGAATCACACCGGTCCTTTTAACCTGGAATGAATCGATTAATATTAGGCACACCCTTGAAAAACTTCATTGGGCAAAAGATATTGTGGTGGTCGACAGTTTCAGCGACGATGGCACGGTATCCATCTTAAAAACTTTTCCCAATGTCCGTGTCATTCAGCGCAAGTTTGATTCTCATGCCAACCAGTGGAATTACGCCATTCGGGAAACCGGCATTCAAACCGAATGGATTCTGGCTTTGGATGCCGATTATGTTTTATCAGACGAATTGATTAACGAACTCAAGAATCTGGAAGAAGAAAGCAATCTCGCTGCCTATGAAGCGAGATTTATCTATTGCGTTTGGGGAAAACCTCTGCGGAACACAATTTATCCTCCCGCACAAGTACTCTATCGAAAAAGCCTGGCCCATTACATCCAGGACGGCCACACCCAGCGCTTGAAGGCTGAAGGCCCGGTAGGAAAACTTAAAGCACAGATTTTCCATGACGATAGAAAACCATTTAAGGTATGGTTTCAAGCCCAGACGCGATATGCGAAACTCGAAGCCCAGAAACTGGGAAATACTAGAGTGCGACAGCTCAACTGGCCGGACCGAATACGAAAGTTATATTTTGTAGCACCTACGGCGATTTTCTTTTACTGTCTACTCGGTAAGGGTTTGGTATTGCATGGGTTGAATGGAATTTATTATGCCTTCCAGCGTTTTATCGCTGAGTGCCTGTTATCGATTAACCTTTTCAAACAAACAAAAAATATATTCAAATGATTATTTTGGGGATTAATGCTTATCATCCGGATGCGTCGGTAGCTCTTTTGAAGGATGGAGCCTTGATTTGGGCAGGGGAGGAGGAACGGTTTAACCGCATCAAGCATTCTTCCGGATTTCCCCAATTAGCCTTAAAGCAGTGCCTGCGAGACTGTGGAATGGCTTCATCGGATGTTGATGTGGTTGCAATCTCCAAGAATCCCCAAGCCAATTTCAGAAGGAAACTGCTATTTGCTCTCACAGCATTAAGAGAACCGGTTTTCCTAGCTAACCGGGTGAAAGCTTTCCGTAAGACATCACAATTTCAGCAGGATTATTTCCGGGCTCTTTCTATTCAGGCCTCGTCAGTTAGAATCAAGTTTGTTCACGTCGAACATCATTGTGCACACGCGGCCAGCAGTTTTTTCCTATCGGGGTTTGAAAACGCAGCTTTTCTTTCATTGGATGGCATGGGAGATTTTTCTTCGGCGATGTGGGGCCATGGGGAAGGGAACAAGCTTCGGATTCTGGACCGTATTTACTTTCCCCATTCGGCTGGTTTTCTTTATACCGCCGGGACGCAATTTTTGGGATTTCTAAACTTCGGTGATGAATACAAAGTCATGGGTCTCGCCGCTTACGGGAAACCAGTCTATGTCGAGCATTTCAATCGCATGATTCGCCTCTTGCCGAAAGGCCGTTTTGAACTTGATTTGGCCTTTTTCCGCCATCAAAACGGACTGGCAAAAGTCCGCTGGGAGGCAGGGAAGCCGGAACAGGATTTGATGTTCTCGGAAAGATGGCTGGATTTGCTCGGAAAGCCTCGTCAGGCGCAAGATCCCATCACTGATCGTGATCAAAACATCGCTGCTTCATTGCAGGCCGTGCTGGAAGAAATTTATTTTCACATCCTTAACCACTTGCACGAAGTAACCCATCAAGAAAATCTCTGTCTGGCCGGAGGAGTCGCTTTTAACAGTGTGGCAAATGGAAAGATCGCCAGCCGAACATCTTTCCGACGGGTTTTCATCCAGCCAGCCGCAGGAGATGCCGGGACGGCAATAGGTGCCGCTGCTTATGCCGATCGTGCTCTTTATAATAGGAAGGGCTCTTTCAAAATGACCCGAGCGGATTACGGAAATCAGTGGAGTGAAGCGGAAATAAAAAATGCCATTGAAGCCAAGGGGATGCATTTAGAAAAATTAACCGAAGACGCTCTCCTCAGGAAAACAGCTCATGCCCTGGCAGATGGGAAAATTGTAGGCTGGTTTCAGGGAAGAATGGAGTTCGGTCCCCGCGCTTTGGGTCATCGAAGCATTTTGGCAGATCCCAGAAGGCAAGAAATGAAAGATCGGTTGAATCAAAGGATCAAACACCGTGAGAATTTTCGCCCGTTTGCCCCTTCGGTTCCTGAAGAAGATGCCGATCAGTTCTTCGAAATGGATGAGGGTGATTCTCCTTTTATGCTCAAAGTTTTTCCGGTAAAACAAGAGAAAAAATCTGTGATTCCTGCTGCGACTCATGTGGACGGTACCGCCCGCGTTCAGACCGTCAGTCGTGATTCAAATCCAAGATTTTGGAATCTGCTGAGGGAGTTCGGAAAACTAACGGGAGTTCCTGTGCTTTTGAATACCTCCTTTAATGAAAATGAACCTATTGTTTGTTCTATAAAAGATGCACTGGATTGCTTTCAAAGCACTCACATGGATTTGCTTGTGATCGAAAACTATTGGATCGAAAAACAGAAATGAGTTATTGGAAGGGGAAAAAGGTTTTAGTGACCGGTGGAGCTGGATTTGTGGGTTCTTATGTTTCCGAACTGCTTGTGGAAGCTGGCGCGAAAGTCACCATTGCTGATAATTTATGCCGAGGGACTTTGTCGCGCATCCAAAGCGTTCTCCAAAAGGTAAAACTCCAAAAGGTTGATCTGACACGATATGAAAATTGCCTCACCGTTTGCCAGGGGCAGGATATCATTCTTAATTTGGCAGCGAAGGTGACAGGTATTGAATACAACCGTTTCAATATGGCCGACATGTTTGAGACAAACATGAAACTTGAAATGAATGTTCTTCATGCCGCTTGCGAATCGGGTGTGAGACGTGTCCTCCAGGTCAGCACAGCGTGTATTTATCCTCATGATGCTAAAGTTCCTACGCCAGAATCTGAGGGGAGTCGCGGTTTCCCGGAACCGACCAATGAGGGGTACGGATGGGCCAAGCGTATGGGGGAGAAGTTGGCTGAATATTATACGCGGGAGAAGAATATGGAAGTTGTGATCGGAAGGCCTTTCAATGCGTATGGCCCGCGTGATCATTATGATGAAGCGACTTCCCACGTCATTCCCGCCATTATGAAGCGTATCTTGGATGGCCAAGATCCTGTGTCCGTATGGGGAACAGGAAATCAATCCAGGGTCTTTGTTCATGCCAAGGATATTGCTCGCGCCATGATTTTGGTTGCTGAGAAAGCCCCTCCCTCATGTCCAGTGAATATCGGCCATGATCAGGAAATAACCATACGCGAACTTTTTCAGATTATCTGTAAAGTGGTGGGTAAATTTCCGAAAGTCCATTTTGATAATTCCAAACCAGATGGTTATCCACGCCGCGCGGCAGATACCACATTTTTGAAGAAGGTTACGGGATTTGTCCCCTCCATTCCCCTTGAACAGGGAATTCGGGAAATGTATGAGTCCCTTTACAAAAAAGAGTTTTAGTTTCAGATCGTCACAAAAATTTTGATTCAGATTCAGCCTGCAAGCGACTGACATTGAGTTGATGGCCAATCCGAAAAAGCTAATCCTCCTGGAGCTCAATGAACTGAACTTTGAGTATCTCGAGTACTATATTTCATTGGGTTATCTGCCTCATTTCACTCGGTTCTTTCGTGAGCACGGCTATCAAGAAACACGATCCGAAACAGATCCCCAAAATCTGGAGCCATGGATACAATGGGTGAGCATTCATACTGGGAAACCGTTTGCCCAGCATCGAGTCTTTCGATTGGGAGACACGGCTGAATGGGAGCTGCCTCAAATATGGGAGTACCTGGAAAGAGAAAAAGGATTGAAAGTGGGAGCTATTTCTCCCATGAACGCCACCAATCGTTTGCGAAACCCAGCCTTCTTCCTGCCGGATCCGTGGACGCAAACACGACCCGCAGGATCCTTTCTCCTTCAAAAAGTACACGAAGCTATTGCGCAAACGGTGAATGAAAATGCCCAAAACAAAATCAACTTCAAGTCCGGAGTTTATCTTACCGCAGGACTCTGGTATACGAATAAAAAGGATGGGTGCCGATATGGCCGAGAACTATTTCGGTCCCTAAGATCAAGGTGGTTCCGCGCCATATTTCTTGACCGTTTCCTGTCCGACATTTTCTTAAAATTGTGGAAGAAGAAAAAACCTGATTTCTCAAGTTTATTCTTGAATGCTGCCGCTCACATTCAACATCATTATCTGTTCAATGCCAAGGCTTATTCAGGTCCAAACAAAAATCCACCCTGGTATGCTAAACCTGACTGTGACCCTCTGCTGGATGTTTACCTCTTGTACGATGAAATCTTGGGAAAAATACGGGCGTTAGGATCGAGGGAAGAGCTTCGCATCATGATGGCCACAGGACTTCACCAAAAACCCTATGAAAAAGTTGCGCATTACTATCGGCTGAAGAATCATGCCCAATTCTTGAAAGGACTCGGCGTTCCATTTACATCGGTGGAACCCCGCATGTCCCGTGATTTTCTAATTCAGTGCGCATCTGATCATGATGCGGTAAAAGCTGAAAGCGATTTAAAAGGGGTAACCGATGACTGTGGAACCCAGATTTTCGAGGTTGATAATCGGGGCAGGAGCTTGTTTGTTACTTTATCTTACCCGCAAGAAATCCGGAATGGATTTGTAGCCCATGCCTCGGGGAAAAGGGTTCATGACTTCAGCCGCCAAGTGGCGTTTGTTGCTCTGAAGAATGCAGACCATGATGGAAAAGGATATTTTTCAGACAGCGCCTGCTCGGCACCTGAGTCCAATAAGCCGTTTAATGTGTGGGAGATTTATGATAAGATTCGGTCAGCTTTTTAGAATACTCGTTAGCCATTTAGAATGATCAGACCTATTTCGAAACGCGCTCTTTTCCTCGTTTTTTCAGACGCGATTGCCATCGCCATCACGTACTGGATTGGTTTCAATCTTCGCTTTGAATCTGACTTTCTGAGGTTATTCCAAATTCCTTTCTTCTACCTTTCGGAAATGGTCTTACTGGTTCTCTTGTACATTTTTGATCTTCATAATCCCTTTAAAGTGTTCAAACCCGCCCAGACGCTGGCTGAAATCATTCTAAGCATCGCTATCGGAAGCATCATTTTGGCTGCTGTGTCGTATGTGGAGCGCACCTTTATTTCATCCCGCCTTGCTTTTGTCTATATGTCGTTGTCGCTGCTGCCTTTGATTTTTGGAATCCGCCTGTTTTATGATTATCTGTTCCATTCGCGAATGTTGGATAAAAAAGCACTGGTGATCGGGACAGGCCCTTTAGCAGTTGAGATCACCCGAGCTGTAAGAGAAACACCCTACTCAGGCATTGAAGTGGTCGGTTTGGTGCAGGAGGAGAGAAATCCTGACATAAGCCGGAGCGGTAGTATCCCAATTGTGGGCAGTCTTGAAAATCTCCTATCGTTAATCGACTGGTACAAAATTCAACTCGCTATTCTTGCACTGGGTCAGAAACATGAATCCTCCGAAACCAGTTTGATGTACGATCTCTTCAAGCAAGAGATTCCGGTGACCAGCGCCTTGAGTCTCTTCGAAACCTTACAAGGTGAAATTCCGTATCATGTGATGGACAGTCACTACCTGCTGGGATTGATGACGCAAGTTAAATCAAAACCCTATCTGAAATTTAAGCGTTTGATCGATATTTTAGCGTCTTTGCTGCTGCTCGGTTTTCTTTCACCGATTCTTTTTGTGACCATGCTGGTGCTTCGTATCACATCAGGCGGAGCCATTTTTTTTATCCAAGAACGGATAGGTAAAGAAGGGAAGGCGTTTCGTTTGATCAAATTTCGAACCATGAATCAAGTTCAAAAAGGCAAACTTCGGGTCACCGCAGTCGGGAAATGGATACGACGCTACCGTATCGATGAAATCCCGCAGCTTATCAACGTCCTGAAAGGGGATATGAGTCTCATCGGCCCACGGCCGGAAATACCGTATTTTGTGAACAGATCCCGCAAGCGGATTCCATTTTATGATGCCGTGTTCACCGTCAAGCCAGGTCTGACGGGATGGGCTCAGGTGAAATTCCGTCATGTAACTTCTCTAAAAGACTATGACAAAAAATTCCGGTATAATCTCTTCTACTTGAAAAATGTTTCACTCGCCTTGGACCTCATCATTCTTTTGAAGACGATCCGTGTGGTTTTGCTTGGTGACGGGAAATAGAATGGACTTGAAAGCACTCTTTTCTCTCAAGAAACCACGTTCAAAGCCGTTTTTTAGAGCAAGGATAGTTCTATGACCGAATCCAAACCAAATCAAAGCGACAAAAGACGGTTTGACCGTCTCAAGGCCTATTGCCTTATCCGCTATTCAAAAATGGGTGATAGTAACCATCCAGAAGGCAAGACTTCTAATGTCAAAAATATCTCGGAAGGAGGGCTCTTGTTTACCTCCTACGAACCCATTCCAATATCTTCCACTATCAAGGTGCTTATCAATCTGCCGGGAAGGGATAAGCCCCTTGAAAGCTACGCGAAAGTTATGCGATGTATAAAAGCTACCCCAGCAGATGAGGTCTATCATGTCGGCGTCGCATTTCTTGATATTTCTGAACAGGACCGAAAGGAAATTTCATCTCATCTGGAGCTCGCCATCCACGACAAGTATGGCAGGAAGCTCGTTGATAAGCAGCGCTGGTGGCAATTTTGGAAATGGCGCAAGAAAAAGTTCAAAATTATTCCCAACACCAAGGATGCTTTCTTTACAACCGGAGGGAATTCTCCCGATACCAATCCGGATTGAACAGTCTATGTTTAGGTCACAAAACTTGCACGGAAAATCATTTTGTGTTATACCCTCATGGATTACAGACCCCTTTCGCTAGTTTAAACGGTACTAGCACAAGATATCGGGTAGGAGGTAAGACCATGGAATGCAATATCTGTGGAGGAAAAGATGACCTTGTGAAAGTCCTAAATGAAGATGGAGAAACCATCTATCTTTGCGAAGCCTGCCACGAAGCCCAGTACGAAGGGTTTGAAGCTTCAAGTGCTTCTGATTTGACCGAAAACCAGAGTGAACTTTTAGACGATGACTTGCAAGTGGATGAGGAAGCCGATGATGAGGATTCTTTCGAAGCTGAAGATGAAGAAATCAAATAAGGAGGTTGTCAATGTCCCGTGATCATGACAAGGTAAAAAAACGCAAACGTGCAAAAAAACGCCTCAAGCGAATCAAGGAAAAGCTAAAATTACAGCAAAAATCAACTCCTCAAGTTAGTCCAACGCATTGATTTTCCGTCATAGGCGCATCGGTAAATGCTCATGAATAAAATTGTCATCACCGCCATCGGTAAAGACAAGCCTGGGATCGTGGGTGCTGTCACGGGAGTTTTCTTTCATCATCATGCCAGCATCGAGGACTCGACGATGACCATTCTAGAGGGGAACTTTGCCATGATCATGATTGTCGCGCTGCCCCAAAAATCCAACTTGCACAGTTTTGAAAAAGAGTTTCGGATCCTCGAAACTAAAATGGGACTTTCTATTTCAGTCACCCGGTTCAAGGGAAAACCCCGCATTGCTTCTTCTCCCCATCAAGGTAAACCTTATATCTTATCTGTTTTGGGAAGTGACAAACCCGGCATTGTTTACCGGGTATCCCACCTCCTTGCCAGGCACAAAATCAATATCACAGATCTGAACACCAAAGTCATCGGCCGCGAAGGGGATAAAAATGTCTACGCTATGGTTCTTGAAGTCGAAATGCCGCTTCCTATTAAAGGTGAAGCAATCACCAGAGAGCTTAAAAAGCTGGGACAGTCCATTTCAGTCGATATCACGCTAAAGCCGCTTGAGAATTTGACCCTTTGATTTCATGCCGATTCTTCCCATCCGGCATTATCCTGATGCCATCCTGAGAAAAAAAACAACCTCCATTCAAATCATTACTGCCCAAATTCAAGAAATCATTCAAAACATGATCGAGACTATGTATCGGTCTCCCAACACTATTGGACTGGCGGCTCCTCAAGTGGGGCACGCGCTCCGCTTGATTGTTCTGGACGTCACTTCGAAAGAGAAAAGGCATGGCTTATTGGTGTTGCTGAACCCGGTTCTGATTAAAGGTGAAGGAAAGAAGGTTGTACGCGAAGGTTGTTTAAGCCTGCCGGATTACACGGGCAATGTCAGCCGGTTTGAGCATATCACTGTTCAGGCCCAAAATCGGGAAGGAAAGACGCTAGAAATTGAAACGGACGGTATTGAAGGGGTTTGCATACAGCATGAGATCGATCATATTAACGGCATGATGTTTCTTGATAGAGTCGAGTCGCTTAAAACGGATATCTTTCGAAGGAAAAGGTATCAGTCCCTTTAGATCTGATTTCCACATCTCAATCGATTAGAGCGGAGATCCCATTAAAGTTGAGAAGAAAGCAGCCGATAAAACATCCGGGTGGTGATGAAATGAAAAAACAGCTTGTAATGTTTGGGTGTGTCTTTTTTATCCTTATGTTTTTCTTAGTATTTCATGGGTTTTGTGCGGGTTTTGATGTCATAGAAGGTAAAGCGAAAGTGCCTCGCCGGAAAATTGGGGAGCTGGAAGTGTCCGTCAAACCTTCATGGCATTCGCGTCACATGAGTGAATTGAACCGCGCCCAGTATATCAAGCATGAATTATCCGCACGGCTTCAGAAAAAGGGGCAGAGATACCATGCTGACGCAATTGATGAAGTCCGGTATTTCCCCGATCCCAAGGGTTCCACTTATTTCCGTTCGAAAAAATATTACGCCCGAGGATCCTTGATTGAATACGCGAAATTTCCAGCCAGTAAAGAAGAACCCAAAGCCGCCAAATAGCGTGCAACCACGACAAAAAGTCATCCCTAAACCGCCTTTGAGCGGTTTCAAAGTTAAACCCAACCTGACTAATTATCAATCCTTAAGAGGAAAATTTCGTTGGGCTAGTGTTGAAAAAGAATTGTGCGGGGATTTATCCGAAAAGAAAAATCAGGTTTACAATCTCTCCCATTTCTGCATTGATCGTCATGCCTTTGGCCGCAAGAAGAATCAAGTGGCTTTCTTCTGGGAGGGTACAGATGGAAGCAGGGAAGTCTACACTTTTTTCGACCTTCACAGATTAACCAACCGATTCCGTAATATCCTTCAGGGGCTCGGCATCGCCAAAGGAGATAGAGTTTTTATCTTTCTGGACCGAATTCCTGAACTTTACATCTCTTTCTTTGGCACTCTAAAGTTTGGCGCAGTGGTCGGCCCGCTTTTCTCCGCCTTTGGCCCCGACGCTATTTGGGACCGCCTCCATGATAGTGAGGCCAAGGTTGTTGTCACCTCACCGGAACTTGTAGGACGCCTGGATGAAGTGAGAGCGAAGCTTCCTAAGCTTGAGAAAGTCATTTTGGTCAACAAGAGAAACCGTCCTTTTGAGCTGCGGTCTCACGAACTTAGTTATGAACACTTGATGGCTCAGGCCTCAGAAAGTTATCAGACACCGCGGACTAAAAAAAACGACTTTTCCATTATGCATTACACCTCAGGAACAACTGGAAAACCCAAAGGTGCTGCGCACGTCCATGGTTCCATTCCTTGTCAATACGCTACCGCGAAATACGTTTTGGATCTGCATGAAGACGATATTTATTGGTGCACAGCCGATCCCGGATGGGTTACGGGCACTTCCTATGGAATGTTGGGGCCCTGGTCGAACAGTATTTCTATTCTGGTCTATGAAGGGGGTTTCAATGCCGAGAAATGGTATCAAATGATCGAAAAGTATCGGGTCACTGTCTGGTACACAGCTCCAACTGCCATCCGCATGCTGATGAAGTCTGGGGACGCGCTTCCAAAGAGATTTGATCTCACCTCACTCCGCTATATTGCAAGTGTGGGAGAGCCGCTTAATCCGGAAGCTATCGTTTGGGGAAAAAAGGTCCTGGGGCTAGCGATTCATGATAATTGGTGGCAGACAGAAACGGGTGCTATCATGATTGCCAACTATCCGATTCAGCCGATTAAACTCGGATCGATGGGAAAACCCTTTCCGGGGGTTCATGCGGCTATTGTCGACGACGTGGGAAAGGAAATGAAACCTGGTGACGAAGGACATCTGGCTTTAAAACCGCCATGGCCGTCCATGTTCCGGACTTACTGGAATAAGGAAGACATGTACCGTTCAAAATTCAAACATGGCTGGTATTTGACCGGTGATCGTGCCTGGAAAGATGAGGATGGTTATTTCTGGTTTGTGGGTCGGTCCGATGATGTGATCAATACGGCAGGACATTTGGTGGGCCCTTTTGAAGTCGAAAGCGCCTTGATTGAACATCCGGCCGTAGCAGAAGCGGGTGTCATCGGGAAACCGGATGAGGAGCGTATGGAAATTGTGAAAGCTTTTGTGTCGCTTAAAGAAGGTTACAATGCTTCGGGTGAGCTTGCAGATGAGATTAAAAAATTCGTGCGAACACGTTTGGCGGCACACGCCTATCCGCGGGAGATTGAATTCGTCAACTCACTTCCCAAAACCCGAAGTGGTAAAATCATGCGTCGTCTTTTGAAAGCTAAGGAACTAGGACTCCCCATCGGGGATACTTCCACACTTGAAGAATAAAAATATGAAGGAAGGAGGTATGATAATCCCATGAATGAGATTGTAGCCAGTTTTCCAAAAAACAAATACGAAGAAGTGCGGTTTCAGATTAAGGAATACAAAGGGAAGGATCTTATTGATATCCGGATCTGGACCGATGTTAAAGGGGCCGATCAAAAAATCCCTACGACAAAAGGGGTCACCATGAACGTCACCCACTTTGTTGACCTGAAACGCTCCGTTCTTGAGATGGAACGTGCCTTAAAAACACATAAACTTCTGTCGCCGGAAACACCTGAAGGCAAAACTCAAGGCTCAGATTTCGAAATTTCCCATTAAGAGCCGGTCTGCTGTTACACGTTGTGAAGTAGTATCTGCGTCTTAACCAGCCTTGCAATTTCGGTTTCTCAATAACATTGTTACAATCACTGCAAGTACAGTATGTGATGTTCTTTTTCGCTTATTTAATGTCCTATAATGTATATTATGTAAACAAACATGAAGGGGAAGCAAATAAAGAAGGTGCCACGTGTCACGAAGACTGGACCGAACGAACTTGAAGCTGAATCATGGTTCGCTCTTGAAGGGCGCGTTCTAAGGCGGTCAAACGGCGGCGTTGAACCGGATCTAATTTTTTTTGCCCCTTCAATTGTTGAAGTTCGTTTTGATAAGCCTGCCGTTGTGTGGTCGTAAGAGTTTTCTTACGAATATCAATCAGGGAAATCTCCGGCTTGCTTGTTCGTACTGCAACTTTGACATCAGGGATATTGGCGAGTTGCAGAATTCTGACTTCCCTGTTTGACTTTTGGTCCGTTATCACGTACGGAGCTACTCTTGCATAATACTGCTGGATTTTTTCTGGGGAATCATCCGTTGAGAGCCAGACCCGAGTGATCATGACTTGAGACCGCACATTCGGATTCGAAGCTGTGGGGTTAGGCACCTGCTTCCATTCGACGCGTCCATCAAGAGATTCGCTGCCGGGATAGAGGTTTAGATTAGCCCGTTTCAACCCATCTCGAATGGATGTATCCAGGATGGTTAATTTTGTTGACGGTTTACGAAAGCTTAAACGGGAAAACAACCACAGTCCGCAGCAAACGGCTAAAAACAGGAGAAAAGCTGTGACGAAGAGAACCAAACGATGTCGTTTTTCAAACATGAGAACCCCCCTTTTTTCTTATTAGGCATTTTATCTTTCATTGCTTATATATCATTCGAGACATGAGGTGACAATGCCACTCACCATGCCGGCATCGGCACGTCCCTTTAACTTAGGCATGATTTCCTTCATAACTCGGCCCATATCCTTCTTGGATCGAATTCCCAAACTCTGGAGGGTTTCCTGAACGATCGTACGAATCTCCGCTTCACTAAGCTGCTTAGGAAGATAAGCTTGAAGAATCTTAAGCTCCGCCTCTTCTTTCACGGCTAAGTCAGATCGGTTGCCTTTATTGAATTGCTCGATCGAATCCCTCCGCTGTTTGATCTGTTTGGCAATAAGTTCATAGGCTTCTTCATCCGTAATAGTGTCTTTCTTCTTTTCAAGTGAAAAATTTTTAAATGCCGCTCTCAACATTCTCAAAGTAGAGAGCTTAAGTTCAGCCTTCTCTTTCATCGCGTGTTTCATGTCCTCGTACAATTTCTCTTCGAGCATAATGCACCTCTCGCGTTTTACCAATCTTTGTCGGTTGTTTTCTCATGCGGTTTGGCAGGAGGCCGCCGCAGATTTAACACTTCGCGTTCAGATTCGTACAGTGCGTTTAATATTTGAAGGGCTTGCTGTTTTGAGATTCTCACTCCTTCACGGGGTGAACCCACTTGAGGCACGCTTTCCCGTTGCTCATGAGGCTGTTCCTCATCTGCCTGTTGACTCTCAGCTGATTCCTGTGGAGTTTGAGCTGATGGCGGAGGGGGCTGTAGCTGAGAAAGCTCATAGGGAGAGAGGGTTTCATTTTGAAGGGGTTGTTTTCCCTCACCTTTTTTTTCCTCTTTGTCCTGCTTCTGCTGGTCTTCACCCGTCTGTCCCTGATCTTGTTTCTTTTCTTGCCCCTCCTGCTCCTCCTTCTTTTGTGGCTGAGAGGCAGCGAGGCTCTTCGACTCTTGATTTTTCTTCTCCTCCTCAGACTTTTCTTGGTTTGATTCCTGTTTTTCTTCCTGTTGGTTCGATTGGTCTTGTTCTTTATTTTCCTGCACGGACTTTTGTTCCTGATTTTTTGAGTTGTTACCCTTTGATTCATCACGTTTCTCTTGACCACCACCCTGTTCTTTCTTTTGTTGCCCTTGAGATGAACTAGACTGTTTTTGATCACGCTGCTGCTTTTTTCTTTCCGCGTCTTTTTTATCAAAAGCTTTCTTTTTATCCGTCAGAAATTCCAGGTTGTATTTAGCATCTGCATCCTGAGGATTTAAATCCAAGGCTTTCTTATAAGCGGTTGCGGCTTTCTCGAATTGCCCGAGCCTGTACTGGACATTGCCATAATTGTAAAGAGTTTTAGCAAGAAACCGCTTGTCCTGAGCTGCCTTATTCAGAATTTTTTCATACATTTGTTCAGCATCGCGATATTCACTCAATTCGTAAAGCGCATCACCCGCATTATAGTGGATGATCTCAGAATCCGGGCTCTTGACCTGAGCCCTCTCATATTGTTCAAGAGCAGTTTTGTAGCGTTTATTCTTGAACGCTTCGTTACCTTGTTTGACCAGTTGGCTTTTAGTCGTGAAAGCTGTAAACAGAAAAAACGCTACCATAACCCAAACAATATGTTTCACCCTAAAATCTCCATGGAATTAGTTTTTTTCAATCTACCTTCAGTAAAAAGAAGGTAGAAGAGAAAGAGCAGTCCAATAAAAAGAAAACCCTGATAATGATCCTCTTTCTCCGTTAAAAGTTTTTCCTTAAACTCTTTTTTCCCCAGTTTTTGCATGTCTTGGTAAATGAGATCTACTTCTCGTTCCGCAGGGGTAGCAGGAAAATACATTCCGCCCGATTCATTGGCCAATTTTGAAAGAAGTTCCGCATTGAGCTTGGAAATGACCACCTGACCAGAGCTGTCTTTCTTATACCCGACCACCTTATTTTTTCCTGCGCGAAGCGGGATCGGCTCTCCCTCTTTTGTTCCCACACCTGCAGCATAAATGTGAACCCCTTCTTCAAGGGCCTTTTTCAGAGAGGGTTCCACATCCTCACCATGGAACTCACCATCTGAAAATACGATGGCTACACGGAATTTCTTTTCATCTTTAGGGAAAGACTGAATGGCATTGTTCAAGGCATCTGCCAAAGAAGAGCCCGGATCTGGAATGTACCCGACATTGACTGAATCCAGAAAAAGAAAAAACGCCGCATAATCAAGAGTTAAAGGACATTGTAAAAAACTGGATCCAGCGAACGGAATAAGTCCAACCCGGTCTCCTTTGAGTTGTTTTACGAATGATTTTATCTCCATTTTAGCTTTTTCGATGCGATTGGGTTTGGCATCCGCAGCAAGCATACTAAGGGAAGTGTCCAAAAGGAAGATGACGTCTACGCCCTTTCTTTTAAGTTTTTTCTTTTCCTCGCCCCATTGGGGTCGCAAAAGCGCAAAAAGGGCAAAAACGATGGCCAGACATACTGCAACAGCCCGGAGCTTCCAATCCCGTTCTGAAAAGTTTGAGATCCGGTCGATGGTTTTCAGATTACCGAATAGTCTCTTGCGATTAAGTTTACGGCGAATCGCTAAAACAAAAAGGAAAATAAGAAGCGGGAGCAGCCAAAATGAAAGAAAATACTCAGGGTTGTAGAATTGCATTAAAACCTCAAGGGATTTTTAAAAGGATAGTGTTTTCCAAAGCAACACCCAAAATGAGGCTCAATAAACCGGGAATCAAAAAGTAAGGGAAAAGCTCATCAAAGGTGGAGTATTCTTTTACTTTCAATTTTGTCTTTTCAAGTTTATCAATGGTTCTGTAAATCTCCTCTAAAGATTCCGCATCACGTGCTCGAAAATAAATGCCTCCCGTGGTGGCGGCTATTTTTTTCAAGGAAGGTTCGTCCATTTCCACTTCAGCTTGGACATACCTTCGTCCAAAAAGCGGATCATCCACAGGAAAAGGCACTAGGCCTTCTTTCCCTACCCCAATGGTATAGATACGTATACCAAAACCTTTAGCAATTTCCGCTGCGGTGAGAGGATCAATATTCCCGGCGTTATTGGCACCGTCTGTGATCAGGATAATCACCTTGCTTTTAGCTGTGCTATCCCGCAGACGATTCACTGCGTTGGCAATCGCGAGACCGATAGCCGTCCCATCTTTAATACGCCCCATTTCGACCTCCTCCAGCAGATGAATCAGCACATCATAGTCAAGGGTAAGGGGGCACTGGGTGTAACTTTGACTCGCAAAGACAACAAGTCCAATACGATCATGCTGTCTGCCAAGAATAAACTTTTTAGCCTCCTCCTTGGCGACTTCAAGGCGATTGGCAGGCTGAAAATCCATAGCCTGCATGGAACCAGAAAGATCCAGTGTGATCATGATATCGAGACCCTCGCTCTCATATTCGCGCTCTGAAGAAACCGATTGAGGCCGCGCTAATGCTAAAATGAAACAGATGAGAGCTAAAAGGCGCAGACCTTTCAAAAGAATTTCTCGAATCTGGATTCTCAACGGACGATTGACTAATTTGATTCTGGATAAAGTCGAAAATCGAAGAGTGGCAGGTTTTCGTCTCTTCTCAAAAATAAAGATGAGCGGGATGCTAAGAAAGAGGACAAAACACCACAGGTCCTTAAATAGCATGGTTCCCTCGGTCAGACTAGACTGTTTTGATTCACTACAGGCGGTGTTTCCACAATCTTTGTCTTATCAACAATATTCATAGATTGCCTGTTGATGGCGACAATTTCTTGAGGTTCGGGAAGATACTTTGCAAACTTGACGATATCTGTATCATCGAGGAATCCTCTAATGGCTGACCGAATGGCGCCATCCAGCTCGATGTGTCGAAGATCCGATACAATTTCTTCGGTTGTTTTCTCTACGGCAGAAAATTCAAATCGTCTCTCAAGGTATCGTTTTATAATTTCGGACAACCGGATGTAGTATTCTTTTACACGTCCTTCCCGAATCAAAGATGAATCATACAAACGCCGTAGCGCTTGGTAGGCTTCCTCATGAGGAGTAAGCACCACGTTGTCAACTGGGCTTAGCGGTTTCCCATGCACAAACCTCTTCCATAAAATCATCCCCGATGCGGCAAGCAACAAAAGGAAAATCAAGACAAGCATCCATCTGCCAATCGTGGAGGGAAGATCTGCAGGACCTTTGATCCCACGAATATCAGATTTCGGCTTGCCACTTTTATCCACGGATTCGACAGTGATATAAAGCCGGTTTGTCCTTATCTCTTTTTGCTCACCCGAAGCTGACATATACTGGATGGGAATTCCTTCGATGACGAATTCTCCCAATCCATATGCCGCAATCTCAAACTGACGCCCACTTATCATGACACCTTTTTCCTCTTTTGGAGAAATATCCCGGCTTACTTTGATTTCGAAGTCTCTCGTATTAGGAAACTCGATAGAAGAAAGTAATCGGATCGCGGAGCTGTGCCGCACCAAAACCGTGCACTGAACATGCTCGCCTATCGTGACAAATCCCTTATTGACATCAGCGCGGACGGAAATGGATTCTCCCGCATAGCTTTCCGAAATGCCTAAGGCTATGAAGAAGCATCCAGGCAGTAAAAGTATAAGACCGAGCTTAGTCACCGGACACGTTTTTCGCGTAGCTTAAAAAACCGTACGATAGGCTCCACATAAGACTCGGCGGTATTGATGTCGATCTTGTCAATGGACATGGACTTGAAGAGATGATCTACCGCTGCGTTCTTCTGGGCTGAAGAATTTTTATATTGTTCCTGAAAATTCTGATCTGAGGTGTTCAGCATAAGAATTTCACCGGTTTCAGCATCTTCAAATTCCGCGTAGCCTATCGAAGGAATTTCAAACTCTCTGGGGTCCTGGATACGTATAGCGATGATATCGTGCTTCCTGCCCAGAATCTTAAGGGATTTCGAATTTTCCGGAAAATCTAAAAAATCCGAAACCACAAAAATGACAGCACGACGGGCCAGAACACGACTCAAAAATTCAAATGCCTGCTCAAATCCGGTCTTGCTGTGTTCTGGATGATAGGAAAGAATTTCCCGAACCACCCTGAGGACGTGAGTCCGCCCTTTTTTGATGGGAATATATTTTTCAACTTGATCGGTAAAAATTGAGAGGCCAACTTTGTCATGGTTTTTAACCGCAGCAAACGCTAGAAGAGCACAGATTTCCGCAATGACTTCGGACTTGAATTTTGCAGTTGAGCCAAAATAGCAGGATGACGAGGCATCGACCAGAAAGAAAACTGTAAGTTCCCTTTCCTCGACATATTGTTTGACAAAGGGATGTTGTGAACGTGCCGTAACGTTCCAGTCAATGGTTCGGATATCATCTCCGGGCACATACTCCCTTACATCGGCAAACTCAATCCCTTGGCCTTTAAAGACCGATTCATATTTGCCGCCCAAGAGGTCCTCAACAAGCCGTGTAGCCGTGATTTCTATGCGTTTGACTTGTCGGAAAATTTCACGAGCCAACATGAGGGAGCCTTCAATTTTCCGTATTAGGGGACTTCAATATGGTCAAATATCTTTGAAACAATTGCCTCCGAGTTGACCTCCTCAGCCTCCGCCTCATAGGTGACTAGGACGCGATGGCGCAGGACATCCATTCCGATTTGCTTCACATCTTCCGGTGTAACGTACCCGCGACCTTTAAGGAAAGCGTGAGCTTTGGAAGCAAGAGTCAGCATGATGCTTGCTCTGGGAGAAGCCCCATAGGCGATCAATGATTTGATAGTTTCGAGGCGATAGTTCTCGGGTTTTCGGGTAGCAAAAACGATATCCAAAATATATTCCTTAATCTTCTCATCAATGTAAATGCTGTTTACAGTTGAACGGAGCCGAATGATATCGTCGGGTTTCATTACCGGGCTCACTTGAATTTCCTTGCCCGTACTCATCCGCTCAAGGATTTCCTTCTCTTCCTTTCGGTTGGGGTAAGTCACCTTAAGCTTCAGCATAAATCGATCGACCTGCGCTTCGGGCAAAGGGTACGTGCCTTCCTGCTCGATGGGATTCTGAGTTGCCAAAACCAAAAATGGATCCGGCAGTGGAAAGGTATTTTCTCCGATAGTGACCTGTCTTTCCTGCATTGCCTCGAGGAGAGCGCTCTGAACTTTTGAGGGAGCGCGGTTGATTTCATCGGCTAAAATAATATTGGCAAAAATGGGTCCTTTTCTGGTACTGAAAGCCCCTTCCTTGGGATTATAGACCAGCGTACCTATCAAATCGGCTGGTAGAAGATCCGGAGTAAACTGCACTCTCTGGAACCGCGTGTGAATGGCCTGAGCTAGGGTTTTAACGGAAAGCGTCTTGGCTAGACCTGGAACTCCTTCAATTAAAATGTGGCCATTTGCCAAGAGCCCAATCACCAACCTTTCAATAAGATAATCTTGTCCCACAATAACTTTCCGGATCTCTGAGACTAATTGCTGGATGACGGGGCTGTCCTCTTTCACCTGCTCGGCTATTTTCTTAATCGACGCCTCCATAAGTCCTCCTTTACCCCACTCGTTTGAGGAAAATCATAACATCTTTCGTTGATAATTGGAATGAAGCATTTTGTACTCTCGGCGTAACTTTAAAGTGCAGGCGGTGGTGAAACAAGTTTCTTTTCATGAATGAAAGCCTTGATTTTCTGTTTGATATCACAAACTTCGTCGATGTTGGGTTCAGCACCTGCAAATTGACTTTCGCTCAAACGTTCCAGAATGAATCTTATCTTGTTTTTCTCCTCATGAGAAATGTCGCGACGTCGTTCAATCCATTCATAAATTTCGAGCCCGCCCAAATTGGCAGAATTTAACTGAAACTTGTATTTTAGATATTTCCTCATGAGGTCACTCAAGCCCAAAACATACTCCCGCCTGTGGCCATTCTTAAGTAAAATTTCCAAGGTTTCTAATTCACTCAGGTGTCCTTCCTCTAAACTCACCGTGTCCCTTAACTCCATCCGCATTATTTGTCGTTTGCTACGCAACTTCAGGACCAAAAACAGTGCCCCGAAAAAAAACAAACTACTCGTTGCACCCAAGACAATCGGAAAGCTATAGTGGACGCCAAACAGATTTGGCAGCGGTTTGATATCAAAGACAGAAGACGAGACTTCTATCTGTTCCGGTCTAGCAGAATCCGGAATGGTGTACTCGAATACAAATCTTCCAATTGAAGCACGGCCTGGCTTTAGAGGTTTGAACCGATAGAGGAGTGTTTTTTCATGAATCTGATTTTGACTCTCAATTCGGGTTTCTACCGTTTGAGCAGTCTCGATAAGGGTAAGATTTTCAAGCGGCAGCAGGGGTGGACGATATTTAACCTCCCCCATATTTTCTTTCCAGCGGATCAGCAATCGGAAAGGAATTACTTCATCGACTCGGTAAGCCTCTTTTTCTACCCATCTTTTCAACTCAACCTGAGGAGGGGCATTCGAAATCCCAGGATCGGGTTCCTGAGAGAAAACGCGTACGGGTCCCCCCCCGCCACACAGAAAAGTGATGAGGAAAAGTCCAACCACTTTTTTCGATAAACACATGGGACAGATCCGCGTTATTTTTTATCTTTTTTCTTTTTATCGTCTTCGTCTACAACCTCATAATCGGCGTCCATGACATTTTCATCACGGGGGCCGTCGCTGGGGGCTTTGCCCTGAGATTCTTTGGAGCCACCGCTTTCAGACTTAGCACGGCGACTTGCTTCCTCATACATCTTTTGGGCCAGAGCGTGGGAGACGCTCGTGAGTGTATCGGTCGCGCTCTTCAGCTCTGCAAGATCTTCTGATCCCAACGCTTTCTTAGCATCTTTTACCGCCGACTCGATCTTTTCCTTTTCAGAAGCAGGTATTTTATCACCCTGCTCCTTCAGATTTTTTTCTACAGAATAAATGAGCGTGTCCAAATTATTTCTAGCCTGGATCGTCTCATGTTTCTTTCGATCTTCTTCAGCGTGCAGTTCGGCTTCCTTAACCAACTTTTCGATGTCCTGCTTATTAAAACCCGAGGAAGATTCAATACGGATTTTCTGCTCTTTGCCTGTTGCAAGATCCTTGGCCGAAACGTGAACAATTCCGTTTGCGTCAATATCAAAGGTGACCTCAATTTGCGGAACTCCCCGTGGGGCAGGCGGTATACCGACTAGATCAAACCGGCCTAAGGTACGATTGTCTTTGGCCATTTCTCTTTCACCCTGAAGCACATGAATGCTCACGGCTGTCTGGCTATCCGCAGCAGTTGAAAAAATCTCACTCTTGCGAGTGGGAATCGTAGTGTTTCGCTCAATCAATTTTGTCATCACACCGCCGAGAGTTTCTATTCCAAGGGATAACGGCGTAACATCGAGCAGCAAAACATCTTTTACTTCCCCGCCTAAAACACCCGCCTGAATCGCAGCTCCTACTGCCACAACTTCGTCAGGATTGACCCCTTTGTGCGGTTCCTTCCCGAAGAGCTTTTTTACTAGTTCTTGAACCGCAGGCATACGGGTCTGTCCGCCTACTAAAACCACTTCGTCAATTTGATCAGGTGTCACACCCGCATCCTTCATGGCTTGCTTGCATGGTCCCACCGTTCTCTCAACTAGATCACCGACCAGTTGCTCCAATTTAGAGCGAGATATAGAAACGTTCAGATGTCTAGGGCCGTTCTGATCCGCTGTAATGAATGGCAGGTTGATTTCTGTCTGCAAAGAAGATGAGAGCTCACATTTTGCTTTCTCGGCGGCCTCTTTCAACCGCTGCAAAGCCGTACGATCCTTGGACAAGTCAATGCCTTCCTGTTTTTTGAACTCATCCACTAACCAATTGATGATCCGTTGGTCAAAATCATCGCCCCCTAAATGCGTGTCACCATTAGTCGCCTTGACCTCAAACACACCCTCACCTAAATCCAAAATCGAAACATCGAAAGTTCCCCCTCCCAAATCATAAACTGCAATTCGTTCATCCTTTTTCTTGTCCAGGCCATAAGCCAGGGATGCTGCGGTCGGCTCATTGATAATCCTGAGCACATCAAGCCCCGCAATCATACCGGCATCTTTGGTCGCCTGCCTTTGTGAATCATTAAAATAGGCAGGTACGGTAATCACTGCTTTAGTGATTGTTTCTCCTAAAAATGCCTCGGCGTCCTGCTTCAGTTTTTGCAGAACCATCGCGGAAATTTCCTGCGGCACAGAGTCTTTCCCATCTGCCACAATGTAGGCATCAGAATTTTTTCCTTCTCTGACTTTAAAAGGTACCAGTTTGATTTCCTGCTGGACTTCTGAAAATTTTCTGCCAATAAAACGCTTTGCGCTGAAGATCGTGTTTTCGGGATTGGTAATAGCTTGGCGCTTTGCAGCCTGCCCAACTAAACGCTCTCCTGATTTTGTGAATGCAACCACGGAGGGTGTTGTCCGATTTCCTTCCTTATTGGGTATGACCTTGGGTTCTCCCCCTTCCATGTAAGCGACGCATGAATTCGTTGTTCCCAAATCTATTCCTATAATTTTAGCCATTGGATTAATGACCTCCCTTTTCGATTTTCGCTCTGACGTTATTAAGTCAAAATTAAATCAAATACACAACCCGAATTTTCGATTGTACTTAACCAAATAGCGTGCCATCATTTTAAAAATCGTAACTTATTATAGTAAAAAGAGTTGAATCTATGGCCAGAAATGATAAGTATTTAATTTGTAATCAACTCACACAACATGAGTCATTCTGGCTCAATCAGAAGAATGCGGACGTTGGGAGTTAATAGAAATTTTTCTTCTGAAAGAACTGCAAGAAAACCGATGATAAAACACCCTACCAAATTGACGGTGAGTGTGCCATAAGGAAAATCAGACCTGCACCATTCCACCATTCATACACCAAACCGGACAGAACGTAGCGGGCCACCGTACCCGCCATTCCCCCTAAGATTAAGTAGAACCACTTGATCATTTCCAGATTTCCTTTCGCACCGACTAATCGATCGGGATATGATACTCTTCGAGTTTGCGATATAAAGTCCGGCGGGATATTCCTAGCGCCTTGGCTGCTTTTGATTTGTTTCCTTTAGCCTCCTGAAGTTTTCTTTGTATCATTTGTTTTTCCATATCCCGAATCAAATAAGCCCCTCCGTCCCCGGGAGAATCAAGAAAAGGGTCGGGCGCAGTCGAAGGCGCCCCTTGCCGGATATCAAATGGGATATTGTCGAGGGTCAGTCTTTTTTCTGTAGCGAGCACTACCATTCTTTCAATGACATTTTTTAGTTCCCGCACATTACCAGGCCAAGGATATTTTTTCAAAGCCTTGATAGCTTCATCATCGATAGCTTCTATCCGTTTGTTGTTGACCCGTGAAAAATATTCCGTGAAATGTTTTGCAAGCAATGGGATATCTTCCCGTCTATCACGGAGGGGCGGAACCTGAATTCGAATAACATTGATCCGATAGTACAGATCCTCACGAAATCTGAGATTGTGGACTTCCTCCAAAAGGTTTTTGTTCGTCGCGCAAATAAGTCGGACATCTGCCTTGAGAGGTTTGACACCACCAACTCTTTCAAATTCCCCATTTTGCAAGACTCGCAAAAGTTTAACCTGCAGATCTCCTTTAATCTCGCCGACTTCATCTAAAAAAAGTGTGCCCTGATGTGCTCTCTCAAATCGGCCTATTTTCCGCTCATTCGCATCTGTAAAAGCACCCTTTTCATGGCCGAAAAGTTCGCTGGAAAGGAGGCTCTCTGTCAAGGAAGCACAATGGACGGTAACAAACGGCTTGTCTTTTCGGAGACTCCAACGATGAATAAGGTGAGCCAGCACCTCTTTACCCGTCCCGCTTTCTCCTTCAATCAGCACGGTAGCGTTGGTGGGGGCAACACGTCTGACCACGTCAATGACTTTCCTCATGGCCGAGGACTCCGCGATCATTTCGTCGTGCCCGGTTCGCTCAAGCAACTCACGACGCAGCTCCACATTTTCTCGTTCAAGCTGCTTACCCTTGATGGCGCGCTCAATCGTAGCTTCCAATTCATCAAAATCAACCGGTTTAGTCAAATAGTGAAACGCGCCTTTCTTAATGGCCTGGACAGCATTTTCCACTGTTCCATACGAAGTGAAGATGATGACAATAGAATCTGGAGAAATATCTTTGGTCTTCTCGAGCAACCACAATCCATCCTTACCGGGAAGTATCAAATCGGTTAGAATAATATCCGGACTTTCTTCTCGCACCATTTTCACAGCAGATTCTGCATCTTCCGCAAGCAAAATATCATAGCCTCGCGGCGAAAGAAATTTCTTCAAACCCTCGCGCTCGTTTTTCTCATCTTCTACGATTAAAAGACTCGGTCGTAATGTCATCGGATCAAGCAACTTTAATTGGTTTCTCAGGGAGCTGTAATTTCTCCCGTCTCATGGGTAAATGGATGATAAAAGTCGTTCCCCGTCCTACTTGACTCTTGACTTGAATTCTTCCGTTATGCTGTTGAATAATGTCGGAGACAATCATAAGGCCTAACCCCGATCCTTCTTGCTTGGTCGTAAAATAAGACTCAAAAATGTGCGGCATATCCGATTCCAGAATTCCTATCCCTTCGTCTTTGAAGACGAGACTGCAAACCTTATCGAGTCTGGATGAGGTAATTTCTAGTTTGCCGCCATCCGGCATGGACTGGATTGCATTCTTGATCACATTGATAAACACTTGCCGCATTTTCTGAGCGTCGATTAAAAAAGGTGGGATGGTTTTGCTCAGCCTTAATTGCAATCGGACATCTGCCTCCCGCATTTCAAACTTCAAAAAAGCAGCCGCATCCTCAATGACTTCATTGATATCCGTCTCCCGTAACTGGATGGGTGTCTGCCGTGTTGCTCTCAGGCATCCTCGGACCATCGTGTCCAAACTTTTGGTTTCAGAACGAATAATCTCGAGGAGCTCGATCCCTTTTTTCCTCGTCGATGGAGGCAGTAATTCAATTTCGCGCTGCAGAAGCTTGAGATGAATCCCAATGGAGTTGAGAGGATTACCGATTTCATGTGCGATCCCGGCTGCAAGCCTCGTGAGAGAGTCGATCTTCTGAAGGCGGCCCATCTGACGTTCACGTTCATACGAAAACGTTGTGTTGATAAGGAGAATCAGGCATCCTTGAAAATTTCTACGGGCATCAAACATCGGGGCTAGACTTACACTAAGGTAAGTATGTTGGGGAGTAAGAACCTCGATTGCCTGTTGGACCACATGATCCTGGGCCTGAATATGTTCGGTAAGAAAGTCACGTAAATTTTTATCTTGGATCATGTCGCGCAAAGACGACTTTGGGCGGATCGATACAGAATGACTGATGCCTAAGAGAGATTTGCTCCCGCGACTGATGAACTTAATTTTTCCATCAACTCCGACAAGAAGAATACCTGCCGAAACAGAATCCAAAATATCGTGGAGAAAACACTTTTCGTTTTTCAGCTCCTGAATATAGTTTTGCAAGCTGCCACGATCAATCTTGTCAATTTTAGCAATAAATTTCTCTATGAACTCGGCTTCAGGCATTAGAGCGCTCACTTTCCAAATGCTTGCTAATCTGCCGAACCTCTTTAATAAACGCACGTATTTTTTCCCTGCTCTTAATTCCTGGTATAGTTTCAACACCTGATGAAACGTCTACGGCAAACGGGATAAAAAAGTTTAAAGCGTCGGCAAGCACCTCCGGGCTCAGACCTCCGGAAAGAAAAACTCGGCTTGAAAAGACCCGACGTGTAAGCAAGTGCCAGTTAAAAGCCTTTCCCGTTCCGCCACGTTGAGTATTCGAAAAACTGTCGAATAAAACGAAGGGAGTAGTATAGTTTTCCATTTGCTTAAAACTGCTTGCATCTTGGATCCGATGAGTTTTAACCACCGAGAATCCTTTGGCTGAAAGAAAATCACATTCCTCAGGGCTTTCCTCACCGTGCAGTTGCAGGTAAGAAATTCCTAGAGTCTCAGCAAGACGCAATATTTCCTCGCGAGGAGTATTTACGAAGACCCCCACCCATTTGCTAAAATGTGGAATGCTTTGAACAATCAATTTAGCACGCACGGCATCGACCTGCCTCCGACTTGGGGCAAATACTAATCCGAGATAATCCGCTCCTTCCTCTCGAGCTGCGACAGCATCCTCAGGTCGAGTGATACCGCAAATCTTGACCCGAATCATGACTGAATCCCTTTCAGCTCGCGGAGTTTTCGGACTATATCTTCAGATTTCATCAATATCGTCCCAACCAAGAACGAACTGACACCAAGACTTTTATATCTCAGTACATCTTCGTATTTTTCGATTCCGCTTTCAATCACCACCGCCACGCCTTTTGGAATATGCCGCAGTAACTTTTCGGGGATATCCGGGTTCATTTTTAAGGTTTTCAAGCTTCGGGTATTGATCCCGATCAAATAGGCACCTGCCAGAAGCGCTTTTTTTAAATCAGCTTCGGTGTGCACTTCGACCAGAGAGTCCATCTTTAAACGTTTCGCCTCGGTGATAAAATCCCTCAGTTCTTCATCAGTAAGGAGAGAAGAAATCAGTAAAACCGCATCTGCCGCAAGAAGTGCCGACTCAAAAAGTTGATAACGGTCGATGATAAAGTCTTTCCGCAGAATAGGCAATTCGGTGACTCGTCTTACCGTCCTCAAATAACTTGGCCGTCCCGAAAAATAAAGAGTTTCCGTGAGAACGGAAATAGCATCCGCACCTGCGAGGTCATATAACTCGCTGATTTGCAGCGGATTAAAATCTTCCCGTAAAACTCCTCCCGATGGGGAAGATTTCTTAAGTTCAGCTATAATATGAATTCCGCGCCCGTTAGTCAGAGCCCCATAGAAAGATCTTCTGGCTTCCCTACTTCTCTCAATTCCTTCCATCATCTTGTTCAAGGGAAATCGAAGTTTCATTTCTTCAAGCTCTTTCCGTTTGTGAACTATAATGTCTTCAAGTATCATCGGTTAGTAATCTCCACGAAGCGCTTCAAAACCCCAAAAGCTTTTCCAGATTGTAGACTGGCCTCGGAAAGTAACATTCCTTCCTTTAGATTAGAAATCTTCCCGCTTGCAAGAAGTGTCAATCCTGCATTAAGAATTACCGCATCCCTTTTGGCACCTCGTATCGCTCCGCTTAATATTCCTAGAGCAATTGCCTTATTATCCTTGAGCGAGCCACCCCTTATTGCTGCTTCCGTAGACGGGTGGAAGCCCATTGTTCTTGCTCTAACCTCAAATGGGAAAAACCGGTTGCCTCGAATCTCCAAGCCATGAGTGATCCCATACGGAGTCGCTTCGTCCATGCCATTTTCTCCACAAATCACAAAAGAACGTTCCGTTCCAAGAAGTCGAAGAGTTTCAGCAAAAACTGGAATGAATTCCTTCCGATAAACCCCAATGACCTGCCGTCTTACATTCAGAGGATTGAGAAGGGGTCCCATAAGATTAAATATCGTGCGGCTCCGAATCCTTCTTCGTATGGGGGAGAGTATTTTAAAAATTGGGTGATAGAGGGGTGCATGGAAATAGGCGATGCCTAGTAGGTGGAGCGATCGCAGCATCCTATCCGGTTTTGCCATAATATTGACTCCCAATGCCTCCAGCAAATCTGCGCTACCCACTTTTGATGAGGCTGAACGATTCCCGTGTTTTGCCACATAAGCGCCCGCACCTGCTGCCACGAAGGCAGCAATAGTCGATATATTGATACTCGATTTCCCATCTCCACCCGTGCCACAGTTGTCCACAAGATACGGAACCTCAGCTTTCAACGTCCTGGCTTTAGATCGCAAAATGGTTACCCCGGAATAAATTTCAATTGCTGATTCCCCTTTTTCCCTTAGTAGTATGAGTAAAGTTCGCGCACTTTCGTAGTTGATCTGCTCAGCTAAGAGGGCGCGGAAGAAAGTCGAGGCCTGTTTCCGACTCAAGTTAGTGTCTAATAGCAATTTACTTAACATACTATAAATAAATGAGTTATAGCTTCTATGTGTCATCATGATACAATTTTATAACACTTCTAGCGTGATTGCAAGAGCATTTTCCCGTGTATGACGTTTAAAGCAACAGAAGAAGTCTAGGGAGCTCTGGATTTATAGAGCGAGGAAATTTTTAAGAAGTTTCTTGCCTTCTGTGGTGAGAATCGACTCAGGATGAAATTGCACACCCCAGGTTGGGTGTGTTCTGTGTTTCAAACCCATGATTTCGCCTTCCTTCGTCCAGGCGGTTATTTCGAGAACCGAGGGAAGTGATTTTTTCTCAACAAGCAGAGAATGATATCGAGTAGCTACAAAGGGATTTTCAATCTGGTTAAAAATACCATGTCGCGTATGATAAATGAGTGAAGTTTTACCATGCATAATTTTTTTGGCAATGATGACCTTCCCACCAAAAGCATATCCGAGGCATTGATGCCCGAGACACACGCCTAGGAGAGGAATCTTGCCGGAAAATTCACGAATGACATCATTCGAAATACCCGCTTCTTTGGGGGTACAAGGACCTGGAGAAATCACTATCTTTCCGGGGTTTAGACGTTTGATTTTAGGAATAGCAATCTGATCGTTGCGGAAGACCTCGACTTTTGCACCCATTCCCCCCAAATACTGGACGAGATTATAGGTGAATGAATCGTAATTATCGATCACCAATACCTTCATGATTTTCCCCGTGCGAGCTCAACGGCATCAAATAGTGCTTTAGCTTTGTTAACCGTCTCCTGATATTCATGGGAGGGTTTTGAATCAAAAACAATACCGGCCCCTGCTTGAACACAAGCTTTTTTCCCTTTCACCACAATGGTCCGTATCATAATGCACATATCCATATCCCCGGAGAAGCTGAAATAGCCGAGGCAACCGGCATAAGGTCCGCGAGCATCTTCCTCCAGCTCATCGATGATCTCCATGGCTCGTATTTTGGGGGCTCCTGTGACGGTGCCGGCTGGAAAAGCGGCACGAAGAAGACTGAAAGCATTTTCACCATTTCTAAGCTCCCCCACCACATCGCTGACCAAGTGCATCACGTGTGAATACTTTTCAATTCTTGCGTATTCCTTAACCCTGACGGTTTCGTACTTGCAAATCCTTCCCAAATCATTTCTCCCTAAATCCACCAGCATCAGATGTTCCGCAAGCTCTTTAGGGGATGTTTTGAGCTCACGTTCCAGTAAACGATCTTCTTCCTCATCACGGCCGCGCCTTCGAGTTCCAGCAATGGGTTTTATTTCCGCTTCTTTTCCTTCCTTCTCGACCAACACTTCCGGAGATGATCCTATCAAACTAAGATCGCGGTGCTTGAAGAAAAACATGTAGGGAGATGGGTTAATCACGCGTAAGGCGCGATAAACCTCGAAATCATTTTCAACCATGCCCAGATCAAAGCGCTGAGAAAAAACAGTCTGAATACAATCACCCTTCCGGATATATTCCTTAATCTTCCGGACCCTGTTTTCAAAAACAGGTTTTTCCATATTCGATTTGAGTCGATGATCATATTGTTTTTTCGGGGTGTAGTGGACCACGTCTCTTTGAGAAATCATCGGTTTGGTTAGAGCGGAAGTCATCTGCTCAATATCACGAATTCCTTGATTATAAGATCGTCTAAGACCCCCGTCGGTATGACAGATTGAAACCATCTTTAGGGTGCGTTCCATTTGATCAAATATGAGCATCCGGTCGACTAGAAAGAAAATTCCAGAAGGGATTGCCGGTCCGGTTTTGTGGTGCAGCTTGATCCGTTCGAAAAAGCTCACATTTTCATAACTTAAATAACCCACCAAGCCCCCGCAAAATGATGGCAGCCCTCTTAATTTCACCATCCGGTAATTTTTCATATACTTTTCAAGCTCGACTGTGAGATCTTGTCCCTCTTTCGCTTGAAAAATTTTAGAGGGACGACTTCCGATAAAAGAATAACGTCCGACTTTCTCTCCGTGTTCCACCGATTCCAAAAGGAAACTTGATTCTTCGCTGGCAGCTAGTTTCTGAAAAGCCGACACAGGAGTATCCATATCGGCAATAATCTCACGGTAAATCGGGATCAAATTGCCTCGAGCCGCAAGCTTGTGAAATTCAGAAAACGAAGGATAAATATTTGTGTCACTGCCCATACGCTTTATCCGGATCAAAAACTTTTTTCTGAGTTATTTCTGCTAAATCCCCGCTGTCATCCACTTTGTTCACAAAACATGTTTGGTAACCCAAATGACAGGCTCCTCCAATCTGCTCAACTCGTATCACCAGAGTGTCTTTATCGCAATCGGTCAATATTTCCTTGACCGTCTGAGTATGGCCGGAGGTTTCTCCCTTGATCCACATCTTATTTCTGGATCTTGAGAAAAAATGTGTCTTCTTTGTTTTCAAAGTCTGCTCCAAGGACTCTTTGTTCATGTACGCAACCATCAAAATCTCCTGGGTCTTAGCGTCCTGAATTACCGCAGGAATCATTCCCTTGTCGTCAAATTTAAACTGCATCATTCTAAATCCTCCTTGATCAATTCCTTACTTTCCGGCTTTTTCTTACAGCCTAACCGGAATACCCCTTTTAGCTAGATATTGTTTCACCTCGGGAATTGAGAACTCCCCATAGTGAAAAATGGAGGCTGCTAAAACTGCGTCGGCCTCGCCCTCAACCATGGCTTGATACAAATGTTCCAAATTACCTGCCCCTCCCGATGCAATCACTGGAATCTTCACTGCCCTTGACACAGAACGTGTCAATTCAAGATCATACCCCTGCTTTGTCCCGTCCATGTCCATGCTGGTCAATAGAATTTCACCCGCCCCAAGACTTTCGACATGACATGCCCACTTAACCGCATCAAGGGAGGTAGAATTTCTGCCGCCGTGCGTGTAGACTGTCCACTGAGCATTCTCGTTTTTACGACAATCCATGGCAACCACAATGCACTGACTCCCGAAACGGAGGCTGGCTTTCTCCAGCAGTGACTCATCTTGAATCGCAGCAGTATTAATTGAAACTTTGTCACAACCGGCGTTCAAAAGGTTTCGAATATCCTCTATAGATCCGATTCCTCCGCCTACTGTGAATGGGATATAGATACTTTCTGCAACACGCTCGACCATTTCGATCATGGTGCGCCGATTTTCATGTGATGCGATAATATCCAGAAAAACAAGTTCATCAGCTTTTGCACTGTCATACGCCTTGGCACATTCTACCGGATCTCCCGCATCCTGGAGATTAAGAAATTTCACTCCTTTGACTACCCGCCCGTCCTTAACATCAAGACACGGAATAATGCGTTTACAGAGCATTCAAAAACTCCTATCCACGTCCATTTTATTTTGATTAGCTAAAGTGTTCGTATAGGTATTCCAATATTCCTGAAGAATTCCATCTAGAGTATTCAAATTAAATTAAATCTTGAGTTTGTCATTTTTTTAAAGTAATCATTACAACTTATTGTGGCTTGTTTTCTTATGTTATTCTGATCCCGCCAAGGGTGGGAGAAGAATCTCAGATCCTTCCTCGCTACGCTCCTCAGGATGACACCAAAAAAGTCAAAATGTGACAAACTCAAGTTAGATATTATTCTGTTTTGCGAATGATCTGAATCGCGTCAGCAACTGAAAATCTGTTCTCATAAAGGGCACGCCCCACAATCACGCCGTAGAAATTCTCGCTCTTGATGCTAGCGACGTTTCGAATATCATCCAGGGTGGATATCCCCCCTGAAAGGATCACCCGCATTGACGCTGTTTGGCCCAAGACATCCTGAAGCCCGATTAGATTGGGCCCACTCATCGTGCCATCTTTCGAGATATCCGTGTATATCAGACAGCTTACCTTGAGCTTCCTGAGATTCTGAATAAATTCGTTAGCGGGTAAATTTGATTGAACCGTCCAGCCTTGTGTCTGAACTCTTCCCATATGAATATCCACACTCACCGCAATTTTTTCAGAATAACGGTCAAGAACCTGAGTAAGGAAATCCTCCTGCAGACCTTTGGTACCCAAAATAACTCTCTCGATGCCCATGGCCAACACCTTGTCAACAACCTCCAAGGATCGCAAACCGCCGCCAAATTCAATGTTGAGGTGAGTGTTGTCTCGAATTTTCTTCAGGCCCTCCAGATTTCTGCAGCTACCCTCCAAAGCTCCGTCGAGATCAACCACATGCAGCCATTGCGCTCCTTGGACTTCGAACTTTGCGGCAAAAAAAATAGGATCATCGCCATAGACAACTTCTTTCTCAAAAGAACCGCCAATCAGTCGTACCACCTTCCCACGGTGCAAGTCAATGGCAGGTATTAGCTGGATTTCCATCGCGAGTTAAAGCCCTAAAAAGTTCTCTAGGATCTTGAGGCCTGTGTCTTGACTCTTTTCCGGGTGAAACTGGCTCCCGTAAAGATTGCCTTTCCAAACCATGGCAGTAAAAGCATCTCCATAGTCAGATTCTGCTAGAACGATATCGGATCTTTCGGGTTTGACATAATAGGAGTGCACAAAATAGACAAATGATTGATCTTCAATCCCGCTCAGAAGGGGGCACGATCTCTTTTTGATGTGGATTTGATTCCATCCCATGTGAGGAATCTTGAGTCTTGGCGCATTCGAAAACCGTACCACCTTTCCCGGTAGAATTCCCATGCCCTGGACACCAGGGTTTTCTTCGGAAAAATCGAAAAGAAGTTGCAATCCTAGACAGATTCCAAAAAATGGTTTACCGGACTCAATAAAATTTCTAATCGGAGTGACCAAACTTCTTTTTGTAAGTTCTATCATGGCATCTCCAAAAGCGCCGACCCCTGGCAGAATAACTTTATCGGCGCGTTGCAATTCCTGAGGGTCACTCGAAATCTTCACCCTGCCTCCGAGTTTCTCTAAGGCTTTTGACACACTACGCAAGTTGCTCATTCCATAATCAAGGATCAGAACCACTCTAAAGAATCCCTTTGGTGGAGGGGATACCCTTTTCTCGCAGATCTATCTGGGTAGCCAGATCAAGCGCTTTAGCAAAAGCTTTGAAAATCGACTCAATGATGTGATGATGGTGTTTGCCGGCCAAGACATCGACGTGCATATTGATGCCCGCTTGCTGTGCGAAGCTTTCAAGAAAATGCTCCGCATCTTCCAACTTATAGTGCTCACCTCTTTGATTCATTTTAGGATCGACTTTGAGAAAAAGCGACGGCCTTCCCGAAATATCAAGGGTGACACGTGTCAGTGCCTCCCCCATAGGGACATAAAAAAAGCCGTATCTACGAATGCCTGTCTTGTTTCCCAAGGCCTTTAAAAACGCCTGGCCAAGGCAAATGGCAACATCCTCATTGGTGTGATGCCTATCCACAGCTAGATCACCTTGAGCCTTGACCTCGAGGTCAAACATCCCGTGCTTGGCAAGCAAAGTGAGCATGTGATCCAGAAATCCGATACCCGTCTTGGCCTTAGCGACCCCGGAACCGTCTATATTGATGCATGAAAAGATCTTGGTTTCCTTCGTGTTTCTCTGAACCTGTGCTTTTCGAGCGCCTAATTCCGGTCTAGACTTTTTTGGTTTCATCGAGATCTTCTTCCTTTTCTTTATGAGTTTCCCCATCGATAAATCGTGCTTCCAGTGAAATGCGGTGAAGAGTGAGCCCTTCCATCTCTGTCAATTTTCTGACTGGTTCCCGAACTTTAGCCAACGCCTCTCGGGTATAGGAAATCACTTGGGCGCTTTTTATAAAGTCGGATGCACTCAGGGCAGAAAAATAATGTGCGGTTCCACCCGTAGGAAGGACATGGCTGGGTCCCGCGACATAATCCCCGATGACCGCCGGAGAGTAAGCACCCAAGAAAATCGAACCAGCATTCTTAATTTTCTTATGAAGTTTGTATGGGTTTTTGGTCATAATTTCCACATGCTCGGGTGCAATCTCGTTGATCGCTTCACAAGCTTCCTCAAGACTGTCCACCTGAATGATGAAGCCGGAATCTACTCGTTTTCTCATAATCTCAATAATTTTCTTTGAGCTGCTGATCAAAATTCCTACGCCCCCAAAGTGTTCGGTTTGAGCCAGTAAATCGCAGGTGATATAGTTGGGATCTGCAAAACTGTCGGCAATAATACAAATTTCACTGGGCCCAGCAATCAAGTCGATATCCACGTAGCCAAAAACCTGTCGCTTCGCCTCCGTCACATACGGATTACCAGGACCTGCGATTTTATCCACCTTTGCAACAGTACGTGTTCCGAATGCCATGGCCCCAATGGCCTGAGCTCCCCCAATTCTATAAATTTCTTTTACGCCTAGAAGGTTTGCCACGACTAAAATATGAGGATTAATCTCCCCGGTATCACGATTGGGGGGTGTCGTGATAACAATTTCCTTAACTCCCGCCACCTTGGCAGGTATCACCGTCATGTAAACCGTCGAGACCAAAGGCGCTTGGCCGCCAGGGATATAAATCCCCACGCGCCTCAGAGGAGAGAAAACTTTTCCCAGCAAAATACCATCTTTACCTTTGATTCGGAAAGACCGCCTGATATCTTTTTCATAATATCTCTTTACATTTTCTGAAATTGTTTTTAGCAGCGGGACAAATTGAAAGTTGATCTTTTCGAACGCCTGATTGATTTCACCCTCGGTGACCCGAAGCTTTTTGAGAGGGATATCAATGCCATCAAAATCCCGTGTGTATCGGCGGATAGCCAAATCGCCCCTCTCCTTGACATCCCACAGAATTCGATTGACCTTTTTGAAAAGCTCTTTGTCAAGAACAGCCCCCGTTCCACGATTCATTCGCCGCAGTGTCGTTTTGTCCCATTTTAAAACCTGCATCGATAACTCCTACTCCTGAAAAATATCTGTGAACAAATCTTTCATCTGGCTTTTAACACTGGAGACCAGATCGGATCTTTTGCTCCCCCCTTGGGCAAAATCTTTCTTCCCGCCACCGCTTCCATTCAGGAGGCTGGCAATTTTCTTAGTGAGACGCGCCGCATCTACAAGATTTGAGTTCGATGCCGTAACAAAATTGACCGCAGCTTCAGCAGTGGAAAATAAGACCACTACAGACTGTTTCCCTTGTGTCATGGCCCGTATCTGATCGGTAACACCACGAAGAGATCCGATATCCAAATCCTTGAACTCGTGGTGCATAAAACGAACTCCCCGAATCTCAAAACCGCTCTGAATGACAGCCGTAAGCTCTTCACGACTGATCTGAGGCGGGACATTTTTTTGCTGCCCTCTAAGTTTATCCTGAAGTTTTTCGACACGTTCAAACAGCTCAGCGGGTGAAGCTTTCAGCATTGAAGCCAGCTTTTCTAACTGTTCTTTTGTTTTCTGCATGTACTCAACTGCCACCATGCCTGCCACCGCTTCAATTCTTCTAGTACCACTTGCTATTGAAGATTCTGATGTGATCAAAAAAGACCCGATGTCTCCGGTTTGCTTAACGTGTGTGCCCCCGCAGAGTTCCTTACTGAATCCGTTACCCACATTTAAAATCCGAACCCTGGCATCGTATTTTTCACCAAAAAAAGCAAGGGCCCCGTCTTTCTGGGACTGATCAAAAGTTTTGATCTCCGTTGAGACCGGCAAATTGCTGAGTATAGCGAAATTAACGCTATTTTCAATCTCTTTGGTCTCCTTATAAGATAAAGGCTTAGGATGAGAAAAATCAAAACGAAGCTTCTCAGGACTGACCAGAGAACCAAGCTGTCTCACATGGGGTCCAAGAACTTGGCGAAGTGCAGATTGCAGGATATGTGTGGCGGTGTGATGCCGCCGCGTTCTTTCCCTTAGATGCTCATCCACCTGAGCCTGCACTGTCATATTTTCCGTCAGGTTCCCAGCCTCAATTTGAAGTTGATGCAGAATCCATTTATTATCTTTCCACTGAGTATCCATCACCCCCGCATGGCCACCTTGCCATCTCCAAATCCCTTTATCTCCAACCTGCCCGCCCTTCTCCGCGTAAAAAGGAGTTTGATCGAGAATGGCCCATCCCTCTTTCCCTTTCAAATCAAGGAATAAAATTTTTCCTTCAGCTTGCAGAGTTTCATAACCCAGAAACTTCGAAGGTGGAAGCTGAGTCAGTTTTGGATTCACATGAGCCGCCACAAAAATAGAATCGGTAATTTTACTTGCGTCTTTCGCACGTTTTCGCTGCTCTTCCATTAGCTGTTCGAATCCTTTTAAATCTATCTCCAACCCATGCTCTTTTGCAATCGTAACCGTCAATTCGTCTGGAAAGCCATAGGTATCATACAATCTGAAGGCATCCTCAGAGCTTATTACTTTCTTTCCCTTTTGTTTTGTACTATGAATCATCTCGTCCAGAATTCTTTGGCCGTCCTCCAAAGTCGCTAAAAATCGTTCTTCCTCCCCGCGTATAATCATCTCAACGGGTTCCAGCACTTTCTGCAAATAGGGATAGGGTTCAGCCATAACTTCAACCACTAAAGATACCAATCCGAAGATAAAGGGTTTTGATGCTTTCCTTGAGAACAAAAATTGCTTTCCCTGCCACAGAGCGCGGCGGATAAGTTTTCTCACTACATAACCGCGCCCCTCATTGGACGGAGTGACGCCATCCGCAATCGCAAAGGTAGCAGCCCGTCCATGATCTACAATGGTTCGCGCAACCTGTAAACAATCCGGACTTCTAGCGATAGAAACTCCTTCGGCATTTTTTGCTAAAAAGTCTACTAAGGGTTTGAGAATATCGATATCAAAATTGTTTGTTTTCTGTTGCAGGACGCATGACAAGCGCTCCAATCCTGCTCCGGTATCAATATGTTTAGCAGCAAGCGGAACCAGTTTTCCGCCTTCATGGCGATCGTATTGAGTAAAAACTAAATTCCAAATTTCAGCAAAACGCCCGCAATCACATTGCACATCACAAGTTGGACGGCCACAGCCGCATTCAGGCCCTTGGTCATAAAAGATTTCCGAGCAGGGTCCACAAGGACCATTGGGTCCGTCTTTAATTGCATTGGCTGGCCAGAAATTAGAGTGATCCCCCAGTCTTTTGACCCATGCTTCAGGAATACGGACGTTATCCCGCCATATTTTATAGGCTTCTTCATCATGCTGGTGGACGCTGACTCGTATTCTGTCCCTCGGAACGGAAAAATACTCTGTCAACAATTCCATAGCCCATTCAATGGCCTCTCGCTTGAAATAATCCCCAAAGGAGAAATTTCCGAGCATTTCAAAAAACGAGTGATGATAAGGAGTCCTTCCCACATTATCTAGATCGCCGGTGCGCAGACATTTCTGCGAACTGGTAGCACGTGTCATATCGTGTTTCAACCCCAGGAAGTACTCTTTAAATTGATTCATACCGGCCCCGGTGAAAAGGAGAGTCGGGTCTCCTTGGGGGATTAGAGAATCGCTTGGAACAACTTTGTGCCCCTTGTCGTGAAAAAAATCCAAGTAAACCTTTCGGATTTCATTCGTAGACCATTCTTTTGCCATGGGATTTATCTTCTAGTGAATTTGCTTGATCACGTCACTGCACACGTCAAAGCGGAATCCCTTTCGAACCAAAAAGTCGTAGACTTTCTTTTTGCGCCGGAGGGAGTCAAGATCCCTGCAAAACTCAGCTTTATTTTGGGCTAGCTTGAGGGCTGTTTGGAACTCATAGGCGGCATCCAAACCGGCAAGAGTCTTTTGAATAATGTCCCGGTTTAGCCCTTTTCGCTTTAAGTCTTTTTCGATTTTGAGCTTTCCGGAAGGTGAACGCTGCAGTCGATCCGCAAGATACACACGCGCGAATTCTTCGTCGTTCAGAAAATTCTTCTCACACAGATTCTGCAAAACACTCTGTATGATTTGCGGCTCAAATCCCTTTTCGGCGAGTTTATGATAAAGCTGCCGAACGGTTCTTTTCTGAATGGCAAGAAGTTTGAGGGAATGGTTAAAGGCCTTCTGAAACTCCGAGGGTTCCATCAATTGGCATTTTCATCCGCCGAACTGCCTGCCTGACTGGCCCCAGCCGGAACGGCTAGCATCTTCTCCTTCACCTTGCTTTCAATTTCCTCAAGCAACTTAGGATTTTCTTTCAAGAAAAGACGGGCCGCATCACGTCCTTGTCCAATTTTCTCACTGCGGTAAGAAATCCATGTCCCCTGTTTCTCAAAAACTTGAGTGTTCAAGGCAGGATCGATAATCGTTGAGGAGCGCGAGATGCCTTCATCAAAAAGAATGTCAAACTCGGCGCTCTTAAAAGGCGGAGCCACTTTGTTTTTAACCACCTTGACCCGTACGTGATTTCCGATCACTTCATCGCCTCTCTTGAGGGAGGCAATTCTTCGAATGTCGAGCCGAAGCGATGCGTAAAATTTTAATGCTTTACCGCCTGGCGTTGTCTCGGGATTGCCGAACATGACTCCTATCTTCTCTCGTATCTGATTGATAAAAATAACACACGTTCCAGACCGATTGATGATGGCCGTAAGCTTTCTCAATGCCTGAGACATCAGCCGAGCCTGAAGTCCCATATGCTGATCCCCCATATCTCCCTCGATTTCAGCACGCGGAACTAGAGCTGCCACTGAATCAATCACTACTAGGTCCACGGCATTTGACCGTACCAGCATTTCCGCAATCTGCAAGGCTTGCTCTCCTGTGTCGGGCTGAGAAATCAAAAGATCATCCAGCTTAACACCTAACTTTTCTGAATAGACAGCGTCCAGAGCATGCTCGGCGTCGATGAAAGCTGCCACGCCTCCTTGCTTTTGAACTTGCGCAATGATACTCAAACTCAGGGTAGTTTTACCGCTTGACTCCGGCCCAAAAATCTCAACCACACGTCCTCGAGGCACGCCTCCAACTCCCGTTGCAACATCCAGTGTGATAGCTCCAGTAGGTATCACGGCAACATCAACTCTCTGCTCTTGCCCCAGTTTCATGATCGCCCCCTTGCCAAACTGTTTTTCAATTTGAAGTAGAGTAAGCTCAAGAGCTTTCTGTTTTTCCTGAAACTCCTTAGATTTCAGTTTTGCCTCTTCCTGGCTTGATTCTTTTTCCTGACTCTTCTTTCTCATCTCAGTCATCGCTTTCTCCTATGGATTCTTTTTCTAACTTGTTTATGTAAAAGAAGTTCGGTCTTGATTATTATATCGAGTTTATCTTTTTTGTAAAGTGAAAACCTGAATCATCAGTTCTCTATACTTTCGTGTTGTTTTTTGCATTCTGAAAATCTCGAATGGGCTTTCTGAATTGCTTGTTTGAGTTCCGGAAGAAAATGATAGGCTAACGTAATCCCTTTTTTTGTCGGACGAAATTCTCTATCCTCGCTAGTGCGATGATACACTCTTAGATCCAGATACACACGATTTTTAAATTCCCCGGCTGAAAGCCTAACTTGTTCCTCTTTGCTTTTCTTGAATGAATAGAGTGTAACCTTGGACATCTTTTCTCCTAGGGTTGGTTAGGAGGCAGGTTGGCAATAGCCACATTAGCATATTATTATTAATTGTCAATATTTTTTTAAAATTTACATATATTATGATAAGAAAAACCTCTATAAGTTCAAATAGTCCTTACGGTGAGCCTGACCTACTTATGCCAAACTTTGGCTTCTTTGCCCTGTTTCAGCCTTTGAATGTTGGATCGATGCGTGTAGACAATGAGGATGGAAACTAATACGCTCATCGCAAAAATCGGGAGGAAACCTGCGACTAAGCGATACCAAAAAAATATCCAAAAAGGGAAGCTCGCAGCTGCCACGAGTGAGGAAACTGAGATGTAACCGAACGGAATCAAGACTAGAATCCAAACGCAAAGGGCCGACAAAGCCGCTTTCGGAAGAAGGGCTAGCGCCACACCTAATGAGGTGGCAACACCTTTTCCTCCCCGAAACTTTAGGAAAACAGTCCAATTGTGCCCCGCGATAGCTGCTATCCCAACGATCAAACCATAGGGAAGTTTGGCGAATATGGCTTGGTGAGCATGACAAAAGGACGCAATAACAGCCACCGCAATAAAACCCTTCAAAATATCTATGACAAGTACTAATATGCCCCACTTTTTTCCCACCACTCTGAAAACATTAGAGGCCCCTATATTGCCGCTTCCGTGCTCTCGTATATCAATTCCTTTGACTAACAGGCCCGCGACATAGGCAGATGGAAAAGATCCAAGTAAGTAAGCGCTTATCATTGCAACTGCCAATCCTATCATCCTCCCGACCTCCTTTGTGTCTGTCCGGCGTCTTTGATATGGATATGAACTGGCATCCCTTCGAAAGCAAAATGCTTTACAATTTGATTTCTAAGATACAGTAAGTAGTTCTCGTCCAATTTTTTGGGATGCTTTACAAACAGATTAAAGGTCGGTGGTTTGACACCCGTTTGTACGATAAATTTGAGCTTCACAGTAGGAGGCGGCATTTTTCTCGAGGTGACTTTTCCTATAAAATCGTTGAGTTCCCGGGTTGAGATCCTCTTTTGGCAAGCTTCCCATAAGTTCATTGCATCCTCAAGGGGTTTGTAAATATCCGTTCCGCGGAGAGCCGAAATAAATTCTAAACGAAAAGGCGCAAGAAATGGATTCTGTTTTTTGAACCTGGATTCATACAAGGTTTTGGAAGCCTGCACAAGATCCCATTTATTGGCAACTAAAATGCATGCCTTGTTCGAGTCGGAAATTAACCGAGCAATTGATTTGGAATTTTTTGTGAAATCTGCTGTCACATCAAAAAAAAGTAATGCCACATCCGATTTTTGAATAGCGTCTCGCGTCCTTGCAAGGCTGAAAAGAACTACTGAATCTTTTATCTTACTTCTGGCCCTCAAACCTGCGGTATCGATCAGATTGATTAATTTTCCCTTCCACTTAAACTGTTCTTCAATGGCATCCCGCGTCGTACCTGCTTCATCCGATACAATCGCCCGTTCTTCATGTAATATCTGATTCAAATAAGTCGACTTGCCGCAGTTGGGTTCCCCGACCAGCGCAAGGGTAAACAGTGGTTTTTTAATCTCTTGAAATTCCGCCGAGGGTAATTCGCCAACAATCTGATCAAGAAGTTCGCCGGTACCATGCCCATGGAGTGCCGACACGGGTAGAATATCTTTGAACCCATATTTGAAGAATGATGAAATTTCCGATCCTTGTATGGAATTATCAGCCTTGTTGGCTACCATCAGGGTTTTCTTGTTTGAAAGACGAATAGTGTTGGCCAACGCTTCGTCTAGAGGCTGGGGACCGGCTTGAGCATCTACCACCCATAAAATAAGATCGGCTTGGGTAATCGTGCGTTGCGCATGAGATTCGATTAAAACTTGCAAAGTCCCTGGCTTAGCAAACTGAATCCCGCCGGTATCGACAAGGGAAAAAAATTTCCCATTCCACGATACCGTATCTCGAATGAAATCACGCGTCGTGCCACTCACTTCATGAACGATTGCCTTTCTCCTGCCTACCAGACGATTGAACAGGGTTGACTTGCCGACATTAGGTCGGCCGACAATCACAACGATCGGAAAGAACGGCGGAAAACGATTTGGAGGATTCGGATCAACTGGTTGGCGTGACATGATTCACCCGCCTTGCTTCGCGAAACACATAACCCAAACCAGAAAGAATGGTCAGGAAGGCAGCAAGATAGGCTACCCAATTCACCCACCAATATTCTATGAGCAAAGCTCCCACAGTAGCCATTTGTGCCACCGTTGTCATTTTCCCAAGGAAAGTGGGATTGATCTTAACTTCGCGATGAGTGAAAAAAAGGATCACCAAACCGGAGATGATAATGACTTCTCTTGAAAGAATTACTATCAAAATCCAACGTGAAATTTTATAAAGAAACCCTCCAGAAAAATTTATGGAGATGAAGGCTGAAATCAGAAGTGATTTATCGGCGAAAGGATCAAGGAAAGAACCCAACGCGGTCTGCTCTTTCCGTACACGCGCGACGTACCCATCAATGGCATCGGACACGCTCGCCACAAAAAAAAGAGCCACCGCAATCCACTTGAAATAGAGGGCTTCTGGTCTGTAATAAACAACCGCGATTACAAAGAAAGGAATAAGCAGTATTCGAGCGATCGTAATCTGTGTGGCTAGATTCATGCAAAAAGCTCGCGTCTAGCGAATGTACTGCAGCTCTTCGCCGGTATTTGGATCGTACTTATACCGCTCAGGAAAAGTCTGGCCTGTGCGTGGGTTATACTTCGTGTGAACCTCCTGCTGAGGTGCTACCGGTGCCTGATAAGTGGGTTGCGGGGCTCCTTGATAGGGCTGCCCGTATTGCTGTTGCTGCATCTCTTGTCTCATTTCTTGCTTGGCGGACTGCTTTGAACGTTTCACACCTTCACCGATCAAAGCACCTGCCAAGGCACCTGCGCCGGCACCGATTGCGGTCCCTGCGCCGGTATGGCCGGTCTGATGTCCGATGATTGCGCCCAAACCTGCGCCAAGACCGCCGCCGCCCAGGGCACCGGCCTGAGTTTCATCTAAAGAGGTAGCGCAGCCAGCTAAGAGCATTCCCGACAGCAAAAAATATGAGATCATTTTTTTCATTGCTTTCCTCCTGTTACTAAATTCTAATTTAGAAGAGCTTTCAATTCCTTCTGACCATTGCCGCCAGAAACATTTTGATTTTCAGTTTCGCGGCCAAGTTTCACAGACACAATCATGGAGACACCAGCTTCCTCCATGGTTACGCCATACAACGAATCGCCCGCTGTAATCGTTTTGCGGTTATGCGTCACAATAATAAATTGAGTGGATGTCAAAAACCCTCGCACGACATCCAGAAATCGATGCACATTGGATTCATCGAGTGGGGCATCCACTTCATCCAATACACAAAACGGAGAAGGCTTGATTTTGAAAAGCGCAAAAAGAAGCGCTGTCGCGGTAAGAGCTTTTTCACCTCCGGAAAGAAGAGTGATCTGTTGATTTTTCTTCCCCGGAGGACGCACCATGATATCAATCCCGGATTCCAGGGGATTTGATTCATCAACAAGAACCAGCTCAGCTTCCCCTCCGCCAAAAAGAACGCGGAAGTACTCACGAAACGCAACCTGCACCTGGACGAAAGTATCTTCAAAGAGCTTTTTTGTCGTGCGGTTGATCTTACGGATAGCTTCCAGAAGATCTTCACGACTTTTTTCAAGATCCTGCTTCTGAGCTTGCAGAAAATCAAAACGCTGCTTTAAGGACTCATATTCCTCAATGGCCAGCAAATTGACTGTCCCAAGTGATTCGAGCTTTTCTCGCAAGACTTGTACCTCCTGATCTAAAAGCTCGACATCTACATTTTGCAGATCAAAGCTAGATTTGTCAAGTTCCGTTATATCAAGTTGATAGCCTTGTTTCATACGATCCCGGATAGCGTTAGTCTTGTATGAAATTTCCATCTGCTTAAGCTGAATATCCCGTTCGAGCTCCCTGGTACGATTGAGGATGCCCTTCTTTTCTTCAACCCGCGCGTAAAGGTCAGACCGTATTTGTGCAAAAGAAATCCGATCGGATGCAATTTTACGACTTCCATCTTCCAACTTCTTAACCTCACACTCAAGCTCCTGAATCAAGACGGCCCGGCTCTGATTCTCACAATCAAGCTCATCAAGAAGCTTACCATTCTCATCGATCTGACTCCTCCGCTTCTCCTGCAGAAGAACCTCCGATTGCCGGTTCTTATTGAGAAGCTCCCGAGCATCGTGTTGATACTGCTCACGATCCTTGTAACGTTCTATTTTCTGCTTTTCTTCGGTCAGACGTTTAAGGAATTCTTCCCTTCTTTCTGTTAAAACACTGAGTTGTTTGATCTGTTCCTGAAGCACGGACTGACATTGACTTTCTTTTCGGCTCAGATCAGTTAGTAGGGACTCCGAACTCATTTTTCTGCCAGAGTACTGCTGAATTTCAGTTTCGGACTGCCCCATTTCTTGACGATTGAGAGTTATTTCTTTCTCAAAGTGTGCAATTTGAAAGGTCAAAGATTCTTTCAGCTTATCAAAACTCTGGTGCTGAATTTCGGCATTAAAAACCTGCTTCTCAAGAGAAACCATTTCTTCATGGGCCAGTCCTATTTGGCCATGCAATATCGTCTTTTCTTCTTCATGGGCATAAATTTGGCTTTGTAATGACAGCACCTTATTCTGGAGTGAAGCTAGGTCCTTGAGCCGAATCCTGGCCTCCTTTCGAACCAGTCCTCCCAGATACTGAATCCTAAGCCCTGGACCCAGTACAAATCCGTCCTGGCTCACAATTTTGAACCCGTTAGCCAGGGATGCCCACTGAAGGAGCTGGTCTTGGTTGAGAGAATCTACGATCAAAACATTGCGTAGATGTTCGTCCACCAGTTTCTCGTAATCGGGATGAACCCGCATAAAATCCTTTGCTTTACCACGCACACCCTCTATTTGAGGAAGATCGTGGGGCACGCTTTCTTGCTCAATACTTCCATTGATCATGATCGCAAGCTCTTTAATCTTTGTTTGCTTGGCATAATCAAGAATTTTCATTGCCTGCATATGATCTTTCACAATCAAAGCATTTGCCCAATCGGCCAGGGCAGCACGAATTGCCCCCTCATAGCCTTTCTTGATGGCCATGACTTCCCAAAAGGTTTTCACAAAACCATGAAGTAACGATCCTTCACGTTTGCTTTCTTCCAAAATATGATTGGATAAAGAATCATCAAAAACCCCTTCTTTTTCGAGTTCTGTCAAAAGATCAATGTGTGACTGAATCTCTTTCATCTCCGTTCTTTTCTGAACAATGATCTCCTCAAGCGCCCGACAGTCGGTTTCTTTTCCCATCAAGTTGTTACTTTTTTCCTGCAAAGCCACCTTTTTTTCAGAAAAATCTTCCGTAGAGCCGGAATCCTTTTCTGAGCCGCTAAGATGCTTCAGGCGTTCTACTTTCTCAGCGGAAAGTCTTTCAATGATTTGTTCCGCTTTCATTTTTTTTGAGTGTTCACCCTGAATGTTGATCTCAAACTTGTGCAGTTGGTTTTTAACTTCAGCCGTCTGGTGGGCAAGATCAAAGATTTGGGATTGCAATTCTTTGATCACTTCTTCTTTCTCGGAAACTTGTGCACGAACTTGCGAAAATTCCGTTGACAAAGGACCAAGGCTACCTTGAAGCACTTCCATTTCGGTTTGAAAATTTGAAAAGTCTGCCTGTTTCCTTTCAATTTCTTCTTGGAAGTTCTGAAGTCGCAATGCAGACATCTCACATTCCTTTTGTAAGGTCTGGTTGGAACGTTCCAGTTCGATCATTTTCTCGCGGCTCACCTTAACCCGGTCGACATCCTGAGCAAGCCGGAGCTTATGCTCATACTTGTGTTTTTCGATCTCGGCATTTTTTTCCTCAGAACGAAAGAACGTCGCATCTGCTTCTTTGAATCGGGCCTCATCGATTTGAATTTCAGATCCCGACTGCTCGATTTCTTTTCGAAGCCGATCCAAATCTGCTGCAAACGAACTTTTCTCCTTATCCAGCGTATCGATTTCAAACAAAGCCTTACGAATTTCAAATCCCTTTAACTCCTCAAGCTTTTCTCTGTGCTTTTCGGCGCGTTTGGCCTGCCGCTCCGCATAGTGGATATTCTTCTCAACCTCACTCACAATATCATTCAGCCGTAAAAGATTAACCTCAGTTCTTTCAAGCTTTCTCAGGGCCTCATCTTTCTTCACCTTATACTTTGAAATACCCGCCGCTTCTTCGATCAAAAACCGTCTCTCATCTTCCTGAGCATTCAAAATGTAATCGATCCTCCCCTGCTCAATCATGGAATAGGAGTTGGAACCAATGCCGGTATCCAAAATCAGATCCTGAATATCTTTATAGCGGCAGGGCGTCTTATTGATAAGGTACTCGCTCTCACCTGACCGATAAAGTCTCCGCGTAAGCATTACCTCATCAAATCCGATGGGAAGTTTTCTATCAGAATTGTCGATTGTCAAAGAAACCTCCGCCATACCCAAGGGTTTCCTAAATTCGGTCCCACTAAAAATGACATCTTCCATGCGGCTGCCGCGCAAAAGCTTAGCGCTTCTTTCCCCCAAAACCCAGCGAATGGCATCCGATATGTTGCTTTTGCCACACCCATTCGGACCTACCACGCAAGTGATCCCTTTCTCAAAATCGACTTCCGTTTTGTTTGCAAAGGATTTAAAACCAAAAATTTCTACTTTTTTAAGATGCATTGACATACTCCCTGCTGTTATAAAGTGCTGTAAGGTTCTGGACCCTAGCCATAGGCTAAAAATCTCTGCGATTTACAGTCTTTCGCCGGGTTAGTTTCCCGGCTTCATAAACTGCTTTGTATATAACGGCTTACTATGAGAATATATTGAGTGAAAAATAGCGGTCTACTCTCAGAAACCTATCCTTCACGGTTGGAATGAGGTGACGACTAAATCTCCACTACCCCGAGAGGCATTATTTCAGTAGGATTACGATTCGCGGTCAGGTCTTTGGGGATGCAACGTACTTTCTCTAACTACCTTGCAGGAAGATATTCAACCGAGGGATTGCCACGTTTCTTTTGGTTTCCCTGAGAGGTTATCCAGGAGACTTTTAGCCGAGAAATCTTCTGCTTGCCCATAGAACCGAGATCTACATTTCTCTGATCGACCAGTTTTTTCCCAAGCATTTCACTCCTCCATTTGAACGGTTACTTTTTTAATTTCTGTTCGAATGCCAGTTGATCCAGATAAAATCTACCATGTTTCTGAGCCCCGACGGTGCGGTCATCAAAAAGGAAAATGATACGGTTCACCCTGGTCGGTACTTTGAATTGTAAAGGAAGTTTAATCTGCCTCCACTGACTGCTGATCGAAGGGGTGGATTCTTCCGATACCAACTGAGTATCCTTTTTGAATTGAACGGATAAGATCTTAGGATACCCCATTGAGGAATCGCCCCGTATCCAAAAATCGAATGAGGTATACTGGGCCAGATCAAGCTCTTTCAAATTAAAAGTGAGACCCGCGGAAGAAGAAATGGCAAACAAGTCATAGTCTATGGCCAGAACTTTTCCTCGGCCTGGAAGAATAAGAAGACTTTCTTCGGCAAAACTTTGGTCTTGAGTGAAAAAAGCCTGATGATCAATTTGAAACTTCTGCAGCGGTATGCTTCTGATCTCATTTTTGAATCCTTCAATATTTGGCGTGGATTTTGAAGCCAGCTGTTCGATCTTTAAGTTTGATGAACTTTGAGGATTGGGTGATGCCGGGTGTCGCGAAGAAAACTTCCCATAAAGAATGATACTTAAAATCAAAACCGAGGCAACTCCCGCATACAATAGATAAGATTTTTTTTCGTGCTGGAAACGCTTAATTCTTGATCCTAGGACAGCTCGGTAATCGTTTCTTGGTGGATCAATCACAGGCCACTGAATCTCCTTCCATCCCAGAGATTCTACGAATCCGAAACAATCTATCACTTTTGAAAGCTTGCGCTTCAAAATCCAGCTGATGGTCCCGACATTTAGGCCATGCTTTTTTCCTAAAATCAGGACCATCCGATCTTCAAGCGAAAGCCTTTGCCACTTCGAGGAAAAATCCGCATCAGATTCAACCGAAAAATTCCCAAGTTCGCCTTTCCGTGCAGATTTCTCAACCCGATCTGTAGCAATCCTAAAAAGTTCGGACCGAACTCGATGCTCAAATTGATACATGGGAAGTCTTTGGTAGAAACGGATGAATGACTTAAGCAGAACTTTCTCGGTAATACTTTTGTTTCCGGTCAAAAGGAAAACATATTCATAAAGGGGCTGGCAATAGCGGTAGAAGATTTCTTCAAAAGCTTCCAGATTGCCTGCACGCGCATGTTCGACCAGCATTTCATCGGTGCGTTGAATCTGGATACGTGTCAGTTGGATGGCCGGCTGCATTCCGCTTCCTCTCTACCTCTGAATTAGACGCCCGAATACCTTAAAAGAAGAAATGATGAGGGCTTTTACTCTTCGAACTTTTTGAAACAGAGAGTGCCGTTGTGACCACCAAACCCAAAAGAATTGGAAAGAGCGTATTTGACCCGTGCACGCCGGGCCTCATTCGGAACATAATCCAAATCGCAATCTGGATCCGGGTGATGATAATTGATGGTGGGAGGAAGAAGCTGCTCCTTGATTGCGTACGCGCAGACAATGGCTTCAATGCCACCTGCAGCGCCCAGAAGATGCCCCGTCATTGACTTGGTGGAACTCACAGCAACCTTCTTAGCGTGATCTCCCAATGCCTTTTTAATAGCGAGCGTTTCAGTTTTATCATTGAGAAGTGTGGAAGTGCCGTGCGCGTTAATGTAATCGATCTCGTTAGGCTTAATTTTGGCATCTTTTATGGTGCGGAGAATGCAGTGAGTTGGCCCCTCGCCTTCAGGATCGGGAGCTGTGATATGATTGGCATCGGCATTTAGGCCATACCCTACTATCTCAGCATAGATTTTAGCGTTTCTTTTCTTAGCACGCTCAAGCTCTTCAAGAATCACAATACCGCATCCTTCCCCCATGACAAAACCGTCTCTTGTTTTATCAAAAGGTCGCGAAGCCGTTTTGGGATCTTCATTGTGTGTGGTGAGGGCACTCATCTTGTCAAAACCACCGAATCCTAAAAGGGTGATGCAGGCTTCGGTACCGCCCGCCACCATTACATCCGCGTCCTCGTGTTGGATCAACCGGTAGGCATCCCCAATGGAATGAGTTCCTGTAGCGCAGGCTGTGGCCACGCAGCTGTTCGGGCCCTTGAGTTTGAATTGAATCGAAATCATGCCCGGTGCCATATTAACAATCAACATCGGTATGAGAAAGGGCGACACACGGGAAGGCCCCTTCTCCAGCATGATCAGACATTGTTCTTCAATGGTATGAAGGCCGCCTATACCGGAACCTACCACTACTCCAATACGGTGTGGATCTTCCTGATCCAATTTGAGGCCAGAATCTTCCAACGCCATGCCGGCACAAAAAACAGCAAATTGGACGAATCGATCCGTCTTTCTTGCTTGTTTCAGCGAGAGATATTTGGAGGGATCAAAATTCTTAACTTCAGCAGCGACTTTACAATTGTATTCTTCAACATTGATCGATGTGATTCGATCCGTGCCGCTCTTGCCGGCAATCAAGGCATTCCAAAAATCTTGTGCCGTATTACCAAGGGGAGTAACGGCACCGACTCCTGTTATGACGACTCTTCTTTTCATTGGATCACAGAAGGAGAGGAATATTTACAGAGCCTTGGCTGGAGTTATTTGGCCCCGGCTTTATCCTCGATATACTTCACCGCATCGCCCACGGTCTGAATTTTTTCTGCATCTTCATCAGGAATTTCAATTCCGAACTCTTCTTCAAGAGCCATGACCAGTTCGACCGTATCGAGCGAATCCGCTCCTAAATCATCCACGAAAGAGGCTTCAGGAGTGACCTCATCGGGTTTGACACCTAATTGTTCAACAATGATTTCCGTAATTTTGTCATTAACAGCCATTCGTAATCCTCCTTTTTTACGCCTGATTTTATACAGGCTTACATCACCATGCCACCATCAACGACAACCACTTGGCCCGTAATATAATTAGAATAATTGGAAGCTAAAAAAAGGGCCACTTGGGCGACATCATTAGGGCTCCCAAAGCGACCGAGGGGAATCTGTCCAAGAATTGCCGTCTTGGCGCTATCGGGCAACTTTTCCGTCATATCGGTCTCAATAAACCCGGGCGCTATCGCATTCACACAAATGTTCCGGCTTGCCAACTCTTTCGCGGCCGATTTTGTGAAACCAATAATGCCAGCTTTCGATGCAGCATAATTCGCTTGCCCGGCATTTCCTGTAAGACCGATCACGGAAGATATATTAATGATCTTGCCCTTCCGCTGCTTGATCATCGGTTTTGAAACAGCCCTGGTGAATAAGAAAGTACCTCGCAGGTTCACCGACAGCACATCATTCCAATCCTCGTCGCTCAATCTTGCAATCAGATTGTCTTTTGCCACGCCTGCGTTGTTGACGAGTATATCTATACGTCTAAAGGTGTCAAGAGTTTTTTTGACAGCTTCATCAACTTCTGAACTGATTTGCACATCGGCTTTTAACTTAAGACAGGAAAAACCTTTGCGCTCGAGTTCCTGACTCAATTTTTGGAGGTTTTCTTCTGAACGGCTGCATAGAGCTAGCACGGCTCCCTCGGCTGCAAAAGCTATCGCGATTTCTCTGCCAATCCCACGGCTGGCCCCAGTTATTAAAGCTACCTGATCCTTCAGTAACATAATGAGTCTCTTCCAATTTGTGAAAAACTAAACGGTTGTCTCCGTAAACAAAGCAAGTATCTTTTGAATGTCCTCACTATTTTCTGCACTGTTAACGGTTAAATCTTCTACCGTTCTCTTAGCAAGTCCTTTTAGAACTTTCCCTGGTCCCATCTCCAAAGCTAACCGAATGCCCCTTCCATACATAGCTCGGATGGTCTGAGTCCATCTGACAGAATGTGTCACTTGTTCGGACAAACATGCCCTAATGTCTTTTCCTGAAGGGAGAAAATCACCTAAGACATTGGGAAGGAAAGGGATATGTGGAAATTGTATGGCAACCCTAGCCAGCTCCTTAGTCAATTTTTCTTGTGCTTCCTTCATTAATGTAGAGTGAAAGGCTCCGCTCACTTTGAGAGGAATGACCTTTTTAGCCCCTTTTTCCTTAGCGAGAAGGCTGGCTTTTTCAATCCCAGCGATGGTTCCTGACAGTACCATTTGATCGGGAGAATTATAGTTTGCAATGCCTACACCTGCCAAACGGGATATTTCTTCACATACCTTTTCATCAAGTCCGATTACCGAGCACATCGTCCCCAGATATTTTTGCCCAGCTTCATGCATCCATTCTCCGCGTTTTTGGACCAGTTTCAGCCCTTCCTCGAACTTGAGAGCTCCAGCGGCAACCAGAGAAGAAAACTCCCCCAGACTCAATCCACAAGTTGCCGAGGGTGAAAAACCTGCATGTTGCGTCTTGATAGCTTCCCAAATTGCCAGACTGGTTACAAAAATTGCGGGTTGTGCATTGATTGTAAGACTTAATTCATTTTCAGGTCCTTCAAAGCAGAGTTTAGAAATTGGAAATCCCAAAATTTGATTGGCACGCTCGAAAAGGTTTCTCGCTGCAGGAAAGTTCTCATAAATTTCTTTCCCCATACCTACATATTGGGCTCCCTGTCCTGGAAACAAAAGTGCGAAGGACATTGGATTTTTTACCACTTAAGCGCGCAGGAAGCCCATGTCAAACCGCCGCCAAATGCTACCAGTACAACATTGGATCCAGGCTTGATCATTCCCGACCGCACTGCCTCGTAAAGAGCAACGGCAGTGGAAGCCGAAGACATATTGCCGTAACGGTCAAGATTCAAATAGATTTTTTCAAGTGGCATTTCAAGGCGTTCAGCCACAGCCTGAATGATTCGTAAATTAGCCTGGTGGGGAATCAAACAGTCAATATCTTCTAAAGAATGTTTCGCTTTCTTACAAACTTTAGTCACCGCTTCGCTCATGGTTCTGACAGCAATTTTGAAGATTTCGGATCCGGACATTTTGACGGTATGAAGCCTTTCCGTAATAGTCTGATGCGTTGGCGGCAGAGCCGAACCCCCTGCAGGAATTTTAAGCATATCGGCGGCCGAACCATCCGAGCCTAGATAAGTCGCTAGAATCCCTTTATTTTTTTGCTTGGTAGCGGAAAGCACGGCGGCACCTGCACCATCTCCGAAAAGAATGCATGTGCTTCGATCCGTCCAGTCGATGAAAGGGGAAAGAACCTCGGCACCAATCACAAGGATGTGCTTGTATTGGCCGGAACGAATCATCCCATCTGCAACGCTCAAGGCATAGGGGAAACCTGAACAGGCCGCCAGAAGATCAAAGGCTGCGGCCCCTTCTGCACCAAGTTTGTTCTGCACAATGCAGGCGGTGGATGGGAAAAACATATCCGGGGTGATAGTGGCAACAATGATCAAATCAATATCCGAAGGCTTGAGGCCGGCGTCTTTGATTGCTTCCCGTCCCGCTTCTGTCGCAAGTCCACTGGTTGGAAAACCTTTTTCAACAATCCGCCTTTCGCGAATACCCGTACGGGTTCGTATCCATTCATCGGTGGTGTCCACCATTTTTTCTATATCAAAATTGGTAAGAATTTTGGGCGGGAGAAACGCACCAAGGCCGGTAACTTTGGTACCAATGCCTTGATTCATTTTCGCTGAAGATCCTCCTTTGAGGATCGAACCGAAGAACCAGCTAGTGTTTCTGGAGAAATGCCGGAGGAAGAATTCCTGGATTTGTCGCGCTGGGTCACTTCACTGACAATGTAACCGTTCACATCCATCTCAATCACCTGGGCAGCTTTTCTGACGGCATTGCGAATGGCCCAGGAGGAAGATGCACCATGGCTGATAATCACCACACCATTGATGCCCAATAGTTGGGCACCTCCGGCTTCTTCATAATTGGTTTCCCGGCGGACACTCATGAGAGCCGGTTTGCACAAAAAGGCCCCGATCTGAGCGAGGATGTTACTCGAAAGTTCTTTCTGAACAAGTCCAGCGAGATTTTCAATGATTCCTTCGGTAACCTTTAAAGCGACATTGCCGACGAAGCCGTCCGTGATAATGCAGTCACACTTACCAGTGAAAAAGTCTCGGCCTTCAATGTTTCCAATAAAGTTAAAGCCAGATTCACGAAGAAGTTTGTAGGTGTCCTTCATCATCTCCGTGCCCTTAGACTCTTCCTCACCGATATTTAAAAGCCCCACGGTGGGATGACGTTTCTTATAAATGGTGCGGGAATAGATATCCGCCATGAGAGCGTATTGAACCAAATGCTCTGGCGTAGGATCAATATTGGCACCCACATCAATAGCAAGAGAAATACCTCGCAACGTCGGAAGACTAATAATAATACCCGGTCTTTTGATGCCCGGAAGAAGCCCGAGATTAAGAGTCGAGGCCGCCACCGCTGCTCCCGTATTTCCAGCTGTGACTACTGCATCCACCGACTTTTGTTTCAATAACTCGATGCAGACAGAAATAGAGGAATCTTTTTTCTTTTTGACGGCCTGAACCGGAGACTCACCCATTTCAACTATCTGGGAGGCATGATGGATGGACAGTTTACCGCCTGTAACTTTGTGTCTTGCGAGCTCACGTTTAAGAGCCTGCTCCTGTCCCACCAGCACTACTTCCAAATCAAAGTCATTGGCTGCCTGAACAGCTCCATCCACCACTGCTTGAGGAGCGCGATCCCCACCCATTCCATCCACAGCAATGCGATGAACCTTCATGCTACTTTTCCTTCTTGTCGGACTTCTGTTTGATCGTGACGGCAAGTCTGCCATCGTAATAGCCGCAGTAACGGCAAATCCGATGAGGCAGAATGCTTGCCCCGCACTGCTTGCATGTTGACAAGGATGGGAGCTTGAGCGCATCATGAGTGCGTCTCAATCTCGTCCGCATATTTGAATGTCGTCTTTTAGGATGAGCCATTTCTCCCTCTAATTTCTATGAACTTTTACCGCGGCGCTTTTTGTACCACTCACTAAGTTTTTCAAAAGGTTTGTTGCTAATACCACTTTTTTCCCCTCGACAGCAACACGACTCTGTATTGAGATTAACGCCACATTGAGGACATAAGCCCTTACACGTCTCCACACACAAAAACTTGGAAGGATACGAAAGAAGCATCACTCCCCGAATCTCATCGGTCGTTTCAATAAACTCGTCAGTTTCTTTGACGAGGTAATAAAAATCAACGGGTTCCTTTTGCTGCTGCCTTACAGCTTTCAGACAGCGCGTGCAAAGCACCTCGATCCGGGTGGTTAAAAATCCCTTTAAAAAAAGCGAATTTTTGACTCTTTCCAGCGTGCCTTTCAAACTTAAAGGAGTAAGATACCGAAGATCGTAAAGCTCCAGATTGAGTTCTTTTGGATCATACGTATGCTCAAGCTCAAGAATCTCTCCATCCCTGAGCTTGGATATGTCAATTTTCATTCCGGTCTCCACAGCCTTCTCAACAAACCTGCGGCTGGGCTAAGTCCTCTAACTTCCAATGCCTTTCGGCCGTGTACGGCTAGAGCTGATCGATACGTGCGATCAATTTCTCTTCAATGAACGGAGGGACAAAATCACGAATCCTTCCACCCAATCTCGCAATCTCCCTAATCAGTGTCGAGGAGAGATAAAAGTGCTGTTCTGAAGGAATCAAAAAAACAGTCTGAATTGTCATGTCGAGCTTGCGATTGGTTAGCGCCATCTGAAACTCATAATCAAAATCGGAAGTGGCTCTTAGTCCTCGGATCATTACGTTGGTTCTCTTCGCTGCCGCGTAGTTCACCACCAGACCATCGAAAGCTTCCACTTTAACGGATTTCATTTTACGCGTCGCTCGGCGTATGAATTCGATTCGCTCGTCCGTCGTAAAAATGGGTGCTTTACTGGTATTGTTCGCAACCGCCACATACAGCGTGTCAAAGATCTCAAGAGCCCGGTTGATAATATCAAGATGCCCAAACGTCACAGGATCAAAAGTACCGGGATAAATCGCTGCCTTTTTCATAACACCATCCTAAAAATGCCCTTAAGATACAGGCTTCTGAACGAGAATCTTAAGACTGTACTGAGCAAACTGTCAGTATCTGTATAAAAAAGAAAGGCAAGTGATGCCGTACCGGTTAGTTCGATCTAGCAACAGCCCCTTCACCGATGGCAGATCTTCTTGCCTTGCATGTTCAATAACAATTTTTCCGTGAGTGTGGAGTATATCAAATCGATCAATCCACAGCAAGGTTTTTTTTACAAGTCCTTGATTATAAGGGGGATCGATAAACATCACATCATAGGATTCTTGCCGTTTTTTGAGGTAAGAAATGGCTTTCAAAGCATCCATTTTTAAAACCTGAGCCTGAAAGTTGAGTCCGAGATTTTCCAAGTTGTCATGAATGTATCGGATCGCAAGCGGACTGTGATCGACGAAGGTTACATGCTCCGCCCCACGCGACAGAGCCTCAATACCCAAACTGCCGGTTCCTGCATACGCATCGAGAACCCTCAAACCTGAAAGATCCTGGCCTAGGGTATTGAAAATCGTCTCTTTCAGACGGTCCGTCGCGGGACGTATTAACTTCGTCTTTGGAAACAACAGCCGGCGGCTTTTGAACTTTCCTCCGATCACTCTCATCTTTGTTCAAATCCAATTTCGACAATCAAATTGAGCATCTGGTTAATCTTTTTCAGAATTGAAAAAACGTTTGGTTTCTTGTTCCACTTTCCTGCTTAAAAAATCCGATTTTGAAGCGTTGCCACCCTGCTCAATAAACGCCAACGCCTCCTTTCGGGCGAGCCGCAAAAAATCCTGGTCGCGCAACAAATCTCCCAGTTTAAAAAAAGGAACACCGCTCTGACGTGTGCCCAAAAAGTCACCCGGACCCCGCAAAATAAGGTCTTCTTCAGCAATTTTGAAACCGTCGGTTGTTTTGGTCAGGATTCGAAGCCTCCGTTTACCTTCTTCCGTAGGAGGGTCTCCAAAGAGAAAGCAGACCGACTCACTCTGACCGCGTCCGATTCTTCCGCGAAGCTGGTGTAGCTGAGACAGTCCAAAACGTTCTGCGTTTTCAATCACCATCAAAGTGGCGTTGGGATTGTCGATTCCCACTTCGACCAGAGAAGTTGACACCAGTACTTTAATCCGTCCTTCCTTAAAATCTTTCATCACTCTGTCTCTATCCCAGCGGGAAAGTCTTCCGTGAATCAATCCAACCTCTATATTATGAAAAATTCCCTTTCTTAGATTTTCGTATTCCTGGGTGGCAGCAAGAAGATCCAGGTTTTCGGTCTCTTCAATAATAGGGAAAATAATATAAGCCTGCCCACCCGCCCCAACCTTTTCTTTGATATGCAAAAGAATTTCCTGCTCGTGTGACTTTGTGATCCAGTAAGTCTTAATCGGCTTCCGGCCTGATGGAAGTTCTTTAATTGTGGAAATGTCTAAATCGCCGTAAAGAGTCAGACCCAGGGTTCTTGGAATAGGCGTGGCTGTCATCACCAGAAGATGGGGTCGGATCTGTCCCGAAAGGAGGTGAGCTCTCTGCCTGACGCCAAATTTATGCTGCTCATCAATCACCACCAACCCAAGTTTCGCAAATTTGATAGAATCCTGAATCAAGGCATGGGTGCCCACAATAATGTCTACGGAATGATTTCTGAGATCAGCAAGAATTTCACCCCGCTCATTGTCTTGAGTGCTTCCCGTTAAGAGAGCTATTTTTATTTTAAAAGGTGCAAACAGTCTCGACAAAGTCTGATAATGCTGCTCGGCCAAAACCTCCGTGGGGGCCATCAAAACCGATTGCAAACGATTCCTTTGAGCAAGCAAGAGAAAAAAACTGGCCACGACTGTTTTGCCCGATCCCACATCTCCCTGTAGCAGCCTTCTCATCGGAGACCCCAGTGACACGTCTCGGGAAATTTCTCCAATAACTTCTCGCTGAGATTGAGTCAAGGTAAAAGGAAGATTCATGGCAAACTCAGAAAAAACTTTTTCAAATTGACAAAGAGGATAAGCCTTGAAGCTGTGCCGGTCTTTGTGGATTCTTAATAAAAGAGCTAGTTCGAAAAGAAAAAACTCGTCAAAGATTAACCTCTGGCGCGCCTTTTCGAGAATTTCCGAATTCTCGGGGAAATGAATATGCTGAATGGCTCTTTGAAGATCAAGAAAATTCAATCTCTCCTGAATGGAATTTGGTAAAAAATCTGTAAGTTCCGACAGATGATGATCCAGAAGTTCTTTAACTGCCCTTCTCATGCTGCGCTGACCCAGCCCTTCCGTGAGCGGATAAATCGGAACAATTCTTCCCGTGTGAATGGTGTCTTCCATCGATTTCGACAAAAGCTCATAATCCGGAGAATTGAACTGCAAACGTTTGCGATACAGGTCAACTTTCCCGCTTAAAATGACGGTGTCCCCTACTTTGAATTGCCGCTTCAGATAAGGTTGATTGAACCACAAGGCGTAAACGAATCCTGTCTCGTCTCCCAGTGCCATTTCAAAAAGGGTCATTCGTTTGATGCGTTTGAGAGCGGTGGAGAGAATTTCACCTTTAACCGTTACCTGCTGACCTGGTTGAATATCGCTCAAGGAAAGGAAATGGCTGCGGTCTTGATAAGTACGCGGGAAAAAATAAAAAAGATCGCCAACAGTTTCGATCCCCAAACGCCGGAGGGATTCAGAACGTTTGGGCCCTACTCCCCGAAGATAGCGTATGGGGCATTCAAGATATTTTTCATTTGCGCTGATCATGGTGGTGTCGGAGAAAAAGGAGATCAGATTTTTTCAATGTTGCAGCTGTTCGTGAAGCCCCATTGCTTCAAGCTTCGTCTCCTTGGGAATTACCACAATCCCTGCTTCTGACACGTAAAACCTTTTCCGGTCTTCCTTCGTATCGTAGCCGATGATAGTGTCCGGAGGGATATGAACATTTTTATCGATAATCGCCCGGCGGATACGGCAATGGCGCCCTATTTGTGCTCCTTCCATCAGGATGGATTCATAAACATACGAGTAGCTATTAATTCTCACGAGTGGGGATAAAACACTTCGCTCCACCTTGCCGCCGCTTACAATACAGCCGCTAGCCACGATTGAGTCCAGTGCTACACCCAGACGCCCCCCTTCTTCCACTTGTGCAAATACAAATTTTGCCGGAGGCGTCTGCTCCTGGTATGTGCGCACAGGCCAGTTCTCATCATAAAGATTGAAGATAGGTGTGACAGAGATCAAATCCATATTAGCTTCCCAGTACGAATCAATCGTGCCGACGTCACGCCAATACAGAACTCCTTTTTGGTTCTCATCTTTGAAATTGTATCCGAAAACTTTATCACCGCATGAAACCATCCGAGGGACAATATTTTTCCCGAAATCGTGTTCAGTTTTCTCACGCGAATCAAGTGTCAAAACTTCTTCTAATTTTTTTGGATTAAAAACATAAATTCCCATTGAAACCAAGGTTTTGTCCGGATTCCCGGCAAGAGGAGAAGGGTCTTTGACTTTTTCACGAAAGGCTTTAACGCGCCAGTCATTGTCCACCGCAACCGTTCCAAAATATTCAGCTTTATCCCGCTCCATCTCAATCACACCAATCGTCAGATCTGCTTCCTTTTCCTGGTGATAGCGGATCATCTGACTATAGTCCATCTTGTAGATATGGTCCCCACTCAGGATCACGATGTGCTGGGGATGAATTTTATCAATCGTGTAGAGATTTTGATAAATTGCATCGGCAGTCCCCCGATACCAGCTCGCGTCCACTCTCTGCTGTGCGGGAACGATAGTAATGAATTCTCCTATCTCGTGGTTGAAAATGTCCCACCCCAATTGCAGGTGGCGGTGCAGTGAAAGAGATTTATACTGCGTGATCACATAAATCTTTCTGAGATTGGAATTCAAACAATTGGAAAGAGTAAAGTCAATGATGCGGTAAGAACCCCCAAAGGGAACGGCAGGCTTGGTACGGTCGCGCGTGAGAGGATAAAGCCGCTCACCCTTCCCTCCAGCCAGGATAAATGTGATTACATTTTTCAGATTAGAATTGTGCATGTTGATTATTAAAGCTATAACCAATTGAAATTAAAAGGGTTAAATGCTCCACATCAAACTCTCAAAACTTTCGTCGGGGACTTCGAAACTGAGAACTCCATGCCGGGGCCACTCTTCCAGAGAGATTCCTGATGCACTCATTATAGATAGAGTGAATTCCACCTGATCCCCTTTTTCAAGATTAAGCCGCTGGAATGGAATCCGTAGCTCAACAATCCGGTCTAGGCGTATGGACTCACCCAAATCTACCATGCGTTTCTTTTGCGATCCGTCAAAAGAGTAAACCTCAATGGGGCTTTTATCGTAGAATTGAAAGTTAATATCAAAATCACGGCCGATGGATCCGCCCGTCCGCTTTCCTGCATCATGGATGTGGATAATACCCGAGGTATTTTTCCATTCGGCCCAGGAAATATCGCTGGAAAAATCAATCCGAAGAAAGAAAAATTCAAGATTGAATCCGTAATAAATCTCGGAAACAAACCTTTCTGCCTGCTGCATCACTTCTCTCGGTTCACTTACCTGATAAAGACCGGCGTTCTCCCACTCGTAAAATGTCGTGACCTTCCCATCCAGATCAGGAAAAATGAAGCCAATGGGCTCACGTTTCACTCGAGACTTTCGTACCTGTTTGATGGGTTTCTTCAAATAGGCTGGGAAGCGCCGATCTAAAAGTCGGTAGACATTCATAAGATGATTTCTAAAGAGAAAATCAAACACATCTTCCGTGGCGCTCGAGAAATCGTCTCCAAACCACCAATACCAGTCGCTACCCTCTGCGGCATAGATTTCGCGCCAAGCTTTTTCCTGAATCTCGGGAGGAATTTGTTCGCTAGTCAACAGCCGTCGTGTCTTAGCCAGATAATCCCATGCCAGTCGATCCTCGGCGTGTCCATACCAGATGCTAAAGTCGTGATTGATCCAGGAACCCGCATGAAGGCGGGTGACGGTACGCACGGGGGGAAAACGATTCAAATAGTCACTGACTGTCACGGTCTCAAAATCGGATTCTTCCGACAGACGTCCGTACAGCATGGACAGAAATTCCTCCCCGCCATCGCGGTAATGTTCCCATGCATTTTCCCCGTCGAGGATAATGGAGACGAGAGATGAGTCCGAAGAAGAACTTACTTGTTCCTGTATGGCGTAGAGCTTTTTCATGAAATCTTCGCAGGCATCCTTAGGATTCGCTCCAGTGTAACTGAAACCAATCAGATCGGAAAGTTTTTTGTCGCGGTAAATCATCGCTATGGGTGCATTGTCCCCGGAAACGGAGTACGGAAAATAAATAAGATCTTCTCTTTTGCCCAATGAGGAAATCAAAGTTTCACTTCCATTCTGGTGAGTGCTTGAACAAAGCAGAATTTCCTCGTCTGAAGCAATCCATTGAATTTTCTGCTCGGTAAAGAGAGGTAGAATGTCCGGCGAAACACTGCCCTCGGCGGGCCACATGCCAAATGGACGGCGTCCGAAACAATCTTCGAAATAGCGTATCCCCTCCTGCACCTGCCATCGTGCATCTTCCTCCCAGGAGTAGGCATAGTTCAGAGTCTTGTCACAAATCAGCGGGAGAATCGGATGATAAAAGGGTGTCGTGGTGAGTTCAATCTGCCCACGATCCGCCACGCGGCGATAGAGGGGAATCATATCGCGCATCACTTGGAACTGGAAATCAATCACTTCTTTTTTTTCCTCCTCGCTATAATTTTTACCTTTTTGAAATAAAGCTTGGAGCCGCGGTTCCTTTTGGCGAAAGGCATACCCGAACCACATCAAATTGAACAAAACCTGAAGATCCAAAAATTCCTGTTCATCAAATTTGGGAATACGCTTTTGGATCTCTTCGCTAGAAGCAAAAACTCCCCGTTTGTTCAGAAGTTGGGAATAGCGGAGATGCGGTTTTACAATGTTGGTCCAGTTATTCATAAAAAAATGGGTCAACAGGAACTCTTTATCCTCTGGACTGAGATCCCGTGCCGGTTTCAATGTGAGTTGGAGAAAGTCATCCTGAATTTTCTGGTTCTGGAGATAATCCCGGACCTGATAAAGAAGTGAGGGCGTCAAATTGAAAGTCTGTTTGATCTTCGGGAATTTTTCCAAAAGGGCAGGCATATCATAATAGCCCTTCAATGCGTGGAGACGAACCCATGGAAGATAATAACGCCCCGTCAGCTCATCCTTGTAAAGCGGCTGATGCATATGCCAAACGAAGGCGATGTAGAGCTTTTTCATAACCTTGCGCTGAAGCCGGTGAACCGGCCGTCAGACAGGAACTGCAACTTCTCTGAGAAACTTCGCTGCATCTTCTGGAGAAGTAGGATTGATGTAAAATCCCGTTCCCCACTCGAATCCTGCTACACGAGTCAGCCGCGGCATGATCTCGAAATGCCAGTGATAGTCCTCATGAATGGTGTGCCAGTAGCCCCTGCGCGGGAAAAGATTGGGCGCGGAATGAATGATGTAGTTGTACTGAGGACGGTTGAGAGCAATTTGCAGTTTTTCCATCGTGATTTTCAAAGCCTGAGCCAGATCTCCAACATGTGCGCGGGAAGCATAAAAATCAGGTTCGTGACTTTTAGGCAGGAGGCAGATCTCAAATGGAAATCGTGACGCAAAGGGACAAAAGGAAATGAAATGATCACTCTCATAAACCACTCTTTGTCCGGATTCCTTTTCCTGCGCAATAACGTCGCAGAAGACGCATCTTTCCTTCGTTTTGTAATAAGCCTCTGAGCCCTGGAGTTCCTCTTTGACTCTTTTCGGTGTCACCGGCGTGGCGATGAGCTGGGAATGGGGATGAAATAGAGAGGCCCCGGCTTCACGTCCCTCGTTGCGGAAAATTAAAATATAGCGAAAGCGTATGTCCTTATGTAAATCCTGTACTCTATCCTGATAGACGGTAAGCACGTTTTTGATCTCTTCCACGCTCAATTGATCGATGGGACGGTAATGGTCCGGGGTTTCGATCACCACCTCATGAGCGCCAAATCCTGTCATGAGATCGTACATGCCCACACCTTTTTTGACCAGGCTATCATCAATTCCCAAAGCCGGAAATTTGTTGGGAACCACTCGAACCGACCAGCCGGGCGTATTGGGATGGCTCCCGTCCGCACGCAGAGCACAAATTTCAGGTGGCGTCATCGCTTCGTGCCCATAGCAGAATGGGCAATTAGCATTATCCTGAGGCTGAGAAGGCTCGGGCTTAAAATCGCTCGGCCTTTTGCCTCGTGCGGTTGATATGATGACCCATCTTCCCGTCACAGAATCTTTCCGAAGTTCCGGCATAATTCCTCCTTGATCGTACCGATCTAAAAAGCATGAGAAAAAAAGTAAAAAAACTCTTCACTATCACAACAAGTTGTTGGTCATTATATCAAACGAAACTAATTTTACAATCCTTTGCGTACTTTAAAAAATCTAAGGCCAAGTTGGAACAGCACGCAGAAGTCTTTTTGTGTAATCTGATTTTGGAGAAGAAATCAGATTACTTTTTTCTCCTTGTTCAACCAGACGACCCTGGTGTAGGACGAGGATTTCCTCCGCCAGTTGATTCACCAATGGAAGGTCATGCGTGATCAAAAGAATGCCACCCTGAAACGACCGATGCAGCTCTTTAAGAAGGGCCACAACCTGTGCTTGGACGGACACGTCAAGCTGCGATGTGGGTTCATCAAGAATCAGAAATTCAGGATTAAGCACCAGCGCACGTGCGATGGCCACCCTCTGTCTCTCTCCCCCACTCAACTCCCCTGGAAATCTTTCAAGATACTGTTCGCCTAACCCGACACGCTCCAAGGCTTTTTCCACTCTAGCCATCTTTTCCATCCTTCCCCATCCCTGAATGCCTTCCTCAACAATTCGCTTGATCCGCCATTTTGGATCGAGTGATAGAAAGGGATTTTGAAAAACCATTTGGATTTGTCTGCGAAAGCGACCCTTATGGATTCTAAGGATTTCACCCAGTGGGTGGCCTTCAAATAAGATCTGTCCTTTATTAGGCGCAAGGAGCCCAATCAAAAGACGGGCCAGAGTTGTTTTTCCCGATCCACTTTCTCCAACGAGTCCGTAGAACTTTCCGCGCCGTAGAGCAAAACTGACATCATGCAGTGCTTGAAAAGCCGGTCCATGCCTAAAGATGCCCTGCCTCACGAAAAAAGATTTGGAAACGTTTCTGAGTTCTAGAATGGGTTCGCTAGTCGCCGTCAAAATATTTTCTCCCGTACAGGGTCCCACACCGGCACCGACTGAACCAGCCGTTGGGTGTAAGATTCCTGGGAATTCCGGAAAACCGCCGAGGGAATTCCCTGTTCCACAATTCGCCCCGCCTGCATGACTGCCACCCGATCGCAGAAACTTGCCGCCAAAGGAAGTTGATGAGTCACGAAGAAAAAAGAAATCCCATCCGCTTTAATTTCACGAAAAAGATCCACGACTTCTGTCTGAGTGGTCACGTCCAGTGAGGAAGTGGGTTCATCCGCCACGATTAGTTTTGGTGCACTCAGGAGAGCGATGGCAATCAAAACGCGCTGTCTCATTCCACCGCTGAGCTCATGCGGATAACTTTTTAGACTGATCTGAGTTAGGGAAAGCCTCACACGCTCAAAAACGCCGCGAATTTTACGCTCATCTTTCTCGATCTCGCGCAGATGACTTCCAATCGAAAACAAAGGATTGAGCGACGCCAGCGGATCCTGCGGAATATACGCCATTTCATTCTCACGGAGAGTTGACTCAATCGTCCCCTTTAGGCGAATTCCGCCCCTATATCGGAGAAGTCCTAAAATTTCCAAAGCCAGAGTGCTCTTGCCTGCTCCCGATTCCCCAATCAAACCCAGGGATTCTCCTTTGAAAACTTGAAAACTGAGCGGGCCGACCGCTTTCGCAATGCCCTCCTGCGTCCGATACCCCAACTCAAGATCACTCACTCGCAAAAGTTCTGACACAGAATCAGTCCTTCCTCAAAAGACTGTTACCCAGCACGTTAAATGAAAAAGCTGCCGCAAAAATAAAAAGGCCCGGAATCACCACCCACGGATGAAATTGCAAATGAGCCATGGCCAGAGACTCGGTCAACAAATTCCCCCAGCTCACATCCGGCTCCTGAATTCCTAGGCCTAAAAGACTCAACGCCGACTCACCCAGAATATAACCGGGTACCGACACGCTTACGGCCACCGCTAAATAGGGCAGCGTATGCGGCAGCACATGCCGGATGAGAATTTCAAAATCAGACCGTCCCAGAACTTTAGCCGCTGCGACAAAATCATTCTCACGAATGGAAAGGGTCATTCCTCGTATCACGCGTGCCATGCCTCCCCACCCGATCATACTGAGCACCAAAATGACCACTGTGTACACCTGCTTGGAGTCGAGTTGTACAGGAAGCGCACTCCGCAGCGCCAATAGAAGATAAAAGCCGGGAATCATGATAAAAAATTCAGCCACTCTCATTAAAAAACGATCGGGTTTCCCACCGAAATAACCGGAGACCGATCCCAGCAGCAAGCCGACAAAAGCTGCCAGACAGGCGCCCAAAACGCCTAGCGAAAGTGAAATTCTCGCACCATACAAAGTTCTCGAAAACAGGTCTCGACCTCGAGAATCCGTCCCGAAAAAATAAAGGCGAGCCGGTTGCTCAACTCTCACAAGTTTTCTGCCGCCAAATTTTAGGAAATGCTTTTGTGAAAAATCTTCATCGTAAACTCGTCTCAAATTTTCGTCGTAGCGTGCCTGCGTCTGGTAAACGAACGGCTTGAAATAAAATTGGCCATTCAAATCTCGAAAATGAATTTTGGAAGGAGGATGAAAAGAATTAGATCTCACTTCCTCTCTGGGTGAGTAAGGCGCCAGCCATCCGGCCAAACATGCGGAGACAAAAAGGAAAATAAGAATCATAAAACAAATTCTGGAGGGCATTGAGTTGTTTTTCATGTTCCCTCGAGCCGTACTCTCGGATCCACAGCGCCGAGCAGAAGATCTGAAACCAAGTTACCGGCCACCAGGAGAAAGGCGATCATCACCATATTCCCCAAAACGAGAAACAAATCCTGCGTCCTCACGGCCTGAAGCATCATGGACCCCAGCCCTGGCCAGCCGGTGAAAATCTCAACCAGAGCCGCCCCGCTAAAAAGATTGGGTAACTCCAGCCCGAAAAGACTTATCATCGGGTTGAGGGCATTCCGGGCCGTGTGTTTGAAAATGATTTTCCATTCTGGAATACGTTGCGATCGAAGAAAAAGGATAAAATCTTTGCCGATCACCTCCAAGGTTTGCGCGCGCATGAGTCGAAAGAGGAAAGCAAACGAACTCGTTGCCAAAACCGTCACCGGAATCACCATATGGCGGGCCATGTCAAGAATTTTCAAGGGCCAAGGCAAAGTCTCATAATAGACCGACTTTATTCCTCCGAGAGGCAGTCCGCCCCCTTTCAACGCGAGAGCCAAAAGAAGAATGCACAGGAGAAAATTCGGCACAGAAAGCGCCAGATAAGCGAATAGGCTTAAAATTTTGTCGAAAATCGTGTTTCTTCGTACTCCCGCCATCAGCCCGAAAAAAAATGCCAGCAGCCATGCCAGAAAAAATGATACCCCCGATAAAAGAAAAGTGTTCCAAAACCGCGACGCCAGAATACCAAGCACCGGCTGTTTGTAGGCAAAAGAATAGCCGAAATCGAAATGAAATAAATTTTTCAGCCAGTAAAGATATTGAATCCAGAACGGCTGATCGAGATGATAAAGCTTTTCATACTGCCGGATGATTTCAGGAGCAATCTGCGGGTTCAAGCGCAGGGTATCGAAGTAATTGCCGGGGATCAAGTGCATGAGAAAAAAAGTGATCAGAGGAAGAACAAATAAAATCGGGATCGCACTCGCCAGCCGCCGCAGAATATAAGAAAGAAGATTCATGACTTTTTGGTATCAATCCTTTCAATATTGTGAAAGGGGCCTCCTAATACGGTCGGTCTCAGATTTTTAAACCGATCCCGCACCGCATAGATCATCTTAGGAAGAACGGTGTAAACCAGCGGCAATTCCTCCGCAATGATTTTCTGCCATTCATCATAAAGTCTTTTTCTTTCCAATCGGTCCAAGCTTTTGCCTGCCCCATCAAAAATTTCATCCACACGTTTTTCCCAATCACTGGGAACCTTCGCCGCGCCGGCATTCCAAAAATGCAGGCTCCCGCCGGATCTCCACACATTGGCTCCGAAGTGAGGGTCTATTTCCCCGGTCAGTCCCAGCAAAGCGACATCCCAATCGTGCGTTGACACCAGCTTCGTCACAATGGTATTGAACTCCATCGGCAGAAGATTCACCTTCACGCCCAATCGGGCCAGATCTTCTCGAAGCATGCCTGCCATTTCAAGACGTTCGGAACTTTCCGCATTGCTTATCATCACGAATTCCACCTTGTTTCCACGCGCATCTTCCAAAAATCCGTCGCCGTCCTTGTCCCGAAACCCTTCCTGAGCTAGGAGTGACTTTGCTTTTTCAGGGTCATATTCATAGCAAGGGACTTTCTGGTTAAAGAAAAACGGAATCGAGGGACTGAGGGGAGAACATTGGGAGACGCCTAGCCGATTGAAGACAATATCAATCATCGAGCCCCGATCCAGGGCATGAGCCACAGCCCGCCGGAAATTTTTATTCTGAAACCATGCCCGCCGCACAGGATCCTTCGAATTCTGATTGAAGACCAGAAAATTAGAACCATTTCCTGCTCCAGCCTCAAAGATAGAAAAATTCTTTTCTTTCGCCAACGGCTTGAGAAGTGGATAATCCTTCCCGCTCATTCCATAAAAATCCGTCTCGCCCTCAAGAAATTTAAGCAGTGGACCATCTCCATTGGGAAGGATAAGAAAAATCACGCGCTCAAGATAGGGAAGCCTCCTGCCCGATTCATCTTTCTGCCAATAGTGATCATTCTTCACCAGCTCGATTTTTTCACCCGGCCGGTAGGTGGCTAATTTGAAGGGTCCAGTGCCGATAATTTCCGTGGGATTGCTGTTCACTCCCCAAGTACTCGTGAAGCGTCCCTCTTCAACGGCTTTCTTCAAGATATGCTCCGGGAAAATGGATTGGGTTAAAGCCAGAAGAAAGGGGGCAAAGGGCGACGGCAATTTGAATCTTACCGTGTGATCATCAAGAGCTTCGACCAGAATGGGTTTTCCGCCCAAGGTAAAAATATCGCGGGCCGCCGCCGGAATCGCAGGGTTGAAAATAAGACTTTGAAAAGTGAAAAGAACATCGCGGCCAGTAAAGGGGACCCCGTCGAACCATTCCACGTTGTGCCTGAGATAAAAGGTCCAGATCAGACCATCGCCGCTGCTTTCCCATTTTTCGGCCAGCCTTCCTTCCACTTCCCCGGTCTCGGTATTGAAATGGGTCAGGCCCTCAAAAAGCAGGCTTGTGATCTGCGTGGTGGACGTTTCTTGAGCCATGACTTCATTGAAAGACTTCGGGTCGCCACCGCTGGAAAGCACTAGAGTTTTGGAAAGAGTATAAGTTAAAACGGAGTGAGGCTGAGCGATGAAAGCTAGAAAAGCAAAAAAGAAAATCAGGAAAGACTGGAAAAAAATATTGTGCTTTTCACCCAACTTTGGTCGGTTGTTTGACCGGCTGAGACTGTGAACGAGCAGGCTGGGTTGCATTTGAAGCCTGCTTAGGAGAGCCCTGAACCGCAGGTTGATTTCCCTTCTCTGCAGTCGATGGAGATGTTTTAGCCGCTGCTCCAGCCTGAGTCGCTCCTTTTGCTGCTTGTTCGGCTTTAATTTTCTCAAGGACCTGCTTGATCTTCTCCATGTCCGCTTTGCTCATCGAAGACCCTCCGCTTGGTGCAAAGAGAGATCGGCTTGTTCTGGCCTGAAGCACATCGAGGCTGATGCAGGTGATCACAAAAATAATCGCCATGACCGTCGTAGCTTTGGAAAGGAAATCCGCGGTTTTTGTCCCGAAGACCGTCTGGACTCCGCTCTGAGAAAAGGAAGCGCCGGAAAGACCGTGCCCACGTCCGATTTGAAGAAGAATAACAAAAATCAAGGTCAGGCAAGCCATCACATGAAAAAAAACTAAAATAGCGTTCAGCATGACTACTCCTTACTCACCTCGGCATGAAGTGATTCCATCACAATCTGAACAAAAGATTCAGCCCTGAGAGAAGCCCCCCCCACCAAGGCTCCATCGACATCCGGCTGTTTGACCAACTCCTGGGCATTGTCTGGCTTTACACTCCCGCCATAAAGGATGCGGATTCCATCGGCTAATTCATCGCCGAATGTTTCCCGCACCAGCGCTCTCACCAAGGCCTGCATTTCCTGCGCTTCTACCGGTGTGGCAGTCTTACCGGTACCGATCGCCCATACTGGCTCATAGGCCAACACCACTTTATCCATCTCTTCATGGGTAAATCCGCTGAAAGTCCCCTTAAACTGCTTTCTCACAACTTCCTGAGCCTGGCCGGCCTCGCGCTCGGAAAGGACTTCTCCCACACAAACAATTGGGATCAGATTGAATTTGACCGCAGCTTTGGCTTTTTGGTTAATAAGATGGTTGGATTCATGAAAATAGGACCGCCTCTCCGAATGCCCCAGAATCACATATCGACAGCCCAGATCCTTGAGCATGAGAGGAGAAATTTCTCCCGTGTAGGCTCCTTCCGTCTCAAAATGCATGTCTTGCGCGCCCAGATCAATGGAAGATTCCTCCAAAAGACCGGTCACGGCATGCAGGGCTGTGAATGGAGGACAAATCACGATATCCACATCCGAAACTTTATGAAGACCAGCCTTGAGACTGTTCACAAGGTTGATAGCCTCAGAAACAGTCTTGCACATCTTCCAATTGCCTGCGATTAGAATTTTACGCAACGGTTCCCCTCTCCGATTAATGCTTGGTGACAACTTCTTTATCCTGTAAAGCGGCAATACCCGGCAGAACTTTACCTTCCAAAAATTCCAGAGATGCTCCACCACCGGTTGAAATATGCGACATCTTCCCTTCCAACCCAAATTCCTTGACCGCGCTTGCCGTGTCGCCGCCACCAATCACACTGGTCACCTTAGAAGAGGCAATAGCTTCCGCAAGTTTCCGACTCCCTTCGGCGAACGCCGGCCACTCACACACACCGACCGGCCCATTCCAGAGAATTGTTTTTGCCGGAGCCATTTCTTTTTTAAAAAGCTCGACCGTGCGCGGACCGATATCCAGCCCCATCCAGCCGTCTTCGATACTTGTCACCACCTTGACGCGGGCTTTTTCACTGAATGAATCACCCACGACATGGTCAACCGGAAGCAATACTTTGACATTGGATTTTTTTGCATTTTCAAGAACGGTTTTCGCGATTTCAAGTCCCGGCTGATCCAATTTCGAATTCCCGATGGGGTGTCCCTGAACTTTGAGAAAGGTATACGCCATTCCGCCTCCAATAAGAAACGTGTCCACTTTGGGAAGCAGATTTTCAATCACTTTGATCTTGTCGGAGACCTTCGCACCTCCCAAAATGGTCACGAAAGGTCTTTTAGGATAGGACATCACTTTTTCAAAATACTCGACTTCTTTTGCTAAAAGCAATCCGCTCACAGCCGGAAGAAAATGCGTGACTCCCTCCACGGAGGCATGAGCCCGATGAGCTGCGCCAAAGGCATCGTCCACGTAAACTTCACCCAGTCCGGCCAGCTGTTTCGCAAATGAGGGATCGTTTCTCTCCTCCTCCGGATGAAAACGAAGATTCTCCAGGAGCAATACTTCCCCATCTTTCATTTGACGAACTCTGGATTGAACTTCCGGCCCGACACAATCACTCAGAAGTTCCACCTTGACTTTCAAAAGTTCTTGGAGACGTACCGCAACCGGCTTGAGGCTTAAAGCCGCATCCTTTCCTTTGGGCCGTCCCAGATGTGACATCAAAATCAACTTGGCATTTTGCGCGAGGGCATAATGCAGTGTGGGAAGAGTTTTCACAATTCTCAAATCATCCGTGATGCGGCCGTTTTCGTCCAAGGGGACATTGAAGTCAGCGCGGATGAGAAGCCGCTTGTTTTTAATGGAAATATCTTTAATGGTTTTCTTATTCATGAAGTCGAGACCGGATGACTTTTACGAGTTAAATCTTTGAAAGGCGCCGGGAAAGGGCTTCCTCTTCTTCGTGCATTCCCTGAGGAAGATGCGGACCTATCTTTCCAAAGAAATCATGAGTTCCTGAAATTTCCTCAAGCCAGTCGTTTTTATCCACCGCCAGCAGAGATTCCACATCCTCTCGAGACACGGCCAAACCATTCAAGTCCAAAGCCTGAGCGGTGGGAACATAACCGATAGGCGTTTCCTTTGACTCTCCTCGGTTCTCGCATCTTTCAAGAATCCAGCGGAGGACCCGAACGTTCTCTCCAAATCCCGGCCAGATGAACTTGCCCTGGGCATTCTTGCGAAACCAATTCACATGAAAAATCCTAGGAGGATTTTTGAGGCGGCGCCCTATTTCCAGCCAATGCGCAAAATAATCGCCCATGTTGTAGCCGCAGAAAGGAAGCATGGCCATTGGATCACGCCGGACCACACCTATCTGTCCGATGGCAGCAGCAGTGGTCTCAGAGGCCATCGAAGCCCCGATGAAGGTCCCATGCTGCCAGTTGAAGGATTGATAGACTAAAGGTGCGAGTTTGGCACGACGGCTTCCAAAAATAATGGCACTGATGGGAACGCCACGTGGATTCTGCCATTCAGGTGAAATGCTTGGGCATTGCGAAGCAGGAGCCGTAAAGCGGGCGTTGGGATGCGCTCCCTTCTCGCCGCTTTCTGGAGTCCATTTCCTTCCCCTCCAGTCAATACCTTCTGCGGGAGGCGCTTCATCCATTCCCTCCCACCACACGGTTCCATCGGGTTTTCTGACGACATTAGTGAAAATAGTATTCTTCCGAATCGTAGCCATGGCATTAGGATTGGATTTTAAACTGGTGCCCGGCGCCACGCCGAAAAATCCGGCTTCGGGATTGATGGCCCACAATCTTCCGTCTTCGCCGATATGCATCCACGCGATATCATCCCCCACGGTCCACACTTTATATCCCGGCTGAGAAGCAGGAGGAATGAGCATCGCCAGATTGGTTTTTCCGCAGGCGCTAGGGAATGCCGCGGCAATATAGGTGACCTTCCCCTGCGGATCTTGAATTCCAAGAAACAACATATGTTCGGCCAGCCAGCCTTCTTTCTTGCCCAGATAACTTGCAATCCGAAGAGCCAGACATTTTTTACCCAGCAGCGCATTGCCGCCGTATCCGGACCCGACGCTCCATATCGTGTTGTCCTGCGGAAAATGACAAATATAACGCCGGTTGACATTCAAATCCGCAGTGCTGTGAAGGCAGCGCGTGAATTCAGCCGAACTGCCCAGTTGACCCCAAACAATTTTTCCCATCCGAGTCATGATTCTCATATTGAGCACGACGTAGACAGTATCGGTCAATTGAACGCCCACTTTTGAAAAGGACGAACCGGCCGGGCCCATAATAAAAGGCACGACATACATCGTGCGGCCTTTCATAGCACCGTCGAAAATCTCTGCCAGTTTTTTATAGCCCTCTTTCGGCTCCATCCAATTGTTGGTCACACCTGCTTCTTCGGGGGTCGGCGTGCAGATAAAGGTGAGTTGTTCCGTACGGGCGACATCATTTTCGTGGGTGCGGTGAAGATAACAGCCGGGCAGTTTTTGAGGATTCAGCGGTTCAAGGATGCCGGTATCGACAGCCAGCCGAGTGAGTTCGTCCTTCTCTTTCTCGGAACCGTCACACCAGTAAACATTCTCCGGTTTGCAGAGCTGAATCATCTCTTCAACCCAAGCGGTAACGGCTTGATTGCTGGGCGGGTCTTGTTTTTTCTCCAGTGTCATATCGAGGGTCAGAGCCATAATTTCTACACTACTCTATTTGTCGTAAGTGTTATAAAAGGGATATAGTTATAACAAAAGATCTTGAGCGAGTCAATAAAAAGAGTGGCTTTTTCAAGCGGCATTATCGAGGAACAAGCTTATGCAGCGGGACCGGTTCGGTGAGAGCTGGTATTTTCCTGTTTACAGTCGCTTCAAAAAGCGCTTGATTTCATCGTGGGATCCCGTGAGAATGAATTCAATCGTATCCTTGCGACGGCGAAAGATCACTCGATCCGAAAGACCTGCTCGAATCTCCCACAAGTCCGGCCGTAATGGCTTGAGACCAAGCCCATGAGGCAGGTCTCCAGTTTCGAAAAAAGCCACTGCAAACTGAACGGCCTTTTTGATCCTTGCCTTCCGGAGCGTGTCTAGATCACAGAGGCTCTTTTCAAAAGCGGCCGTAAGGAAATACCGCATAATCTTTAGAGCTTTGCGAGATGATTCAGAAAAGCTTTAGCCGAGGCGAACTTTCTTCCCTTCTCGCGGTTGGCGACTTTGACCAATTTCTTGAGCTCTTCTTCTGTGTAACTACCTTCTACCGGTCTTATTTCCATCCTTTTAAGCCGCGCGGATCCGGTCCGCCTATCCAAAGCGAACCCAATCAGATCTCCTCGCGTCTTTAAACCCAGGGTTTCACGGACCTCTTTGGGAAGCGTGATCTGACCTTTCGGACCCAGTGGGGCAGTCAACCAAACCATGTAAATCCTCCTTTCCATTAATCCTGGAAGTAAGGATAACAGGAATAAAAGATTCTGTCAAGGAACCTTGAGCGGTAAAAGAGGAAAAGGGGTCAGTCCCCGTAATGCGTGGCTGCGCGCTCAATATAAATGATGCGGTTCTTGAAGTCTATCGAATAAACAATTCGATCTCGATAGGTAAGCCGGTACGAATAACTCCCCAACAAGTCTCCAATCAGCCTTTTCCCTTGAAAAGGATTTTTTACGATCACCTCATTTAAGATATCATAAAGCTTATCTCTGAGTTTCGGTGGTAATCGCTGGATATCTTTTTCAGCATCACGAGTGATACGAATCTGATAAGAGCGGGATATCATCGTCCAAAAACTTCACGAAGGGACTTGGTTCTGCCAGCCTTGATATCGGCCTTGGCATGCTGAATGCTTTTCAACAGACCGGGAGTTGAAAGAAGTTCTAACGTCTCGATCAAACTCTCGTAATCCGCTTCGGAAATCAAGACAACATCTCCGGCTTTTGACGTAATCTTAATTGGCAGATGCGCCTTGACGGTTTTTTTTACAAGCCGATAGAGATTCTGCCTTGCTCTGGTCGCTGTCAATGTAGTCATTGACGGTCCTCCTTTTAGAAATCTTTGGGTGTTGAGATCGTACGTGTTTACGTACGTGCTTAAGTATAACAGATTTCTACGCAAAGGGAATTAGTTTTGGAACAAGAAATAACTTACGCAGCGGCGCCTAAAGCGGCTTCGGTAGCGGCTCGGGTTTGGGCGAGACGGATAAAAAGTCCTAGGAGCGAAGACAAATCGTCCCCACTCACCATGTGAACCGCATCATCAGCTTCAGGAAGCTGCTTCAGAAGTTCCTGGGTTTGAACGACTGCCACGGTCAAACGGACCAGAGTTCGCAAATCGAGCTTAGCCGCTGAGATCTCGTTGGGATTAAACTTCAAGGCATGATCTCGGCTTTGGGAGCCCGGCCGGAATCTCGTTTCGGCGGAATCTGAAAGAACAAAGACCGCATTCTTCCCCCCAATCTTGTTGTCCGTAATCGGAGTTGCAACAGTGCCGGCCGCGAGTCCCGAGTTGCGGATAAAATTCATCGCGTACTTCGAATTTTCTCGGGCGTAAGCCACAATGATTTTTGCCGCTTTGGCCAGCTCAGTCATCATCTCCTCAGCCGAGCGGGCTTCTTTCAGGATTTCAATCGACAGCACAAAACTTGACCCGGGTGAAAAATCCACACTGCTAAAAGAAACCTGGCCCAGATTAAATTTCTCAACTAATTTTCTGTCCCTGTCATTGGCACTGCCACGCAGTTCATTCAAGGCCTTCTCCATGATTCCCCCCAGCTGATCCGGCTCCACCGCAAACAATCTGGCAAGATCAACAAGGTCTTGGGCCCCCAACTTCTCAACACGTGCTTTGCCCTGTGAGGTTTCAGCCCCGGCAAAGAACAAGGCCATTTGAATGGTTAGCACCAAAGTATCACGATCCTCCTGAGTTAATCCTTTCACATCACCAAAATTTTCCACCACCAAGTTCGGAAGCCGTTCCAGCATAACCTCGGGACGTTTTATGGCTGAAAGTTCTCTCATCAATTTCGTATTTCCCTCATCTATCTCCTTGCTCAGCCCCTCCTGCGTTTTCACCACCTCATCCCGCCACGCTTTCACCGCCTGATAAACAATCCCCTTGATATCCTCCGGCAAACCCAGTTCGTTTAACTCAGGTTGGGAAGTCAGTATTTTCTCTGGCTCCTGATCCTGGACCCTTGCCCCTTGACCCTGTATTTTCTTCCCCATCGACGCGGAGGGCCTTTGCCCCATCGATTGGGCGTTTACAAGCTGCTCCGCTACAATCCAATAATAATCAAAACGCGGCCTCCCTTCTTCGAAGAGTTTAGGATCGATACGCGTCATATTCTGATTACCATTTCTGAGTGCTTCATAATTCGTTCCGTACCAGGGTGATATGTCTTCCTGTAGACTAATATTCGACATTGAAGTGGTCACAGCATTGCTAGCCGGATCCAGCAAGGGGTAATTGTAAATCGCAGCGAATTTTGTGGGGTTCGTTACATTGTCCACCCGAATGTAACCGTCAAAATAAGCGGCGGTCGCGATCATTGCCAATATCTCAGCGTTATTTCTATTAAGTTCATCCGAAGAGCGTGAGAACCTCCCCTCCTTGTAATCAATCTCATGCCGTAATTCATGGATAAAAACTTCCTTTAAAATTAGTCTGGCTTCGGGATCCCCCGCCGCCTGTTCAACCAACTCCGTTGCTAGAGAAATACTTTTCGAGCCGTCAATAGAAGCGCTCCCCCGCGCGCCTAACTGGAATAAAGGATCCGTCCATATCTGCTTCTCCGGATCAAAGTCCTTCAGAAAATCAACCATCTCAGAATCTCCGATTTTGGTTGCCGCAACACTAACTTCATGCAGGATCACACGCATCAAATCCATCGCTTCTTTGCCTAAAACATCGGTCAGCAACTTTGAACCTTTCTTTGCGATGTCCAGAGGGTGAACAGATAGTTGATTTCTATTGATACGAAACAACAATTCCTTCGACCCCAGCGACGCGGCGGTGATCTGGTTGTCAATAGTTAGGAGTTGGGGAGTCAGCATTTTCTCTGGCTCCTTGACCCTTGCTCCTTGACCCTGTGGTTCCTTCCCCAGCGATGCAGCGGTGGGGGGTTGAGGTGGCGCAGGCGTTTCCTTAGAACTTTCGGAAGGGGATTCGGAAAAAAACCGTTGCCGGAATCGTCCCACAAGTTGAGAAATTGAAGCACGCGGTGAACGGATGAAGTTTAATAAACCCTGGCCCACGGAAACTGAAAGGACGAGTGGCAGACCAATGGCAAGAAAAGTCGAGACGATCAATCCTTCTCCCAACCAGCGAACTCTATTGCCCGCTAGATATGAAAGCTCAAAGAATTTGGCGAGGATTTCCGCACCAAGCCATCCTCCCGTGCGGCGCAGCAAAGGGAATCGATTCTCTAGCTCAAAAAATCTGCGTTTCCCCTTTTCATGCGCCAAGACAAATCCCAAAGCAAACGGTGAGCTGGACGCTGCATTCTTGTGAATATAAAGGGTCTGATGAATTCCATCAAAGAGCGAGTTGTTGGCAAATTTTTGATTTCGAAGGTAAACAGCGGGCTGCTGAACTCCACGGAGCGGACCTCTCCGACGATCCGTATTGACATAAAGAATATTGGTGTTGGGGTCAAAAAAGTATCCTTGACCAAAGGCATTTCTTGCCCCATCTCGTTCTGAATCCGGTCTTCCCATTAAGACATTGGCTTCAAAATCTTCCCTACCCATTTCGAGAATATCCTGCGCAACGACAACACTTGCACCCGGAATCGGCCTTTCAAAAAACTCCTGCTCCACTCTGGCCCCCAAGCTATCTAAATCTCCTGCTAAAGGAGCATAGAGGGCATCAAGGATATTGCCATTGCGGATATCACTTAAAAACCTCTGATAAATTTCTGAAACCAAAAGAATCGCAAGCCCCGTTAAACCTCCCCAACCAACGTGATTTACCAAAGTACTCAAACTGATAACGCCCAAACCGTAGAACGTGAGGGCCGCGAATGTCCATGTGAGAAAGGTGAAAATACCCAGGAATCCGAACGATTTGATATTGGGATAGGCCAGTTGGAAGTTAACATTAAACAAACGTACCTCCAGCCTCTTAAAGAAATCGGGAGACAAAAACAAAAGTTGTGACAAAGGACCACGAGATTCTTGCCTGATTCCTTCCCATGAAAAAGGCGTTCCCAAAAACTGTGGCAATCGGCTCTGAATCTCGACATGATATTCAGGACGCCTTAAAAAACGACGCGACTCAATGAGTCCCGTAACATTCAAATCACGGAATATCTGGTCAACCCTGGCCGGCTCATACCGAATTTCTTGAATCAGAGGTCGCTCAAAAAACCGGCGAAGGTAGTCAAGAGAAACACCCTGGGCTATTTGCGGAGTCATTTGCCCCATGATCTTTTGCACAATGGCAAGTTCTATCACGCTTTTTTTATCGGAATCCGCTGGCGTCGCCAGTAATTCCGGCATATTCACTAGAGCATCCTCCGCACCTTCCATCAATGTGCTCATCGCCATCTGAACTTTCTCTTTCAACTCGCCGTTTCTCTGTAAAGTCTCTATTTTGCCCAGGAGATGGTTATCAGCAGAACCAAACCAATCCTTATCAAGAACCTGACGAATGTCAGCATCGCCAGATTCTTCAGCAATCTTGTCCAAAGCATTGATGAATTCATCCAGCAAGGTGACAATACCCCTCTCAAACTCTGAAACCGGGGCGTTAGGATTTTGCTTCAATTTCAGGGCAGTTAATATAGTTTGCATCATCAAACCATGTGCCACCTGAATGAACTTTGAGGAATTCTCACTGGTGGTGTCACCCAAACGGAATTCTAGCCGCGTGGGCAGGACCTCCTCCTGTTCTTGTTCCACACGTGCGTAAGGTTTCCTGCCGGGAAGTTCAGCAACATTTCCCTGCCCTCCTTTCACATCCACGGGCTTTAAACTACTTTGAGCAAAGAAACCTAATCTGGAGGGATCAATATGTAGAAGGGCGTCCGTGAAAGCAATGTGACCTATTAACTTTTTGATGCCTTCCAGCGTCTGTATATTATTATAGAAGCCCATGCTGGTGTGCCGGCTCTGCCATGGATGATTGGTGGGTAGAAACCCGAGAGCTTTAAGCAGCGCTTTGATTTCCGCCTGCACACGCCAGGAACGTGACGGGTAGTTTGCATATTCAATCAAGGCATACTGGCTGTCCCAATCCGAACCCAATCTCCCACCCAGGATGGATTCCATGAGGACTTTGGCGGTTTCCTTCGGATAGGCTTCGCGGGCATTGGTGTCCGCAAAAAAATTGGGTTTTACTTCATACTCTTCCCCGGTGTCGCCCAAAGGACCATATTTTTCCTCATCCGTGGCAAGCTCTCGAATCCATCTCACAACTTTAGGTGCAATGGAATCAATTCTTTCACCGGGTTTTAGATCCCTGCTCAATTTCAAAGCGTAAAGCGCTGCGGCCTGCTTGAGGCCATCCGAATGTTGTTTTTCCCGGAACAATATTCTTTGCAACTCAGGATTTCGCATTACTTCACGAAGTCTGATTAAAGCTTCTTTTCCTTTTTCTTTCTTTTGGGCTTCCGTCAGACCTTCCAACGGTGAGCCCACAAATAGTTGAATCTCGGGATTGTCAAGATAACCCTGCCACAAGGTGTCGTTATTCACTTCCCTGATAGCGATTTGCCTCTGCACATCCACAGCCACATATTCACTCTTCACGCCTCCCAACGATCGAGCCACATTAGCTTGCGGCAATCCAGCAGGCGCAACCGGAGCCGTGGCAGGAACCGGAGGTACAAGTTGTGGAAATCCGGTTGCAGACGGCCCGAAACTCTTGGGGCGAGGAACCATCGGAGGCGCAACTTCGGCTGCAGGCCTTGAAAATGAAAGCATCAGAAGCGACACAACAATCGCTGCAACTAATGAGAACCCGCCCAAACCTACCCACCGGCCCGTCGGAGTTTGCAAAAATTCCTCTAACCGCGGAGGAACCTTTATTTCCAAATTCCCTAGCGACGCCCCCTGCGAGGGCTGCTCGGCTACGGCGGGTTTAAATGCTACCGCAATGAGCTCAAGTGTTTTTGCGGCACCCAAATCTGGAAAACGCTCCCCTGCGGCTTTCAACGCCGCGATAGTCTCATCCAGATGCGGCTGGATGGCGCTCTCACCTCCCGATTCATACAAACCACCTTCAAGGAGGCCCACGAAATATGACACGAGCTGCGCGTCCTCGCTCGATCGGATCACATCGAGGAGTTGTGGCACACGGTGGGCGGAGACGCCGCTCTTGAACAACATCCACAACAAAGTATGCCAGACGTCTGATCGTGTCTCGTTCGCAACCTGTTCATTCCGAGGATCCGAATATCTCGACAATGCCACCAGCTGGTCGAATGCCTCGTCGGCTGCGGGTTCGCCATCGAGCCCCAATAGTTCCAATATTTTGACTGCTTCCAAGTGCCATCTTGGCCAGAGCCGACGCGTTTCAGACGGCTTCTGCGCATCGGCCAGCAATATTCTCGCGAAACGCACCATACGCACCGCAGGAACAGTTGGGGGGAGGATGCCTTCTCTTAACACATCTAACGCCATCAACACGCGCGTGCCCGTCTCATCATCAGTGGCAATGACTTCAAGCACCTTCTCATCTCCTTCGTCGGAATTGAGCTTTTCGAGGAGTACCCGTAGCGCCTCTTCAGGCTCCTCCACCGCCCCCAGCGACGCGGCGATTTGATGGGGTTCGCCGGTGAATGTGGGAATATTTCCCGAGCGAGCCGCAGGTTCGGAATCTATCGCTACGATTTTTCCCATTAAAACACCATTCTCCGCTTGCGCCTTTAATCTCCATGGGCCGTATGTGCCCTCTTGAAAGGCTTCCCTGAGTGGACCTAAGTAACCAATGGCGGTAAAAGCGTCTTCGAGGGCGGTTCGAACAACCGTTGCCTCCGAGAGCATTTTTTGAACGACTTCCTGCCCTTTTACCTCAGCTATCAACTCGTCAACGATCTTTATTTTTAACCAACCAAGTCTTTTTTGAACTTCCTCAAAATTTGATCCCGACCGTTTTGCAACAAGATCAACAATATAGTCAAACCCCTGGTTTTTCCCTGCCTCGCGCGCATCTCTAAGATCCTGTTCGGACAACCCTTCCGATTTAAGGCCCCAGTCCTCAATAAGATTTTTAGCCCAAAAGGTCAAGACCATGCCGGACAGTGTCTTCCATTCGCCACTAAGCGCTCGAATAAATACTTCGATAAAACTTTCCGTTAAACCACGGCCTCCTAGACGTCCCAAATCTTCCATCAATTTTTCAAACCATTCATGAGTTAACTCATGTTCTTTAAAGTTCAAGAAACTCTCTTCCGATAATTTCTCCTCGACCATTATCAAGTTGAGAAAGGCTTTGTCGTATGATATGTGCATACCGCCAAAAAGTGCTGTCGTATTTCTAAATGCTCTCTGTATGTGGTCGGCAATATCTAACACGTCATCATACCTATATTCGTCCAGGGTGGTATAGTCACCTTCCAAGACATTTTCTCCAATCTTCCATTTTTTTCTCATTCCAACGGGCCTGCTCTCTGGCATTGTCTCACTGATAATCGCATCGACATCGGTAATCTGGTCGACATCTACTCCCATCGTGAATGCCCGACGTAAGGCGCGGTCTAGCAGTTCAGACAATCGAGTACTCGATGGTGATAGCTCAGTCTCAATACGAATACCCTCTATCTCTACCGACAGATGATCTACCATGGTTTCTGGAAGATCGGCACGTGCGCGTAGTTTGAGAACTTGCTGGCTCGAGAGCGCAACGATTTCCCGTATTTGAGCACGAAACAATTCCTGCCTTCTTTGTTCTGACTCGAACTCGAGCTGAGTCAATTCATTTTGTTCTCGTTCTATCAATCCGTGCCTAAAGTCCTTCCCCTTCAATAATCCTATGGTTAGAACCGCTCGACGATAAGCTCTGGCAGCATCGAACAATTGGTTTCTCATCAAACCGATATCGTTAAAAGCCCTCTCTTCAACCTCTCGTCTCTGTTGCGCTCGACTCGCGCGCTCTAGCGACCTCATTAGCTCAGCATCAGAGCGCTCCATAAACTTAGGGGGGAAAACTATCAATGAAGACACCACCCAAAATAGACCACCCAATAAAAATTCCGCCAGAAGCCAGTCTTGGAAAGGAATCCCCAGAGGCATGAAAAAGAAAAATCCCATCACGAGTGCGAGAGGAACACTAGCTAGAGCAATAGGTAGAGTTGGAATTAGAGACTGGCGGACTGTGGAAATAAGCGGCTTCACGACGAATCGTACAAACATTCGTGACGACGCAATAAAGTCTTTAATCTGTTGAGCTCTGGTGCTGCGTACCTGAGGGACAGGTTGCTGGACCCTTGCTCCTGGACCCTGTGTTTTCTTCCCCATCGACTGGGCGGAGATTGATTCCGACGGTGGACTCAATCCACTTGTAGGCCGAAAATAAGAACCGGTTTCATCCCGAAGCATGAATTGCAAATTGAATCCGCTGGCTCTATTAGCCGTAGCCACTGCGCCGTTGTCATACCTGCCGGTGCCTGGCGCCTGCTTCTGCTTCTCAAGACCTGCAAGTGCAGCCTGAAAGTCTTCTTCATATCGCTCCCTTTGGACAGTATCCAATCGATCTCGAAAAGCTTCTAGTAAAGCGCGGAGGTGGTCGGGTTTCAATTTTCCTTCTCGCATCCGTTCCAGATTTACATGAATGGTTTCATCAGGATCAATGCTTTCGGGAGGGAATCGGGTGAGGAAACCGGTTTGGGCAGCACTCTTTAATAAATCTAGTGATTCAGTCCTAGAGATACCCTCCTGAAGAACAGCCTCATTTTGAATGATTTCACGAATGGTCCTTACGGAGGATCCCTTAATATCTGCCGAAAAACTTGGCGCCAGAGTGTTTTTACCCGAAGCAGACTGTCTCAAAAACAAATGCTCGTTTGGTAGTTTGAAGGCTAAGATGAGTTCTTGTTCCTCTTGGGTTTCCTTCTCCGGCGCTGTATCCATAAGTGTGCGGCGGAGCGCATTCGCTGCATACACTGCATCATCTCTCGTTGCCCAAAATGTCGTCCTCCCCGGAAGACCTAGCTTGCCTACTTTCAGCATACTAGAAGTTCGGTTAGGAGAAGTGACATGATAACCGGTGGTCATCCCGTCAGTCGAGGTGGGATGGATTTCTTGCACCTCGCTGATCAGCACCGCATAGCTTTTTTTGCCATCTTGATATTCAATCAGGGAAAAACCAACGGGTCCACCTACACGGTTATAGAAAATACTACCCGCACCTTCTGTCAACGTGTTGATTAAGCTTTCCTTCGTTAACTCCTTCTGCTTCCCAAAAAGAAAAGGGAGTAAGACAATCGGAGAATCCGCCGGTAAACTTCTAAAAAGATCCGAGCTGAGCATTTGCTCGATAGACGTGAAAGTTGTTACAGTCGTATGCTTTACTTCATTCATGGATGCCGGGGAGAGCGCTTCGGCCATGGGGGTTCCCCTTTCAGTGCCAGGTCCCACCCTCAAGCTTCCGTCCAACCCTGAGCCCCGATGTGTTTCTGTTTCACCCCGCCCAACTATTTTCTCTACTGCCGGCCCCTTCCCCATCGACGCGGCTAAGAGTTGCGCCGGCTGATACGAGTCAGGAATAACTCCCTGAACCGGCGTCTGAATCTCCATGGGCCATTTTTGATCTTTCAGGAAATCAAGGAGAACACCCGCCACACGGTTAGATTCTTCCTGGGATACACCTTTTTTAATTTTACCAACCTCTGTCTCCACCCAATGATAAAAGCCGTTATCAACTAAGAACCGGCCGTCCTGAACCACGCGTTGCTTAAAAGGCCTCATCAGTGGGAAATAGGGTTTGAGACTCTCATCTTCTTTCAAAACATTCGCTAGTGCCTGCCAATTAATTTCGCTTGGACTTTGTTTAGGTTCCGACTTTTTTTCCATCCGGATTTCTTTTGGTTTTTCTTTTTCCGCGAACACGCCCTTTCGCTCAAGCGTTCCCTTGGTGAGCACCCATGGATTAGTCAGCGATAACTCCATATGACCTTCCTTGTTCACAATTCCGGCATCAAAATACTGGTCACGGAAAACCGTGCCCGGTTTCTTTAAAACAACGCTTCCGTTCACGGCCTCTGTATAAGATTGAAGATAAACAAATCCTGCGGAATTAGAAGTAAGGAAGACCTTGGGCACAAATTCTGCTAACCGCATAATTGCCTTAGCATAGGCGCTGTCCATGTCATAGCTGGAACCATTGTACCCCGAATAAACATAAGCTCCCTCTTCGCTCAGGACTACGACCGCATTCGCCACCTGCCTGTTTTTTTCATCGTATATCTGAATAAAAAATACCGTGACTTCCGCGCCGTGCTCCAGGGGAATTCCCCGGTGAATACCCGTAGGCGCAAAACATCCCGGCACATGAAGTCCTGCTGTTGCTTCGCTAAAGAAATCCTTGCGAATCGTCACCCGGAAATCGCTCGGCTCCACCCTGCCTGGTTTTCTCGCTTCGACACCCATCACATTTAATAAGATTTCTGTAAACCGTTCCTCTTTATCCTCGGGAATGGCGACCCCGCTCGCGCTCAACTTTTCGTAAAAATCTTTTATTGCGGCAGAACCGCTCAATTTTGTAGGGGTTGTCTCGAAATTTACCGGTTCCTTGTCTAAATTCGTCACGCCAAGCCCAAGTGTGATTTCCACCATTTCATAGGCCATGTGGAAGATTTGCTCTTTTTTGGCCCCTTCCGTTATTCCGTCCGAAAGACTGAGAGGAAAATCAATGCCTTCGGTCCACAGCCGCCGGTCAAATCCTTTTGATACGAAGTCTTCAAGAGTCTCTTGATTCGACTTTTCGGCCTCACCGCGGCTTTCGCCGGCACGGGAGGCCATTTGCGAAAGACCCTCATTAGACAATCCGATAATAGCGGCGTTGAGCTTCGCCTTGGCCTCGATTATGGCATCGGCCGTACTTTTCCCTTGCCCCTTTGCGGCGGCATAACTCTGAAATAATTGGTCCAGCGCCTGTTTGACAAATTCCCTGGCCAGTGCCCCTTCTTTGAATCCTACCACCTCCAAGGTCGAAGCAATAGACAACACGGTGAAGACTTGCTTTGAGAGAACGGGGTCGGAGAGAAGCGTTTCTTCTTCCTCCGCAATCTCTCTTCCAAGAAGATAGCGGAGCAGGACTTTTCTCACTTTTTGCAGTTCCTGGGTAATTTTTTGCCCGAGTTTTCTCTTTTGTGAAGGGTTGGCGGCCTGCGCGATTTCACTCATGATCCCGTGAGTCGTTTCAAAAGCTGTCTGAATCACTTCTACAGTGGCAGTCTTCAAAGAAGTTTCGCTTTTGTCATTCGCCATCAAGGCCCGGGTGCTGATCAATTCCAGGTAATCTTCAGCCACATCCATCCGGACCCTTAATTCGATGTCTCGATTGGAAAAGAAAGTATGGAACGATTGATGCAAGTCATCCGCCATGGCCCTGCCAAGATCAAGTATGTTTTCCATGGTGTTGACATAATTGACCACACCCGCATGAAGAATATCGTGTGCAAGACCCGTGACTTCCTCTACTGTAAAGCCGGTACGCGCGAGAGATTCCTTATTGTTAAAAGAAATACGCTCAAGAAGCAGGTTCAGATTGGCCGCATGGCCGTCCCATCCGGCCAAATCTTCATTTAGCCGGTTCAGGTCTTCACCAGTAGCTAGCTGCCCCAAGAGATCCGTTTTAATAATCTTTGCCACCAATGCGGAGCTGATCGTGCTAATCGATGCGTAAATATTTGCAGGATTCGAACTGATCAACCCCAGGCGTGGATAGCGGGCCAAAAGCATAACAAAGTCCCAATTTTCAAGTAAATTGCTATTTGCGGTAAAAGGACTCTCGGCATCGTCCCTGGAAAAGAGGATTTCCTTAAAGGCCGCGGTGAAAAGAGACCTTTCTTCTTCCGGTGCCGCCGGTGCGATCCGCCTCCATTGGACGCCTGCTTTCTTTCTCAGATAATCAGACAAATCTCCTGTCAATTTGGTAAAAAGTTTTTCATCACGGTCTAAGACCTGACGGAAGGTATCAAAAAGTTCCCGGCCTCCGGCGCGCGAAACCTGACTAGTGAATGACGCATACGGATCCAGAAAAAACACCTGCCTGGATTTTGACGAGCCCGAATCATAGACAAATTCGTAGCTCGGTTTATACCGGAAAGAAGGCAGGGCATTTCGCAAGAGACGAACGGATTGCGCCAAAGGATCCTCTTCCGATGTCCGCGGATGCTCGCTGACCCAATCAAGCAGGGCATCCACATGATCAGCGGAAAACATATAATCTCCGGCGGCTGTAAGATCCTTTACAAGAGAAAGCAACGCAGGGTTTTGGGCTGCACGGATATATTCGGGAAGCTGATGTGGCTCATAGCGAAAATAATTCATATAGTCCGGTCGCAGATCATAGATTGCGTTTATGAATTGAATTGTTTGCCGGATAACCTCTTGCGGATAACCCAGGGCGCCCGAGAGGAGTTCAAAATCGGCATCCTCGAGATCAGTCCTTCTCAAGAAATTCTCAAAAAGTTGGGGAGCCTCGTCACGGATTTCTTCCTGCAGCCGCTCCTCAACTTGCGGCAGTGCTTTTAACACCAGCCGTGCCGCTTGCAAATCCGCATAATTACCCGCACCCGTCCGGGAACGCGCCATCCGTACAATTTCTTCCTTAAGTTTCGAAGGCACTCCCGGATCTGACATTCTTTTGCCAAGCATTTGGTACAAAGGTCCGGTCA